>OOCT01000122.1_pt1 | contig 105395 bp, 76 predicted proteins | sample 1671851 | NCBI WGS metagenome assembly OOCT01 (sample SAMN06348199, study PRJEB24527) | human gut metagenome | biome: human gut; feature: ankylosing spondylitis patient; material: feces | host: Homo sapiens | place: China | collected 2015-10
TTTGTTGCTCAGGCACTTATAAATAATGTTAAACTATAGTGTTGCGGAATTAAGGAATACAATGCTTAAAGAGATAACGATGAGGGCAGCCGCAGCTGCGCTATGCCTTATGTGCTGCGCCGGAACGCAGGCTGCCGGCCGCGAAAGTGGCTGTGAAAGCACGACTGAAGGCGCTGCCGTGACGGCTGAAATGCCGCAATACGAAGGACAGAAGAAGCTTGCTGCCATAAAGAAACTTGCTGAAGGCAAGGATGCCGAGATAGGCGTGGCATGGATGGAAGGCAACGCCATGCACAGCATGAACAACGAAAGACTGTATCCGCTGATGAGCGTGTTCAAGCTCCACGTGGCCGTTGCCCTGCTGAAAGACATGGAGCGCAGGGGCGCAGCGGTGGACACGACGCTCAACATAACGCCTGAGCAGATGCGCAAGGACACATACAGTCCGCTGATGAAGCTGCATCCCGACGGCAGGTTCAGCATAACACTGCCGCAGCTGATACGCTACGCCATAGCCGAGAGCGACAACAACGCCGCCGACATACTGATAGCCATGGCCGGAGGCATAGACAGCGTTGACCGCGAGATACACGCCATGGGCATAAAAGACTGCCATCTGTCGGAGACGGAGGCCACGATGTATGAAGCACCGATAAACAGCTATGCCAACTGGAGCAAGCCCGAGTCGGTGGTGTGGCTGCTCCGTAAGCTATACGACGGCCGTCTGCTCAGCGGCGAATACGACCGCTGCATAAAGCAGGCGCTGGCCGCAACCACCACGGGAGCAGACAAGATAAAGGCCGGACTGAGCCAAGGAATGACGCTGGCACACAAGACCGGCACGGGATTACGCATGGCTGACGGCACCAAGATGGCCGACAACGACGCCGGAGTGGTGACCATGCCCGACGGCAGACAGGTGGCCATAGCCATACTGATAAAAGACTCGAAGATGAGCGACGCCGACAACGCACGCCTCATGGCCGAGATAACAAAGATAATACTGGGCGATGAAAGAGAGTGAGCGGACGCCCGCCGACGACAGCCGCAAGCCCTGCGCGGCGGCATCAGCCGGCAAAGTATAAGTCTCATACGTCCCATTGCTCCCATCCCCCTAAAACACCAATAACAACGAAGATGAAGAAACTATTTATAGAAACCTACGGCTGCCAGATGAACGTGGCCGACAGCGAGGTTGTGGCCTCGGTGATGAAGATGGCCGGATATGAACTGTGCGAAAGCGTTGACGAAGCCGACGCCGTGTTTCTGAACACGTGCAGCGTGCGCGACAATGCCGAACAGAAAGTGCTCAACCGCCTCGACACCCTGCACGCCATGACGCGCAAGGGCAGAAGAATGATTATCGGAGTGCTGGGATGCATGGCCGAGAGAGTGAAGGAAGACCTGCTCGAGAACCATCATGCCGACCTCGTGGCCGGCCCCGACGCCTATCTCACCCTGCCCGACCTAATAGCTCAGGCAGAGACGGGACACAAGGCGATGAACATCGAGCTGTCTACCACAGAGACTTACCGCGACGTAATGCCGCAGAGAATATGCGGACCGCACGTGGGCGGATTTGTGAGCATCATGCGCGGATGCAACAACTTCTGCCACTACTGCATCGTGCCTTACACCCGCGGACGCGAACGCAGCCGCGACGTGGAGAGCATTCTGCGCGAGGTACGCGACCTGCACGAACACGGATACAAGGAAGTTACGTTGCTCGGACAGAACGTTAACTCCTACTTAGGAGAATTAAAAAGTAAAAATGAAAAAGTAAACAGCGACGACAACGACGGCAAAGCCGACGCAAAGAGCGAGAAAGTGGCGTTCCCGGCACTGTTGCGCATGGTGGCAGAGGCCGTGCCCGACATGCGCATACGCTTCACCACGAGCCACCCGAAGGACATGAGCGACGACACGCTGCGCGTGATAGCCGAGATGCCCAACATCTGCCATCACATACATCTGCCCGTGCAGAGCGGATCAGACCGCATACTGAAGCTGATGAACCGCAAATATACAAGAGAGTGGTATATGGACCGCGTAAGGGCCATACGCCGCATAATACCCGACTGCGCCATATCTACCGACATATTCGTGGGCTACCACAGCGAGACAGAGGAAGACCACCAGATGTCGCTCTCGCTGATGCGTGAGGTGGGCTACGACTCTGCCTTCATGTTCAAATACAGCGAGCGCCCCGGCACATACGCATCGAAGCATCTGCCCGACGACGTATCTGAGGAAGTTAAGCTGCGCCGCCTGGCAGAGATGATAGAGCTGCAGACCAAGCTGTCGGCAGAATCGAACGCCAAGGACGTAGGCAAGGAGTTCGACGTGCTGATAGAGGGCTTCAGCAAGCGCAGCCGCGAACAGCTCTTCGGACGCACCGGACAGAACAAGGTGGTGGTGTTCGACAAGGGCAACTGCCACATCGGCCAAACCGTAAGGGTAAGGATAACCGACAGCTCGAGCGCAACGCTCAAAGGCGTGCTCGCAGACGGCGGTGAGGCATAAAACCGACTAATTGGAAGCACGATAATATTAACTTTGAAGAGAAAGGCGGCACTCTTATCATCAAGAGGCCGCCTTTCATGTTCTGAAAGGGCACCTTTCGCCGTCCGAAAGACCGTCTTTTGCAGCCTAAAAGGCCACCTTTTAGAGCCCGAAACATGGTCTTTTGCAACGTATTGTGTATCAATGCGTTATACAGCCCGACACATTCCGCCCCGAAGCGCCGCACGACAAGCCGCACGACAGGGGCACGAAACTGTAACTAACGGCACCAGTCCTTCACGCTGCAAGGCGCTGACAGAATACGGAAAAGCCGGCAGCGGCGTGCCTTCCGGCATGCTCCGGCAGTATGACAACCGGCATGGATCAGCCCCTCAAACAGCCCCCATATCGCCTTTGCGGCCCCTCAGACAGCCCCATAATGAACTAAAACGGCCGCCATATTTTGTTTTCTTGCACAAAAACACTATCTTTGCAACCGGAATAAACCTAAATTCCATAAAAAGAACAACCCACGGATAGATGAAAGAATTTTTACAAGTATTGCGCCGTTTTGTACCTCCCTACAAAAAATACCTGGTACTGACGGTGGTGTTTAATATCCTTTCGGCGGTATTGAACATCTTTTCTTTCATGGCCATAATACCAATCCTGCAGATACTTTTCAAGACTCAGGCGGCCAGCGTGCCTGCCGGACTGATGGACTGGGGCAGCGGCAACATGAAAGATGTGCTGATAAACAACGCCAATTATTATATCTACGAGATGATCGGGAGCATGGGCGCCACCACAACGCTGCTCGTCATAGGCCTGTTCCTGGCCTTCATGACGTTTCTGAAGACGGGTGCCTATTTCCTTTCGTCGGCCACGATAATTCCTATACGCACAGGCGTGGTGCGCGACATACGCAACCAGCTCTACCGCAAGATTACGTCGCTGCCGCTCGGATTCTTCTCCGAGGAGCGCAAGGGCGACATCATAGCGCGCATGAGCGGCGACGTGCAGGAGATTGAGAACTCCATAATGTCGAGCCTCGACATGCTCTTCAAGAACCCCATACTGATAGTGTTCTATTTTGCCACGCTGCTCGTCATCAGCTGGCAGCTGACGCTCTTCACGCTCGTCATAGTGCCCATCATGGGCTGGTTCATGGGCTTTGTGGGCCGCAAGCTGAAGCAGAAGTCGATAAAGGCGCAGTCGCTGTGGAGCGACACGATGAGCCAGGTGGAGGAGACGCTTGGCGGACTGCGCATCATAAAGGCCTTCTGCGCCGAGGAGAAGATGAACCGCCGCTTCGACAAGATTAACTCTGAATACCGCGAGAACATACGCCGCGTGAACACCCGCCAGCAGATGGCCCACCCGATGAGCGAGTTTCTCGGCACGGTGATGATTGTCATAGTGCTCTGGTTCGGCGGTGTATTGGTGCTAAACAACATGACTCTGAGCGGCCCCACGTTCATCTACTATCTCGTTATACTCTACAGCATCATCAATCCGCTGAAAGAATTCTCAAAGGCGGGCTACAACATACCCAAGGGTCTCGCCTCAATGGAGCGCGTGGACAAGATACTCATGGCCGAGAGCAACATCAAGGAGCCTGAGCATCCGGTGCACATAACCGACTTCAAGAACAAGATAGAGTTCCGCAACGTGTCGTTCAAGTACGACCAGAAGTGGGTTCTGCGCAACATCAACCTCACCATCGAGAAGGGCAAGACCGTGGCGCTCGTAGGCCAGAGCGGCGGCGGCAAGTCGACGCTCGTAGACCTCATTCCGCGCTACTACGACGTGCAGGAGGGCGAGGTGCTCATCGACGGAGTGAACGTGAAGGACATGGGACTGCACGACCTGCGCTCGCTCATAGGCAACGTTAACCAGGAGGCCATATTGTTTAACGACAGTTTCCGCAACAACATATCGTTCGGCGTTGACAACGCCACGCAGGAGCAGATAGAGAACGCCGCAAGGATAGCCAACGCGCACGACTTCATCATGGAGTCGGAACACGGCTACGACACCAACATAGGCGACCGCGGCGGACGCCTCTCGGGCGGACAGCGCCAGCGCGTGAGCATAGCCCGCGCCATACTGAAGAACCCGCCGATACTCATCCTCGACGAGGCTACGTCGGCTCTCGACACCGAGAGCGAGCGACTGGTGCAGGACGCGCTCGAGCATCTGATGAAGACGCGCACCACGGTGGCCATTGCCCACCGCCTGTCGACCATCAAGAACGCCGACGAGATATGCGTCATACACGAGGGAGAGATCGTTGAGCGCGGCACCCACGAGGAGCTGCTCGCCATCGACGGCTACTACAAGAAGCTGAACGACATGCAGACACTGTAATCAACTAACCGGAGAAAGAGGAATGAAAGAGTTTTTATATAACATAATCTACGGCATTTTCTATCTGGTGTCAAAGTTGCCTTACAGGGCCCTCTATGTGATATCAGACATCGCCAACCTCGTTCTCTACCACATAGTGCGCTACCGCCGCGACATCGTCAGACGCAACATAACATCGGCATTCCCCGAGAAGAGCCTCGAGGAGTGCATCAGCATAGAGCGCGGATTCTACAAGTGGTTCTGCGACTACTTCGTAGAGACCGTCAAGCTCATGTCCGTCAGCCGTCAGGAGCTGCTCAGCCGCATAGAGTTCAGGGGCATCGACAAGATTGAGGAGTGCTTCGACAGAGGCCAGACCTGCGCCGGCATACTCGGACATTACGGCAACTGGGAACTGCTCTCGGCCACAGGCCTTGTCATAAAGAAGCATCCCGAGGCCGTAATCGGACTGATATACCACCCCCTGCGCAGCCAGCTCTTCGACCGCCTGTTCATCAACATGCGCCAGAGCATGGGCGGAGTGTGCGTCCCCAAGAAGGACATACTGAGATATCTCGTGTCGTTCCGCAGCCAGAACCTCATGAATCTCTTCGGCTACATAGCCGACCAGGCGCCCCGCTACCGCAACATCCACCTGTGGCTGCCGTTCCTCAACCACGACACACCTGTGTTCACGGGCGCCGAGCGCATAATGCGCAAGATGAACAACGCCGTGTTCTACATCGACGTTGAACGCCCCGAACGTGGAAAATATATCTACACCTTCAAGCTCATGACCGACAAGCCCGGCGAAATGCCTGAGTTTGAGATAACCAAAAAGTTCTTTGTCATGCTCGAGCAGACCATAAGGCGCGAGCCGCGCTTCTATCTGTGGAGCCACAACCGCTGGAAACGCACGAGGGAGGAGTTTGACAAAGAGTTCAAGATTGAAAACGGACACGTGGTGAGAAAGTAGGCCGTAAGCCTGTCACACGTGAAACATATAACATTAATGGGCCGGCACACGCCGCGCTGCACAACAGCGGCAAGCATGCGGCAAAGTGCCCTGGAACGGCAAGACGGCGCAAGCCGGCACGGCGGCCAGGCAGAATGCAGCCCGCAACAAAATATGTAAAATATGATTATAGGATACGACGCCAAGCGCATTGTATGTAACCGCACCGGACTGGGAAGCTACGCCCGCACACTGATCAACGACCTCTCGGAGGTTATAACGCCCGACATAAAGCTCAACCTATATGCCCCCGACAAGGGCGACAGCGCGCTGAGAAGCCAGGTAAGAGAGTCGGCAGGCGTAAGATTCGTGTATCCCCGCAGGAGCCTTTCGGGCCTGCAGAAGGCATGGTGGCGCATGCACTCAATGGTGGACGACCTCTGCGCCGACGGCGTAAAACTCTATCACGGACTCTCGGGCGAGCTGCCCATAGGCATAAAGAAGGCCGGCATAAAGACCGTGGTTACCATTCACGACATCATCTTCATGCGTCATCCTGAATGGTACAACTGGCCCGACACCAAGATTTATGCGTGGAAGTTCAGAAAAACCTGCGCCGAGGCCGACCGCATAATAGCCATCAGCGAATGCACCAAGCGCGACATAATGCTCTACGGAGGCGTAAACCCCGAGAAGATAGACGTTATATATCAGAGCTGCGGCTCGCGCTACAAGATGCACGAAGGCGAGAAGAAGATGCACGAGGTGCACACGGGCTACATGCTGCCCGAACGGTATATCGTCAACGTGGGCACCATCGAGGAGCGCAAGAACGTGCTGCTGGCCGTGAAGGCACTGAGGATGCTGCCCGAGGACATAAGTCTGGTGATAGTCGGCAAGGCCACCTCATACACCGAAAAGGTGAAGGCGTATATCAGGGAGAACGCTCTCGAAAGCCGCGTGAAGATACTTCACAACGTGCCCAACGAAGACCTGCCCGCCATTTATCAGATGGCCGAGGCGTGCGTCTACCCCTCACGTTACGAGGGCTTCGGCGTTCCGGTCATCGAGGCCATACAGAGCGGACTGCCCGTTGTGGCATGCACGGGCAGCTGTCTTGAGGAGGCAGGCGGCAACGGCACCATATATGTCGACCCCGACGACGTCTATGCCATGGCCGACGCCATAAAGCAGGTTGTCAAGGGAGCACCCGGACGCGAGGAGCGCATAGCCGCAAGCCGCCAGTATATAACGCGGTTTGAGGGCAACAACGTGGCCCAGCAGGTGATGAACGTCTACAGGGACGTGCTCGGCATCTGACGGCAAGGACACGCCAAAGGGGCTATAACCATATAATACAAACAAAGCAAAGGCACGGGCGGATATAAGCAATGCCGCCGCCGAAGCCCTGCAAAATAACGTAACGACTATGAACGGCGAAATATTCTCCATACTCATACCCACATGGAACAACCTGCCCTTCCTTAAGATATGCGTGGACAGCATAAGGAAGAACTCTACATACAGGCACCAGATTATAGTACACGTCAACGACGGAAGCGACGGCACGCTCGAATGGGTGAGGCAGCAGGGCCTCGACTACACCCACTCGCAGACCAACGTGGGCGTGTGCCTGGCCATGAACATGATGCGCAGCAAGGTGAAGACCGACTATATGATCTTCATCAACGACGACATGTATGCGCTGCCTGAATGGGACAAGGCGCTGTATGACGAGATAAAGGCGCTGCCCGACAACCGGTTCTTCCTGTCGTCGACGACAATACAGCCCCGCACAAAGGGCGACTCGATAATAAACGCCGACTATGGCGACACGCCTGAGACATTCAGGGAGCAAGACCTGCTCAACGAGTTCCGCACATACAAGATGAACGACTGGATGGGCGCAACACTGCCGCCGAACATCGTTCACCGCGACATATGGGACCTCGTGGGCGGCTACAGCATAGAGCTTTCGCCCGGAATGTACAGCGACCCCGACTTCACCGCCAAGCTGTATCTCTGCGGCATAAGGATGATGAAGGGCATATCGGCAAGCCGCGTGTATCACTTCGAGACAAAATCTACCACCCGCATACGCAAGAACATGGGACAGATGCAGTTTCTGCTCAAATGGGGCATGACAAACTCCACCTTCAGGCGCATCTTCACCTACAAGGGACACGACTTCGACAGCCGCCTTACTGACGCCTACAGGCACGACGGCCATCTGAAGGCCAACATCCTGCGCGGACGTCTGAAGGCTCTGTGGTGGATGCTGACAAAGGACTTCGGACCGCTGTGGAAGTTCTGGGACAACGACAAAAGACAATAAGCCCGCAGCCCTGCCGGCACCATGCAAAACAGGCCTGCCGGCAGACTGAAATACAAAAGGCCACATATCGCATTGCGAAAGACCACATATTGCAGGCTGAAAGGCCACATATTGCAAGCCAAAAGACGGCATATTGCAAGTCGTTGTATATCAATGCGATACGCAGGATGCCGGCAGCGCGGCAAAAGGTAATATAAAATTTCATCCGAATTAACAACAACTATATATGATATTAGGAGTATTACTGCCCCACACAAAGCTCTACGGCGGCGTTAAGCGCTTTCTCGAGCTCGGCAACATCTTTGTCGAGCAGGGCCACCGCTTCATAGTGTTCACACCCGACGGCAAGGGCCCCGACTGGTTCGACTTCAAGGGCGAGATGAGCACCTTCGACAAGATTAAAGGCACAAAGCTCGACGCCCTGTGGACCACCACGGTGAAGATGATGCCCATGGTGCTTGAGTCTGATGCGCGCCACAAGATATTCTATCACGTAAGGAAGAGCGACAACGTGGCCAAGCTGATGAAAAATCCCGAGGTAGAGGTGTTTGCCTGCTCGTCGAACGTATACGAGTACGACCTCAAGAAGTTCGGCCGCGAGTCGTTCAAGGCCATCGGCGGCGTAACCGTTGCCAACTATAAGCCCAAGGAGAGCTATGAGGTGAAAGACCGCCCGTTCGTCGTCATGGCATACGGACGCATCGTGGAGCGCGTTAAAGGCACCCACTATGTGGTCAGCGCGTGCGAAAAGCTCTATGCGCAGGGCTACAACATAAAGCTGCTCCTCTATGACACGCCGGTTGACGAAGGCGCCGCACGCCGCATAAAGGAGTTTACGTGCAAGTGCCCCTTCGAGTTTGTCGTAGGCCATCCCTTCGACCGCAACTGGGAGCTCTTCAACCGTGCCGACTGCTTTGTGTCGGCCGAAAACCCGCGCTACACCGGATGGAACAACACCGTGGCCGAGGCCATGGCGTGCGCCGTGCCCGTGATAGCCACCAAGGCCGGCACGCTCGACCTGCTGCGCGACAAGGAGAACGGCATACGCTCGGCACGCTGGCGCTTCTGCTTCAGACGCCACATCAAGGAGCTTTACCAGAGCGAGGAGCTGAGAAGGAAGTATGGCGAGGCAGGACTGCGCACCATACACGACTTCGACTGGAGCGTAGTGGCAAGAAAGATAACTGATTATCTCGAGAAGAAGGACAACAACTGAATGACAACGGAGCAAGGAGTAAGGCTCCCGAACAGATAAAAATCAACAGAAGATGAAGATACTCGTAACCGGCGCGGCCGGATTCATTGGCAGCCGCTGCGCCGAAATGCTGGCCGAAAGAGGCGACGAGGTGGTGGGAATCGACAACATCAACGACTACTACTCGCCCGAGCTGAAGTTCTACCGCCTGCGCCGGGCAGGGATAGAGGCCGACGCCAGCCTGCGCATGGGCCACCGCACGGTGAGCACCAAATGGCCCAACTACACGTTTCTGCGCCTCGACATCGAGGACAAGGGCGCCCTCGACATGCTGTTCGACCAGGTTAAGTTTGACAAGATAATACATCTGGCGGCACAGGCAGGCGTGCGCTACTCGATAGAGAACCCCTACGCCTACATGCACAGCAACTGGATTGGCTTTCTGAACATACTCGAGTGCTGCCGCAACTTCAACGTGGAGCATCTCGTCTATGCCTCGTCGAGCTCGGTCTACGGCATGAACAGCAAGGTGCCTTTCTCCGAAGACGACGTCGTGATAAGTCCCGTAAGCCTCTATGCCGCAAGCAAGAAGAGCAACGAACTGATGGCCCACGCCTACTGCAAGCTCTACGGCATAGCCTGCACCGGCCTGCGCTATTTCACCGTATACGGCCCCGCCGGACGCCCCGACATGGCCCCCATGCTGTTTGCAAGAGCCATAAGCGGCGGCAAGCCTATCAAGGTGTTCAACAACGGCGACATGATGCGCGACTTTACCTACATCGACGACATTGCCAACGGCACCATCATGGTGCTCGACAAGACGCCCGACGGAACGGGAACGGCAAACGGACTGCCCTACAAGGTGTATAACATAGGCCTCGGAAGCCCCGTAAGCCTTACCGACTTCATAGCCGAAATAGAGACAAACCTGGGCCGCAAGGCCGAAAAGATACTACTGCCCATGCAGCCGGGCGACGTAAGCCGCACCTGGGCCGACACCACAAAGCTCGAAACCGAGATAGGCTACAAGCCGAAGGTTGCGCTGCACGAGGGCATAAAGAACTTCATCGAGTGGTTTAAGCACTACGAGAACATTAACCTCTGAGCCGCCCATGAGCAAGGAAAAGATAATGACCATGACGGTAGGCAGCGGCTTCAGCGCGCTCAGCGGCTTTGTGGGCAGCCTGCCCCAGACGTTCAGTCAGGGGGGCACTACGCTCTACAAGGGGCGCAACACGGTGAAGTCGTTCTGCGTTGACGGCCGCACGCTTGTGGTGAAACACTACAAGCGGCCCAACCCCGTGCAGCGCGTGGCCTACTCGTTCTTCAAGAAGAGCAAGGCCGCAAGGGCATATCTCTTTGCCGCCATGCTGCGCGAGAGGGGATTCAACACGCCCCGCGAGGTGGCATATCTTGAGCTTGGCAACGGCATACTGATGTCCGACTGCTACTTTGTGTCGGAGTCGTGCATGCTGCCGCCGCTCACCGACCTGCTCAGACGCGACGACTTTGACCGCGACGCGGCCGACGCGCTGGCTCATCTGCTGGCACGGCTGCACGAAAAGGGAGTGATGCACGGCGACCTGAACCTTACGAACATACTGTATGAGAGGACTGCCGACGGCGGCTTCAGCTTCTGGCTGATAGACACCAACCGCTCAAAGTTCATACAGCCGACGGAGGACGACTGCGCCGAAAACCTGAAACGGCTCACGCACGACAAGCGGCTCATGGACTATGTGATAAGGCGCTACGCCCAAATAAGAGGCATCGACGCCGACAAGACCGTGGCGCTGGTGATAAAGAAGCTCGACGAGTTTGAGCACAAGCGGGCCGTAACGGGCAAATTCAAGAAAGCCTTCAGAAAGATAACCGGCAAGCAGAAAAAGCGCTGAAAGGCGCATGCTGCTTGACTTTCACACCGAACAACAATAATAATTTTTTATATTACATAAGCCATGAACTGTTATCTGTCGCGCAACTACAAAGGATTAGGCAGTGCCGGAAACAAGGCAAAGACCGACATGGAGAAGATTATGAAGGACATGAACTTCAGAAACGTCGGACTGCCTCAGAGCATATCAAAAAACACTCTGCGCCACTTCTTCACCACCCTTTTCAGCGTCATCAAGTCGGTGTTCTGCATGAGGAGAGGAGACAGACTGGTGTTGCAGTATCCTTTTAAGAAGTACTTCACGTTCGTATGCCGTGTGGCACATCTGAAAAACATTCAGGTGATAGTGCTGGTGCACGACCTCGGCAGTTTCCGCCGCAAGGCACTTACGCCCGAAAAGGAGATAAGAAGGCTCAACCATGCCGACTATATCATAGCGCTCAACGACAGCATGAAGAAATGGATTGAGGAACATCACTGCAGAGCCATCGTAGGCACACTGGGCATATGGGACTATCTGTCGGACACCAAGGCGCAAAGACAGACCTACAGCAAAGACCTCACCGTGGTGTATGCAGGGGCGCTCAACCCGAGAAAGAACACGTTTCTGTATCATTGGGGCGAATATATCCACTCGTTCAGAGTGAGGCTCTACGGCAACGGATTCGAGATAGACAAGGCAAAGGGCGCCGACAAGTTCGACATGATGGGCTTCGTAAAGTCTGACGAGCTTATAGCCACGGCGCGTGGCCACTTCGGACTGGTGTGGGACGGAGCCTCTGAAGACGGATGCACGGGCGACTGGGGCGAATATCTCAAGATAAACAATCCGCACAAGACGTCGCTCTATCTGCGCTGCTCGCTGCCCGTGATAATATGGAAGCAGGCCGCCCTGGCGCCGTTTGTCAGCAAGCACGGCATAGGTCTGTGCGTCGACTCGCTGAAAGAGCTCGACACCATTCTGCCCAACATCACACAGGGACAGTATGCCTGCATGAAGATGAACGCCGAGCGCATAGGCAACCTCATAGCCCAGGGCCACTTCTTCAGAACTGCCTTTGAGGAGGCTGTAAGGAGGCTTGACGAAAAAGACAATGAAAAATAAGCATAACAACATGACAAACATTACAAGAACAATACTGACGGCGCTGATAATAATGCTGGCCGCAACAGCTGCACGCGCTGCAAAGGTTGACACGCTGAGCGTGTACAGCCAGAAGATGAAGCGCAGCCTCAGCACCATAGTATACACGCCCGACGCCGCAGGCGAGGCCAAATATCCCGTGATTTACCTGCTGCACGGCTACAGCGGCAACAGCACCACATGGCCGGGAATAACCGACGTGGCGCGCCTGGCCGACACCTACCGCACCATCATCGTCTGCCCCGACGGACAGAACAGCTGGTATGTCGACTCGCCCGTTGATCCGTCGATGCAGTTTGAGACGTTCATATCAAAGGAACTGCCCGAGTATATCGACGCCCACTACCCCACCTATGCGCGCCGCGAGCTGAGAGCCATAACGGGCCTTAGCATGGGCGGACACGGAGCCATGTGGAACGGACTGCAGCATCCCGACGTGTTCGGCAACATAGGCACCACGAGCGGATGCATGGACATCTGCCAGTATCCCAACTGCTGGCAGATAGAGAAGGTGCTGGGCAACAAGTTTCAGAACGAGACAGTGTGGAAGTCTCACTCCGTATACTATTCGCTCGACCGTCTGCTCGGCTCGCGCCAGAACATCATCATCGACTGCGGCTACAGCGACTTCTTCTATCCCGTTAACCTTCAGACGCACAAGCGCCTGCGCGAACTCAACGTGAAGCACGACTTCTACGTGCGTCCCGGCGGTCACACAGGCGACTATTGGCGCAACTCGATAGACTATCAGATAATGTTCTTCGCCAAGCAGTTTGACAAAGTGCTGAACGACAAATAACTCTTTATCCTGCCTACATGAGCGCACGGCGCAGACATAAACGCCAACGACGACATACGGCAGGAACATCTTTACTACATAAACAATAAATGAAGGTGCATCAGAACATGTATGCTATGATACATTCTGACGCACCTTCTTTTTTTATATAAATCCTGATAATTTCCTTGTGGCTAATTCATAGCGCAATGCAAAACAATCAAGATTATCTCGTAACAGTCTTATTTACGCAATTCGCCTAAATTGGATTTGTTTTTCTGTCAAACAATCCTTTCACAACATATTTCTCCTTGTCGGTTAATTCTCTCATTATACAGAATTAGAATACTAACGATAATTGTTTCACCATTAAGCCTAACAATGTGGCAATGCCAAAACTCAACAAGGTTCCGGCTAACACATATTCTGTCTTGGCTGTATCTGTGTCCTTAAATCGAAGTAAAGATTTTGCAGCTATGATAAATCCCACAGCTTCATATTGGCCGATTAGAACAAATACCAATGTCAAGATTCTTTCTAAATTTCCAATGAGTGCCCCTGCATTTTTCATATTTTCGCAAGATTCGGTTTCTCCTATTTTATACCGTTCCAATATAAGCTTTATCAAAATATTTGTCGGTTTCAGACAACATAATATGGCAAATATAAATACCGGAATGGATATATTGTCACGAAAGTTTAAACATTGAATTGGCAAATGGCACTGCAATACATATTGGTGTGCAATAAAACACAAAACTAAGATATGTACAATCTGGTCTATTAAAAATTGCCACAGTCCTTTGCCCATATATGATTTCACTGCATCAATCAAAAAATGTGTTACAACTATGAGCAACGCATAAAGCCAAAAACCAATGGTTGGAACAAACACCCATGAAAGCAGCCCCATGATTATTGCATGAATATATAGAAAGGAGCTTTTAAGTTTTGATACTTCTTTCCTCTTACAATATTTGTCGCTTTGCAGATAGAAATCTCCAATTACATGAGCCGTCAATAGACTTAACAACAACCAGCTGTTCATATATTTTCAAAATTTAGTTGTTCAAAATAATCCAATGCCTCTTCTATGCAATACCATTTGGCTGAAGTTGAATGCTGATTTATTCCTGACTGCTTTACACCTAATATATCTGCTATTTCCTGCTCACTTTTAGACAAAAGTTTATAATAAACAACCTCACTCTGCCGTCTTGTAGTATTATTGAGCAAGGCATCGGTCAGCATTCCGACCGTTTGTAACGCTGGTTTAAGTTGCTTGTCAGCAGGTTCAATAATGAATGTACCATTTTTGTTTGGAGCGCCCATTCCGCTTAATGTCCGGCCTGATAAATAAATTGCCTCTCCATCCATGATGCCGTGTTCCCTATCTACAATACGCATATCACCTATTCCCACAGCTATACGTATTCCGTATGTTTGGAACAATTTTTTCTTTTTTGATTCTGTAACAGGAAAAGACTTAATGCAACTCTTAATAATTAGAGCTACCCTAAAGCTGTCCTTGGCCGAAGGCAAAAGGCACTCTATGTAATCTCCTTTTATTATCCTTCCCCAAAATCCCGGAAATCTGTTTTCGAGGACAGAAAATAAATCTTCTATCCTTTGCTTCAAGGCAATGGTTTCTTCGATACATAAAGATGTGGAAGAAACTATATCGGCAGAGATGGCTGCATACATAGATTTAATACGTTAACTATTATTTAATGCAAAGGTATGAATAATATCTATATCGGCAAAATATTATAAGTTAATTAGCTTATAAAAGTAAAAAATAAGCTATTTAACTTATTATGATGTATTATAAATCCTAACTTTTATTCTCATCTGGCCTATATTTCTAATTCTTCACCAAGCAATTTGACAAAGTGCTGAACGAGAAATAACTCTTTATCCTGCCTACATGAGCGCACGGCGCAGACATAAACGTCAACAACAACACGCGGCAGGAACATCTTTACGACATAAAATATAAATGAAGGTGCATCAGAATATGTATGATAAGATACATTCTGACGCACCTTCATTCTTTTGCCACAAATGTGCGCAATAACGCAAGCGCAATAGCCATTTCCTCTCCGTCAGAACAATAGCAACTTCTTTCAATGCAACAAATAAGAAAAATGAAAATAATGATATTCATATTATTTTCGTTTCATTTTCTATAAAATATTGATATTTATATACAAAATTAGAAAAAAAATCGTATTTTTGGCTATGGATATAATTTCTTAACTAAAAAAGGAGGTGCACGAAAAAAACTACGTCTAAATTGTATTGAGGCTTTTTTCTGCATTTGCAAAATGTTTATGTAACGACAATGAACAAACGGAACCTGTTGTGAGTAATATTTAAACTGATATAGGAATTTTGTCTCGCTTCATAGATGCAAACGGAGCGACGAACAAATATTACATTGATAAAATAGCCATGTCTTACATTACAGGTTCAAATTGGCAGAATTAAGAGAAAACCATCCGTTAAGTATTGAAAGAAAATACTATCTATGCATTCGGCATGCATAGTGCAACGCACATTTGGCAAGCGACGAACTTTTATACTGATCAGCAGTAATCTACATGTCAAATTTTATAAGGATGGTAAAACAACTATAACTTGCAAAATTTGTTTATCTGTGTTCAACAACCTTATTGTAAACAACCTTAAAATAAAACACAATGAATAAACTTATCTTAATACTTTCACTACTATTCATGGCGCTGCCAACAACAGCACGCAACAATCCTGACGACTACAAAGTAACCTGTACGCTGACCGATGGCACGGTAATTGAAGGTTACATCTCGATTCCGCTCACAAAAATCATAACTTCACAGTTATACGAATTGGATATAAGCGACACCTACAAAGGTAAAGCCCGCACCTACACATCAGAAGAAGTGAAAAGAATAGTTTACACGTCAACTCTCAATGACTCCTTACCCTTAATTTACGAATCGGTAAAGGCCCAGAAGAGCGTGCCAAATCTATTAAAAAAAAATCCAAAGCCTTTTGAGAAGCCAGTATTCCTACGGCTAATTTACGAAGGAAAGAATGTCAATGGATATATAACGCCCACAACGGATTATACAGTGAACAAGAAGGAGACCATAATCAATTATGTTTGGCGATATTACTATCTAAAGAAAGGAGATGAGATAGCCAAAGCCTATTGGCTCGGAATAGGCGGAATCAATGTAGGCATGAAGGCTGCCATGAAACTATATTTCAGGGAGTTCCCCAAGCTGGTCGAAATGGTGGAGAAAAAAGAGATAACAGGACAACAGTTCTGCAATGATCCCACAATGGTGCTTCCGCTGATGGATAAATTCTACGTGCCCGAAAAATAATAGCCATGTTATCATGGCCTACTAAATATCCATACTCAAAATGGCACTCGCTGACAGTTTTCAACGAGTGCCATTTTCATTAGCCGTATCTTGCCATACAGACCCATAAACAAATTATTCATATCATTCCTGATATTTGTGATAATAACCTATTTCACTTAATAATCAAGTCTAGAAAAGTTTTTTACTATTTCTTCACAATCTTGGTCTTGTATCCCTCTACGTTGACGATATAAACGCCTGAAGGCAGATTATCTACAGACACCCATGATGAGGTTGAAGTAACCACACATGAGCCGCTGATGCTGTAGACACGCACGCGAGCTCCGGCAGGAGCCTCAACATTGAAGCCGCTCTCAACCACACGCGGATAGATGCGCACGCTGCCGTTGTCGGCCACGGCATCTGAAATTCCGGTAGAGACAAACTCTGTCCAGTAATACTCGCGAGGCATGGTGAGCCATCCGTTCGCTCCGTCGGCTAAATAGTCGGTAACTGCGTCGAGTTTGAACGGGTCGGTCCATCCTTCGGGCACAACAACCTCGGAGGCAGGGTTGTCAAAGTCGTACACCCAGTCCTGCCCGGTGTTCGTTGTCCACTGCTCCTGCTGCCATCTGTATCCCATCTTAGATGTCATGTAGCCCCGGTCATAAGTGTACAGCCATCTCGCCGAGTTCACCCATCCCTCGTTGTCCTCGTCGGTAAGTCCGGGAGCCTTCGTCATAGGAGCACCTAAAGGAGTCAATTCTCCTCCGTCCGACTTACTGATAGTCTCTATAATATTATCATCATCGTCATAATAATATTCCGTGCGCGATGTGGGTTTGCGCACGCCCTGATCGTCCCAGTCCCACACAGCCGTGCATACGTGGCGCCCCTTATCGTCATAGATGTATTTCTCCTCAAAGAGGTCTTTAAGAACTCCGTTTCCATCTGCCACCTGCTGTAATATCCATACTCTGCGGTTTTCGGCGTCGTAACCGTAATACTCGCGCTGGTTGGTCACTTCACCCGTCTTGTTCCACTGGCCGTCATACAGGCAGTTAACGACATTGGTGTAGCCCTGCCTTGCTCCTGTCTCGTCATATTCCCACACATAGTCCACAGTGCCGAGCAACACCCAGCGTGAACTGTCGGCCATACATCTGTAGGTCTCGCTGGACAAGTTAGCGCCATGCTCATCGTATGTCAGCTTGCCTTCCCACGTAAACGCATTATTAAGGCTGAGACGGCCGTCCCAGTCGTCGCCTCCGCTGAACTTTCCTTCCTTGCGGTTGTAATACTTTTCAGCCTGACCTAGAAGCCTTCCGTCGGTTTCGCTTATATCGTTCACGAAGATATAATAGTTATGCCACGCACCGTCAATCCAGAAGTAGTTGTACTTATAAGACATGCGCTCCGGATCGAGTCCGCTGCCCTCAACATAGCCGGGGTCATAAGGGCCGTCGAACCATACATACTCGCCTTTGTCGGCGCCTACCCATGCCGAGCCGTCCCATGTGTACGACTCAAAGCTGGTCTGACGCTTCTTTGCGTCCCACGTTGCTGTATTATGCGTTGCCACAAGCCACTCGCTGCCTGTCCATGCATAAACGTATTCTGATATGATATTGTCGTTGTCGTCATACTCATATTCGCCCTTCGACGTAGGCACCCAGTTGCCGTCGGCGTCAAGCTCATAGTTAATCTGCTCTATGCCCTGACGCTTGTCGTTATACTTATAGTCCATGCGCACGCCCTGACCGTTGTAAACACCGCGCTGGCTCAATATATAGCCATAGTCGGTCCACTCATAATCATATTCCTCATAAGGCTCGTCCCAGGTCTGCGTAGACGCATTCCAATAGGATGTCTTTCTGTTTATCTCCTTTCCCTGGCCGTTGTATACATATTGCTGTTTCTGCAGCTTTGTGCCGTCAACGTTAACCTGGATAATACTGTCGAGCTTGAGCGTGCCCTTTTCAGCGTTGCGCTCTGCCGGGGCAAGCCTGAGGCGTCCTGCAGGCGCGGCTGCGGGCAGCGCCCTTTCAGCCATAAGTCCGGCACGAGACAATACCATGCCGCGCTGCGTCGTAACGGCATGCAGCCTGGCAGCTATCCTGCCGTTGTCCTTAAACTGTCTGAAAAACGTTCCGTCTGCCATTGCCTGAATGCAAAGGCATGAACATGCTGCGATGATAACTGATTTTAATTTCATGGTAATTATTTTATTAGTTGGTAAAAAAATACAATACAAGTACTCCTGCGGATGTGCCGGGACGAAACCGCCGGTAAGGACAGCTTCAATGCCCGACCCATTCACATCAGAAAAACACACAAATGACAGAATCTGAAGGGAGCGGCATGCGGCTCAACGGCATGCCCCGCTCCCCCACTTAAGTATTACCTCTTTACAATCTTGATATTATGTCCTTCCACATTGACTACATATACTCCCGCGGGCAAGCCCTCTACAGACACCCACGACTGGTCTGACGTTGCCACGCATGCGCCGCTCATACTATAGACACGTACGCGGGCTCCGGCTGTGGCCTCAACATTGAAGCCGCTTTCTACCACTCTCGGATACACCCGTATAGAACCGCCTGCAACCGTGCCGGATATGCCGGAGGTGCTAAAATCGCTGTAATGATACTTAAACACATTGCTTACAAGCACATTGCCGCTAAGCACAGAAGACGTTGTCTGCATCAGCTTATGGTAAGCATTGAAGCCGGGCCATGCCACGATGTTCTCCACAGGCACGGTGTATTCATACTCGTCAGAGTATCTCTCGCTGAGCGTCCATTCATCGTTCTTCCACATATATTTCTGTTTGTCTATGCGCACGGTGTCGTTTTCATACACATATACAAACCTTGTAGAGTTCTGCCATTCAACATCTTCATCGCCGGCTGTGCCTGATGACGGAGCGCCGAAGGGTATGCCGCCGCCCAATGAACCAGTCTGGTTAACGGTCTCAATGATGTTATAATGCTCATCGTAGGTGTTATACACTGCCAAGTCGGGCTGCCTTCTGTTCTCAGCGTCGGCAGTAAAGGTGTAAGTATGCTCGGCCACGATATCGCCGTTGTCATTATATGTCCAGTCGCGTTCATAGTCGCGCAGCATGCTTCCGGTAGTATAATTATACATATTGTCGAGCACATAGGTCTGATTGCCCGCAGCATCGTAACGCTCTATGCCTGTATAGCTGATATTATCTTCCTTCGACTCTCCGAGCCATGACGTTATGTCAGCCTGCCATCCGCCGTCGGGCAGGTCGGTCCATATATAATCCGTGCCGGCCCCGAGGACATAGCCCTCTGTGGTGGGCGCACCATAGGCGCGCTCTGTCAGCTTCCGTCCCTTTTCGTCGTATGTAAGTATCGACTTCTCGTTCTCATAATACGACCCGTTGTAGGTCTCGCATCCAGCCCAGTTGCCGAGCGTCTTGTTGTAGAACATCTTCTCTCGGCGCAGCAGGTTAAGCTTGTCGTCAAAGTCTTGCTCCAGTATGACATAATGCATCCATGCCTTAGCCTGAGTGTCCCATGTATAGCTGTTGCAGAGTGTCATGTGGTCTTTGTCTATCCATGTGTACTCCTGCTTTTCGTCTATGCCTGTCCACTCTGTACCGTTCCAGCTGTAAGGCTCAAAGAGCGTCTGCATGCCCTGCTCGTCCCATGCAGCCCTGTTCATAGTTGCAAGCGCCCATGTAGCCTCGGCGGCGTTATACGTGCTCAGCTGCTCCTCGATGATGTTGCCGCGACCGTCGTATTTATAAACGCCCTTCCATGACGGCACCCACTTGTCGGCACCTGCCGGACTGTATGTATACACTGTCTGCTCTATGCCGAGGCCCTGTTCATTGTATACATAGTCGCGCCTCTCGCCCGACTGATAGACATCGCTGTAGGCGAGCTGCGACTCGCACAGGCCGTCTTCGTTCCACTTAAACTCATACACCTCCACCGGCACATAAACTCTGCTGCCTGTGTCATACAGGCTGTTGACGCGCTTCACGGGCCATCCGTTGGCGTCAAACTCAAAGGTCTGCAGACTATATTTTTCTTCCGTGCCGGTCTGGTCTGTGGTACAAACCACGCTGTCGAGCCTCTCCATGTCAGCGGTGGCTGCAAGCCTGTTAACCTCGTTTATGTCGGCCAGCCTCATGGTGCGGTGTGGGGTGACAGCATTCTGTCCTGCAGCTTTTGCCTGAAGGGCTTTCTGCCTCCGGCTTCTTGCGTTGTCTGGATTGGCAACAAACCTGCCTAGATCAACTGCATGTATTCTAAACTCAGCCCCACCCTTGTCCGTACGTGAAGCATTATTTACATCTGTACCGTTGCCGGCTGCCTTACAAACAACAGCCAACACACATGACAGCAATGTGACAAGATATAATTTTCGCATACTCAAAAAATTTAAGTGAATAACTTTACAGCAAAAGTAAAGATTAGAAAAAAAAACTGCAAATCAAAAAACTACAATTTCATGAATTTGTAGCAGAAACAAGGCTATTTTGTACGGAATAACACAAATAAAGGCAGGTTAAGTTACTAAAAACAACTTAAACTTCAACAGACAATTACAATCTATGGTTTAGCCGCTACAGGCAGACAGATACTCCAACCCGTCTTTTTGTTCCTATTGGCGCAAGGCGGAGAAATTAAAAATTAAAAGTTAAAAATTAAAAACGCCTGCGTAAGTGAAAAGCAGATACAATATGTAAACGAAGTTCGGCGTAGACAATTATGAATTATGAATTATGAATTAAGAATTATGAATTATGAATTGTGAAGTGCCTGCGAAAGAGCAAACGACGATACAGCAAATTTATAAAGACAGATTCCGGCTAAACAGACTCTTTTCCTATTTTCTGATATTGTGCCGGAGTGAGTCCGGTGAGCTTTCTGAAGATGTTTATGAACGATGTGTGCGACTTATATCCGAGGCTCTCGCCAATGGCCTTGGTGGTAAGGTTGGCATAGTCGCCGCCGTCAACAAGTCTCTTACACGCCAGTGCCACGCGATACTCGTTGACATAGTCTCTGAAACTCTTGTTGAACGTTGAGTTTATAACCTGCGAGACATACTTCTGATTTGAGCCGACGAGCGTGGCAAGCCTCTCGATGGAAAAGTCAGCCGAACAAAATTCCTCGGTATTCTCCATTATGGCTGTTATGGCCTCAACAAGTGCCATGCGCTCATCGTCGCTCACGGTCAGCGGCTTCTGCCTGGCCACATCAGTCTCGCTGCCCGCATGGGCTGCATCACTGCCGCCATCGTGCCCCGGCCCAGCGTCAGCAGCATGGCTGGCAGCAGCCAGTTTATCCTTCAGCTGCTCTATCACCTTGAGGGCATCCTGATGGCGCACTTTCATCACTTCCTGATTGTCAATATATTTTCGGTTGACGGCATACAGGTCGGCATAGCTGCGGTCGAGCCTGCGCTTCTGTCTGTAAACCACAATAAACAGAACCATAACAAGCAGCGAAACACACATTACCACAGCAAGAGTCACTCTCTGAAGGAATATCACCTGCTCGCGGCTCTGCTGCCTGGCATAGAGCGTGGTTATCTCCTTGTCGGCCTTCGACATCTCATACTGCAGCTGCATGCTCTTCACCATGTCGAAGCGCCGGATGTTGTAAATGGAGTCGCTCATGGTCAGAAACTTTGCCTTGTACTGCTGTGCCAGGGCCACGTTGCCTTCAGCCTGATAAAGCCGAGAGTAGTCGTCGAGCACCTCTACATACATATGCTGCAGATTGTGTCTGGTGGCCGTGTTCCAGCATTTGTCAAGATAACGGAGCATCTGGTCGTTCTGTCCCAGCTTGTCGTATATCCTGTAAAGCTCCTGATACACCGAACACACATACTGAAAAGGTATCTTATGGCTGATGCCGTCTTCAGCCAGGCGCTTAAAGCCGGATATGGCGCCGCGATAATCCTGGCTTGCCGATAATAGCATGCACTGGTTGAAAGCATTCATAAACCTGCTTTCATAGTCGCCTGCGTCATTAAACTTGACCGAAGCCTCATGATATTTTCTGGCTTCGGCAATCTTACCTTGAAATATGCATAGTCCGGTAAGATTTATCAGCAGCTTGCGCTCCGTAGCAGTGTCGCCGTAGCGGCGGCTCAGGTCGTAGCCTTTACGGTAAAACCACAGTCCGCGCTCAAAATCATAAAATAGGCAATACACCTTACCGATATTCTTATAGAATACGGTTACAAGCTTAAGCTTCTTGCCTGTCTCACAAATCTTCAGTCCTTCAATATACATCTCGAGCGCACCCGAATAGTCGCCCTTATCATAATATATGTCGCCCGACTTCAGATAAGCCTCGGCACAATAAGTTCTTTCCCTATCGCTCAACCCTTCTTTCATACGGTTGCGTACAACCATGTATAGCACAAGGGCACTGTCTGCCTGCTCACGCTTCTCACAGACAGCAGCCATACGGAATATCTCTTCGTATGACTTTGACGACACACCGCTTATCAGGCGTGTGTACTTGCCGCCCGAAGATGCCGCCAAGCCATTCTGCACGGACATCATGCATATGGCGACGAACAATAGCCTGAGGATTTGTTTTCTCATTAATATCTTATATTCAAGCACAAATATATAACATTTTTTTAATATCCGGCCGCACTTCCGACCTAAATTCCTACAAATACGGTTCTTCATGCTGATATGAATATGGAACATGGCTGCCCAAAAGCCTATGACTTACGACCAAAAAGTGGGCCGGTTTTGCATAAAAAGTGGCCCACTTACGGGTCGTAAACGGGCCACTAACAGTATGAAAGCAAATGAGCGTGATTTGCTTAATGTACAGTCATACAAAGCGCATGAAATATTTAGACTGAAAGGAAAAACGTATAAAATAGTTACGATTTTCGGCGTGTTTTTGATTTGCAGGCTGATGCAAGGCGCCATGACGGCTGAGAAGAATCAAAAAAACGTATGTCTAAAAGCTGCGAACATTAGTTTTAAACCAAGATAAGTTATTATGATTTGACCGGAGATGTTTCTCTTTATCAGATGTACATACACTTCAGACCGTAATCAAACCACACGTCAGGCATTGCCGCCAGGCTTTTATTTACACGGCGCATCGTGCCTGAGCAACGGCCCATGGCAGCGCGCAGGCTTGCCACAGGCATGAACGTCAGGGCGCAATGCTGTTTAGATAGTTCTCCAGATTGGTGTATCCGTTGCTGCCAAGGCCGTTGCGGTCGGCAGGATTGGCAGGGTCGAGGCCGTGCTCACGCTCCCATGCGTCTGGCATGCCGTCGTGGTCGGAGTCGGCAGGGGCGGCTGCAACAGAAAATATAAGATTCTTCATGGTTCAGTAAGACTTGTTTTAACATTATATAAAAGCTACAGTGCAGTCTCTGCGCATCACTGCAGCACCTCTGTGCCTTGTGCCACGCTCTCGGTCTCGGTGCTCTTTGTCCACGGCATCTTGTCCTTGGGCCACACTCCGTCTACGATGGGATAGGTAACGAGCTTTGAGGGGTCTATCACCACGTGCTTTATGCGCTTGCGATGCCATGAGTAGGTGATATGCACCAGTCCGTCGCTCGTCTGTATCACTGCCGGATACGAATACTGCACTGCGCCGGTGCGGTATTCAAGCACGGCGGCAGCCTCCCAGTCGATGCCGTTGCGCGTCATGGCCACGGTCAGTATGCCCCTGCCCTTGCGCCCGCCTATGGTGTCGTTGCGCGTAGAGTGGTTGTAGACAAGCAGATGGCGGCCGTCCTTCAGCGTAACGGCGTCTATGGCCGAGTTGTTGTTGGGCAGCGTGGTGTCGGTTATCGGGCCCCATGTCAGTCCGCCGTCGTCCGACCATGTCTGCGCTATCCTCGTGTCGGGTCCGCTGCCGTTGGGGCGTGCCAGCAGCTGCAGGCGCTTCTGCGAGTGTACGAGGAAGGTGGGCTGAATGAGCTTATACTTTGTTCCGGCAGGATCGCTCAGCGCCGGCGTCTTGGTCCATGTGCGGCCGTTGTCGGTGCTGCGCTCCACGTGTATGCGCTTGCCGGGCGCGTCCTGCAGGCTGGCTCCTGCCACGATGGTGCCGTCGTCGAGATACACGGGCTTGTTGACCACAGGACCTACGAAGCCCTTGGGCAGGGCCACGGGACGGCTCCACGTGAGGCCGTTGTCAGAAGAGGTTATCACGCGGCCCTCGTCTATCGTGGGGCAGAGATAATATATCTGTATGTCGCCTCCCTTGAGCTGCACCAGCACCGGATTGAACACCGTGCCGCCTTCGCCGTCGGCTATGGCCACAGGCTCCTGCCACGTGCCGCCCTTGGGCTTGCGTGCCAGCCATATCTTTACGTCCTTGGCGCGCTCGCGCGTACCGCCGAACCATGTGCATAGCAGAGTGCCGTCAGACAGTTCCATTATAGACGATGCGTGACAGTCGCGCGTAGGCGACTTCATGAACACAAACTCCTCGAGCACTATGGCCTGCTTGCCCGGATCGGCCTTGCTGCCTGCCCATGCCGAAGCCGCAAGCAACAAGGAGCATAACAATATTGAAAATTTCTGCATATAATATTAAGTTGTATTTAATGTTTTTTTATTTCACTGTAACAACCACACGGGCGTAGCGCGTAAGGCGCGGCGTGCCGCTGTCGGTAACGGCCAGTATGATGTGCATCGTGCCGAGACGGCCGCCCTTGGGCACTATAAAGTAAGCGTCGCGGCTGTCGTGGCCCACTATCTTTAGCGGACTGCCCGTGCGCGCCGTAGCCACGTTGAAGGTTCCCGGCTCGGGATAGTAGAACCAGCTGTACGAAAGGCTGTCGCCGTCTGGGTCAGATGTGCCCAGGGCGCTCAGTCTTATGGTGTCGCCCGTGGCGGCTGTCATCTCTGCCGGACATGCCAGTGCAGGCACAGGCGGATGGTTGGCCTCGTCGTAGTCTTTCACGGTCCAGTCCATGCGTGCTGCAAAGTCGTTCTGATAAGCCTCGCGCCAGCGCCATATCGTGGCCTTGTTGCTTGTGTGCCATGAGCCGTCGCAGCCCATCACCTCGTCTTGCGCGTCGGTCCATATCGGTCTTGTCTCAGGCTCAATAAACCAACGCTCCGTGCGCGGCTGATACAGCTCGTAGCGTCCGCCCCAGCTGCCCCAGTCGGGATGCTCGGCACAGCCCAGTCCGTTGTCAATGAGATACATAAACGTGGGCGAGTCGCCCTCCATCAGAAACTTCATGTAGGGATACTGCTTGCCCAGCTCGCCCTTGCTGCGTATGTGCTCGTCGAGCCACGGATTGTCAACTATGCTGAAGTCGGCTCCGGCAAAGCGGCCGTGAAACTTGTCGCCGCTGATGCCGCTCCATGTGGCGTAATGGTATCCGCCAAGGCGATGGAAGCCCGGACTGACTATATAGAACAGGTCCTTGAACGTCTTTCTTATCCACACGCCGCTGTCGTCCTGATCTGAAATGGCATACACGCGGAGCTTCGACACAAAAGCCTTAAGCTCGCTCTCGCTGCGCGTGGCCTTAATCTTCCACAGAGCCTGCGCCAGACAGTTGGGGCCGCCCCACACAAGCACCCACACCGGACGGCTGTCGCTGCGGTCTACGGCATTGATTATCAGTTCGGAGCCTTCAGAGTCCATGCCCTTGCCCACGGCGTGCATGCCGTAGTCGGGGCGTCCCTCCTTTATCACCGACAGCAGATAGCCGGCCGAGGGATAGCCCTTCTCGTGCTTCAGCAGGTTGTCTCTCACCTTGCCGTATGCCGTCACAATCTCGCGTATGCGCCATGCTGCCGTCTCCTTCTTCTGATGCACCGACGTTGTGGCAACAAGTCCTTCAACGTCCCACTGGTTAGAGTATGTCAGGAAGCGCACCATCGACATTGCGTCGTCTGGTTCGTTCTCAATGTCCGTAAGCACAATCACGCGGGGCTTGCCTGCATTGCCTTTATCTGCCGCGAAAAGCCTCAGCGGCTGAAGCACGGCAATGACAACAAACAGTAATGTAATCTTGATTTTCATGGTATTAATATTTTCTGATTTTCAATCACTTGCTGATTATGTTCCGCTAATATAACATTTTTTGTGGCGAGGCACGCAACGCAAAGCACAAATAGCAGTCGAATAATCAAAAATCAATATATCTGAAAGCCGCAGACATTAATCTCAAAGTTTTAAAAAGCAATAAAAAACAACGGTTTATTGCGCCATGTATAATAAAAAAGCTAATTTTGCACGACGACACGCAGTTGTTATCATAACAACATTCTGACCTACATGGCAAGTATCCTTATAGTTGAAGACGACCTTACATACGCAACCATGATGCAGACATGGCTGCGCAAAAAGGGTTTCACGGTTGAGAGAGCAAGCTCCGTAAGCGCCGCGGCACGGGCCGTGACCGACAGCACGGGCTTCGACCTCATACTGTCTGACCTCCGTCTGCCCGACCACGACGGTCTGTTTCTGCTCAACTGGCTGCGCAAGAAGAACATGCAGACGCCCTTCATCGTGATGACGAGCTATGCCGAGGTGCAGAACGCCGTGCTGGCCATGAAGTCGGGAGCGTGCGACTATATAGCCAAACCCGTGCAGCCCGACATCCTGCTGCAAAAGATAAACGACGCGCTCGACAGCCACAACGCCGATGCAGCCTCTACGGCAGGCGCCACACAGACAACAACAACAACATCAGCAGCCGACAAAAACACCGCGGCGGCAGAACATAAGACGCACACGGCAGCCAAGAAATACATAGAAGGCACGAGCGAGGCCTCGCGCCAGCTCTACGACTACGTAAACCTCGTTGCGCCAACACCCATGTCGGTGCTCATTCTCGGAGCCAGCGGCACGGGCAAGGAGTATGTGGCGCGCCGCATTCACAGCCAGAGCAGCCGCGCCGGCAAGCCCTTCTTTGCGCTCGACTGCGGAGCCATACCCAAGGACGTGGCGGCGTCAGAGTTCTTCGGATACACCAAGGGAGCCTTCACAGGCGCCACGACCGACAAGCGCGGAGCCTTTGAGGAGGCCAACGGCGGAACGCTGTTCCTCGACGAGGTGGGCAACCTGACCTACGACGTGCAGGTGCAGCTGCTGCGTGCCCTTCAGGAGCGCAAGGTGCGCCCGTTAGGCTCGCCAAAGGAGATAAGCGTAGACATACGACTGGTGTGCGCCACCAACGGCAACCTGGCGCAGCTCGTGGCCGACGGAAAATTCCGCGAGGACCTTTATCACCGCATCAACGAATTCACCATATACATGCCCGAACTTAAAGACCGCGGCGCCGACCTGTTTCTGTTTGCCGACCTCTTTGTCAGTCAGGCCAACGAGGAGCTGGGACGCAGCGTGGCGGGATTCGACGACAAGGCGTCGGAGATGCTTGCGCGATACAGCTGGCCGGGTAACCTGCGCGAGCTTAACAACGTGGTTAAGCGTGCCACCCTGCTTACACGCGGCTCATACATCGGCACCGAGGAGCTGTCGAAGGCCATGACGCGCCCCGTTAGACAGGAGCCCACAGCCCTGCACGACGAGCAGACCGAACGACAGCGCATAATAGACGCCCTGCGCGCCACCGGCGGCAACAAGACCAAGACGGCCCAGCTGCTCGCCATCGACCGCAAGACGCTGTATAACAAGATTCAGAAATACAACATCGAGGCGTAACGGGGCATATGCCAATTGAGAATGGAGAATTGAGAATGGAAAAACAAAGTTCGGCGTCAGCCAATTATGATTACTCTTGTGGCGGTTAAAACGGGGATGTTTTAAGGCTGCAAGTTTCACATATTAGTCAGCATAATTCATACTGAAGATTTGCATAGTCAACTTAACTCTATACATTCAGCAAAAACATCGTAACATGATCAGGAGAATAATTATTGCGGCTTTGGCCTTAATGTGCATCGTGCCATACACGGCCAAGGCGGACACTACTCTGAGCGAAAGAATATATATACTTTCTTCGATATGGAAAGAAATAAGCAACAACTTTGCATTTCCTGAGAAATTCAAAGAGACTAATCCTGACAGTCTTTACAGATGCTATCTTACTAAGGTCTTGAATGCCGAAAGCGAACAGGAGTTTTCGGGCTTAATGACGCAGTTCATGGCTCACTTCAACGAGGGACACACGCGATTTAACGACAGCAACATCATACGCTACAGGGTGCCGCTGATACTTACGTGGGCTGGAGACAAACTGCTGATAACCAACACTACAAGGCAGCTAAAACCGCTGTTGCCTGTTGGCAGCGAGATTAAGAAGGTGGACGGCCTGACGCTCGACGAATATCTGCAAAGGCATGTCTATCCGTATGTTTCGGCTCCCAACATGGAATGGAGAAAGAGAAAGGCTCTCGACATATTCCTTACAGGCAAGGAAGGCGCGGAATATCATATTGAGATAACGACTCCTAAGGGCAAGACCATAAACACAAAACTCATGACAAGCATAAGGAACTACGACGACACTGACGACTGGAGCATCAGGCGCGACACGGCCAAATGCCGCATAAAGAAGCTGCCAGGCAACATCATGTATATGAAGATGAGCACGTTCACGTTGCCCGGCACAATAAAAAGCGCTTTTGAGAATAACCTCTCTGATTTCTTGTCTGCCAAAGGCGTGATATTCGACATACGCGGAAACCGAGGAGGAACAGACGAGTCGTGGCACAACATAATAAGACATATCGCCGACAGAAACACTAACATATTCGACGGCTTAAAGATTATGACAAGAGTGGCTAACACGGCCTACGAGATGTACGGCAAAAATGTCAGCCAACTGGCCGACTACTATAACGGCGTGGCCATGCAGCCCGTTCAGGAAGGCTGGTTCGTGATGAAGAACAACACGCCCGACTCGTTGAGAATAACCGCCCCCGTTATAATTCTTGTTGACGGATTTACGGCATCGGCAGCCGAAGACTTTGCCGCAACAATGAAGAACCTGTCGCTCGGCAAGATTGTAGGCACACCGACAGCGGGCGTGATAAGCAGTCCTAAATTCTGCAACTGGGGGCACGGGTACTCGTCGCTGATAGCAGAATGCCGCTTCACCAATCCCGACGGCTCCGATATTATCAACACCGGCATACAGCCTGACGTCTGCGTAGAATATACCGAAAGCGACGCACTGGGCAAGACCGACTCGGCACTAACGGCTGCGCTGAAGATGCTGAAAGGCAAAAAATAGAACAAGACATCAATCCCAATCAAAACAAAATCATGATTATGTCCGTTTTGCTATGCCATATAATGACTGAGCAAAACGGACATAACGCAATATATAAAGAACATTTATTTTATTATATGGCGCTAAGCATGCCGTTCTTTTTGCCGCTGCGGCCTGAGCATCAGCCACACGCCCGACATACACAACAGTCCTACGCTCAGCAGCGTAAACCATATGCAGCGCTCATTGCCCGGAATGCGCACGTCGTAGGGGTTATCCGGATTATACAGCACCTCAATGCTATCGCCTTCACTACAGAATGGCAGATAGCACTTCTCCGATATATACATCTTGCCGTAGCGCTCTGTCTCGTAGCTTATGCGCATCTCCCAGTGCGTACGCCTCTTCCGGTGCCGGTATTCTCTCTTATAGCTGAGCTTGTCTATCACGCCGGTGGCATGGCCCAAAGCTCCAGAAGCCTTCGACAGCGACACAAAGCCGTAGACGCCTCCGCCGAGAATGAGCAGTCCTACGACAAAGAGCAAAAGACAAATAATCTTATTGCGAGACGACACGGCACATCTCCCTTCCGTGCCCTGCTCCGAATATCGTTTATCTGTTGTGTATTTCATAATCTAAACCATTTCTGCTACAAAGATAGCCAAAGGCGAGAGCAACGGCAAATAAAAACAACAAAGTTTTTTTCATTTGGCACTGCCGAGCCGCACACTATCTTATTCAAAGATAGCCAAAGGCGAGAGCAACGGCAAATAAAAAACAACAAAGTTTTTTCATTTGACACTGCCGAGCCGCACACTATCTTATCTAAAGATAGCCAAAGGCGAGAGCAACGGCAAATAAAAAACAACAAAGTTTTTTTGATTTGACACTGCCGAGCCGCACACTATCTTATCTAAAGATAGCCAAAGGCTAGAACAACGACAAATAAAAAACAACAAAGTTTTTTTTCATTTGGCACTGCCGAGCCGCATACTATCTTATTCAAAGATAGCCAAAAGCGAGAGCAATGGCAAAAAACAACAAAGTTTTTTTCATTTGACTTTGCCTTAAAATTATTATATTTGCAACAAAACAAACATCAGACAAAGAATAATGAAAATATATAAAATATGCTTCAGCCCGACGGGCGGAACCGAAAAGGTGGCTGGATTTATTGCCGCAAAGCTCGGCAGCGACATAGTAAACATTGACCTTACCGACCGCAAGGCCGACTTTAAGGGCGTTGCTCTCAACGGCGACGACGTGGCCGTGATAGCCGTGCCGTCGTATGGCGGACGCGTGCCTGCCCCGGCAGCTGAACGCATAACGCAGATAAGCGGCAACGGCGCAAGGGCCGTAATAGTATGCGTATACGGCAACCGTGCCTATGAAGACACTTTGGCCGAACTGCAAGACTGCGCCATAAAGGCAGGATTCAGCATCGTAGCAGCCGTGGCAGCCATAGCCGAACACTCTATTGTCCGCCGATATGCCGCCAACCGCCCCGACCAGGACGATTATACAGCACTTAACAAATATGCCGAACAGATAGCCGCCAAGCTGAACAGCAACGACTCTGCCACGCCTGCAATACCCGGCAACAGACCATACAAAAAGGCCGGAAGCGTAGGCTTCGTGCCGCGCCCCACAGGCCAATGCACAAGCTGCGGACTGTGCGCCTCCAAATGCCCGACAGGCGCTATCAGCACAGACAACCCTGCAAAGGTGGACAAGAAGGCCTGCATATCATGCATGCGCTGCGCCGCCGTATGTCCTCACGGCGCAAGAAAGGTGAACAGACTACTCCTCTCTGCAGCAAACATAATGCTGAAGAAAGTATGCTCAACAAGAAAAGAATGTGAGCTTTATATCTGACATCACAGGGCGTATGACTGTTTCCGGCATCTCACTTACAAGATTCCCCTACACCTGACAGCAGCACCTATCAGGACATGGACTTAATGTAGCCCATACAGACACATACGGCGGGCCGCCACGCCAACGGCGGCCGCATGGACATCTGAAGAATTACTATCAGCAGCCCTCTCCCGTTGAGGTGCTGCGGATATTTTTATGGCAAACAATATTAATCATTAAATCGATAATTTGCTTTAAAATTCTTGGCTTTGCATAGTAACAAACATCATTATCTTTTAGGAATCTTATCTAAATCTATTTTTCCCTTTATATTTAAAGTATATTGTGGCCTAATTTCAATAACAGGAAGATTGTCTGCATAATTTATTAATTTATCTGACATAGGATAACCTTCCTTCACATATTCAACATATTGTGACAACAGTCCGTGAAACTTTGAATAATAAAATGATTTCAACGGCTGTATTTTCTCCAAAACTTGTCGTGAATGTTCTGATGGCTCAGACAATCCTGTATGTCTGTGATTAGTATTGCGACACTGATACAACTCCGAAAGCAAATTGCATATTTCATTAAAGCTGTCATAATCACTGCTTTTCATCTCTGCCTTGTAACCGATAAAATAGACCACATTACGCATCTTGTCCCATGCATAATGTTCTGACAAGGGTTTACTTGTCTTAATCATGTAATTAGGATTTCCGCCTGTGCTACCAATGAAAAGTAATCTGGCTATAATATATTCACCTGGACGTCTTTTCAAATCTGAATCGATACAATATGCCGGATAAGCCCACATTTTTGAAGCCACCTTATTGACTATCGGGTCTGCGCAAATATAATTAGTGATATTTTCAATCTGTTGATACATGGCAAGACAGAAATCGCCAAAATCATCTTTTCGTCGAAAACGTTCCATTCTATTATAGTCGTAAGCCAATGCTGACCGTAAAGACTCTATTGGAAAATCTGCATAAAATTCATTTCCTTGTTTACGTGTGACTTTCTCTATACACAATTCATAAATTTCATTTATACGTTCATTATCACCTAAAACGATATCTGCGGGAGAAACCATACCAAGTTTCTTCCGCAGTGCTGTGGAAAATTCTGCATCTTGCAAGGTGAGACGATATATCTTTTCTATTGCCTTTTCCTTATTAGCATCCATTATTCTATAGTTTTAGTAATGCATCTAACTCCTTATTCAGTTCATCTACATCAACAGGAACCAAAGAGGACATTACGGTCTTTCCACTTAAATGGACAAGCCAAAAAGGTTTATCCTGCTTGTCTCGGCATATCGATATAGACAAATGTTCCTTCCGTTTTTCCATATCAGGCTTTATATCTTTGCTGACAGAAGCAAACACCTTTTCGCCATCAAGCAAAAAATAAGCATAACGATGAACTTTTACCGGCTTGTAGTCTATAGTTTTTTCTGAATGTTCGTCAGAAGCAGACATACCGATGACTATCTTCGTATTATTTTTCTTTTCAAACTCGATAAGAGGAGTTGTTTCGACGTATGTTATTGAATAAACTGTCGTTTTTACAGGATCACGCATATCGTCCACAAGTGTTTTAAACTTATCGTACAAGCGTCTATAAGTGCTGTCTTCATCTCCTTTTACCATTTTCATATACATCAATTTACCATCAATGACGTTTACCAAGTCGGGCTCACCTTTCTTTACATGTCCTTTATCTTCCTTATATTTTGGGAAGAACTTTGCGTAAGCTACTCCATAACCGTATCTGTCCCAAATATAAAGGATGTTGCGTATGTTGCGCACATAATCATGAGTAACATTCAGCTTGTTACTGACTATGATGCCTGTAACCTCCTGCCTGCCGCCTACTTTCTGCAAACGTGTTTTCTTTTCATTAATAGTGAACCCCTGACCTTGTATTATGCGCAGAAGCTCTTTTCGAAATTCACCGTTTTTCTGATAAACATTATGCATTGACGAAAAGGTTATGTCATCGGCATAACGTGTGTAATGCAGCCCAAAACGCTTGGCTAGCCCAGCAAGGCGGCGGTCAAGAGTATCACAGATCATATTAGTTATGATTGGTGACGTAGGCGCTCCTTGCGGCAATATGTAAAAAACTTTCTTAGAGCCGTCATCCATCGTGCGCATTTCTTTCATAGAGCATAGCCCTGCCAGCACGTTAGCAACAGGCACAGTAAAACTAAACGGCTTTAGCTGCAGTCTTTTCCATATACGAGGCTGTTCAATACTAGGGAAAAAATCTTTCAGGTCTATATTCAGAATATAGTTTTGCCCTTTATGTACGTCTGCATTGGTTACGACAGAACGCTCTTCCGTGAATCCCATAGCATAATCAGACGGAGAATAAATGGCTTTGAATATCTCATTGACACACTTGAGCATCTGCATAAAGCTCCTGTTCCTCGGGGCGGTAATCTGTCTGAATCCGCCTGTTTTCTTCTTTATCTTAAATTGTCTGTAACGATGATGTGTATTGTTTGGATTGCAGTAAAAGTTTATATTTTTCATTGTAAATGGATAAAACTTGTCCGCAAGCCCATTTTCAGCCATATCATCCTGCTTGATACGGTTAAGAAGAGCCAAAATGTCATCTTTATTTGACATCCTACGTGCCAATTTTGCTATTTCTGCTTTATCCATCTTTATCTGAATTAAGAGCGGTCTTTAACTCATCTGTAGACTGAAACATCGTTTTCTTTATATAATACTTTTGTCTGTAAAAATTTCTATTAGCTTGCGAGTAACAACTTAACAGAATCATTACATTAACTATCTGACATTGTTATCTTCAAACCCAAAGGGCAAGAAGACATCCCGCGAATTTACTCTAAAAAGAGCAAGGCTCGCACCACGCAGGACAAAATTCAAAATTTAGTTTCAGTTATCAGACTTGCCAAAGACCGCGTAGTTTCTTTATTATTTCGACTGCAAAGTTACATCATTACGGCGAAATCTATTTTCGTAATAATGAATAATTTTGAATTTACTGTTTTTTTATATTACTCAGTCAATATTCCAGTATGCGTCTGCCTCTCCGTCAAGTACGTCATCGATATCCTGATCGCTCCATCCCATTACATCCTGGGCATATGTGCCGTTGTAATCATTATAAGTTTCACGTATTGCGTAGTAAGGCCTACGGTAATTAGGCTTATTTGATTTGACTTTCTGTTCCTTTACGGGTAGTTCAGGGTTAAGATTGTGAAAATATACATCACTGGCAATGCCATCCTTAACAACCCTCGTTGAACAACGGTTCTTGCCATAAAAGTTCCATACCTCATCATATTCACAAGGCAGTACTTCTTCTCCATGTTCATTTATTATGCCCCATTTGTTGCCGTTATTGGCAAGAGTTGATGGCTCTTTTCCGATTTTAACTCTACACAGCCCGGAGTCAAATCCGTCAATCCAGTCGTATTTACCGAACGGAACAACAATATTGCCTTTACTGTCAATCACTCCCCATTTATAATCAGAACGTTCAACAACTCTTACATATCCATAAGCATTCTCTCTAATATTTTCCATAAGCCTTTATTTATTTTTTCAAGTGCAAAGGTAGCACCGGCCTACGTCCTCTTTGTTCGTACCTTTTTATATTCTTTCTCCATCTCTGTTATTCTTTTCCAAATCTTATCTTGAATATCTGTCGGTTCAAGTACGATAAGGTCTTTTCCGAAAGATGTCAAAAGTCTGATCAGTTCATAATTCTCCTTACAGTCAATACGAAAAAACTTTCCGCCCTGAAATTCAGAGTATTTCAGTCTAAGTTCAGATACTGTACTGTCATTAAGCGTGCGCTGAGATTCATGGAGAGGCTTTGTTTCCACATAATCTTTTGCAGCATCGCTTGTCCAAAATATTATCTTATATAACGGACTGTTGTCAAAAAGAGTTATTCCGACAATGTCTTCAAAGCGTTCATTAATATCACCATCATAGTCGACATATTTATGCGACGGCAAAGGTACTATATCATCAATACGGTCAAGAGCAAAGACCAAAAGTTTCAGATCGCTTTCAGCCGAGCCGAACAAATACCACCGGCGGTTATATTCTTTCAGCAAATATGGGTATATGATTACTTTCTTCTCATTGTCAGGCTCACTGAACTTATGATAGTGCAATTCAACTACTTGTTTTTCTGAGATAGTAGTGAACAGTCTTCCAAAAAGGTTTGATTTTTCAAGCGGATTCTTCGTGAAAGATATTATTTGTCTGTCGTTATGTTTAACTCCAAGTCCAAGCCTAAGACCTTCAAGTCCGTCAAGGTTTGGCAGTCCGTCAAATTGTCCCAACAGCGATATAACTTCCTTGAGCAGATATTCCTCGGCGGTAGTGAGAGGCTTGCTGAATATCGAGAAGTTAGGATTTGCGTAGCGCAGACACATCTTTTTACGCCCGTTTTTTTCGTTACCGATATAATAACGTTCGATGTCTACACCTGTAAACGGACCTTTATATTCAAGATATTCAATATCCTTTTCTATAGTTCTGCGACTCACTCCATCGGTATCAGGTTCTATCTCTGACAAACGGTTGCAAACCTCCTCTGTCAAGTCGTCAAGTGAATAATTATGATACCTGTTCGACAAAAGTTCATCAAGTATTTTATAGCGTGTCAACGCATTTTTATTCTTTGGCATAATTCTCTGTTTTATTCAATATGAAGGTTCCTTATCACAACAATTCCGTCTCTACCGACCATCATCAGTTTCTTGTTGTCGAGCGAGAATGAACATGACGCCACTGATTCTATTTCAGCAACTCCTGCATCAGACAAATCGCTAATTGTCGGTACAATCTGTTCATTCGGATTTTCTACCGAATGGACAAAAATCATTGTTGAAGGTTGATGTCCCCAATTATGATTTTCATCTTTATAAGGCACATATCCTTGATTTGACAAAGCTATGTATTTGCCATCAGGACTGAATGTTAGAAAATTTCTGCCTGAAACTTCATTTACTCCAGAATCATCATAAACATTTCCATACAATAATGTCGGCAGACTGTCATAGGCTGCATAAAAGCCTTTTTGTGTAAAAGCTGCTGTCCATACGGCATAATGTTTAGTATCTTTTTTTATCTCTTTGTGATTGTCCATATCATAGACCAGCAACAGTCCTTTATAAGAACAAAAATCAGGGTAGCGGCCGACGATTGCGACATAGCGTGAATCGTATGAAAACGCGACATAATTTAAGTAACGCAATGTGTGCCCCAATGCTATTTCACAATATACTTCATCTGTTTCAACTTTTCGTATTGTGGCATATCCAAAGTCTTCTGTTATTATATCAGTAAAACATGTTGTTGTATTTAGCAAATCTTCAATATTCCTGTTTTTAAAATAGTCTTTATGCATATTTATAAATTCCTTACGTGCTTCTTTCTTTTTATCTTTTTCTTCGTTACTGATGCCAAATTGATAATCATATTTCTCAATCAGATTACGAAACTGTTCTTTTGATATAAAGACTTTATTTATTCTATCCAGATGTTTTATATATTTGCTTAATGCACTGTCGGCATACAACTTACCGTCAGGACTGACAAATCTATAATTGGTTATATAGTCCTGATTTATGTATTGCCTTGTCATAGGGTCTATGACTCTCGGACGACGATGGCTGCCATCTACTTTAAACAAAGGACGATATCCATTGATCTGAGATATAAAACTCGTATTAGGAAAATATTGTTCTTCTTGTGTGCCCGTATTCATCAATATTAAATCATCGCTTTTCTGATAAACAATGTTCTCGCCGTCATCCGACATTAATACATTGCCATAGGTTGAAGTATCAAATAAAGACTCTAATATTGGCACATTTATGAATCCGCCTTGAGCTTTTGACATCCTGCCTAAAAACACATGCGTGCCTTTGACTGAAATGGCATAATTCAGTTCTTCAGATAAAGCCTTTACATCCTCAGGCAAATCAACTTTTGTATTCCACAACATCACTCCACAACAATACAGCTCCTTATTGCCATATTTCAAGTGCTTTTGCTCTGTATATTCACGAAAGCCATAATCTGTATTATTATCAAACTCGAACTTAGAGTATTCTGAACTGTCTTTTGGAGAAAAGGCATATATTGCATATTGCCCTTTATCTTTTCTTTGCTCTAATATTCCATACTTTTCAAAATAGTCCCATTTGAAATTACCTTTCATAAAGAGAGTAATCTTACCGTCATGAAATTCATAAATACTCTCATCGCCATCTTTGTCCTTTTCTGAAAGAAATATTCTTCCGGCAAAACTGTATTTGGCAAAATCACCACGTAAAACTACTCCGTCGCCGTTCAATACAATTAATTTTTCTTCTTTACTATATGTTTTAATGAATATGTAATCACCTTCACACGTAACGTTATTATAATCACTTATTTCAATTTCAAAATTATTATCCGTCGTTCTCAGATATAGCTTGCGTATCTCATTTTTTAATCCTGTACGTTCTAAGGTAAATGAATTTTCTCCAATCAAATAATACAGCTGTCTTGATAAGACATAAAATTTATTTATCTCTATGTATTTATACGAAATATTAATACCTCCGAGTAATTGTGGCTTATCCTTATTAAATAAATCGTATTTATGCGCTAAATGGATAATCTGTTTAATCTTATCTTTTTCAGCATCAGTATCAATTACATCTACGTCTTCACATGTAAATAAAGGATTTTCTAAATCCCCAACGTACCACGAATCATTTGACAGTATATCGCAGACTAATATTCTTGCATTAGGTCTAAAATATTGAATTTCAACAAAATAATGTCCGTTTGTAAATTTGATAAATTTAATAACTTCAAAATATCTATAGTTTCTTTTGAGTGATTTTATAATTTCAAGTGTTTCTAACGATAAGGTATAAATCGTTTTATCTTCATGAAAATATAATACACCGGCATCTTCACATAAAGAAAAGCAATCGCACAGATATTCTTTCCTGTCTAATAATACATCATTAAAACGGACAACATTTAACTTGGCTTTACCGTCAGACTCATTTTGAAATATAAGGATATCTTTATTTAGCAGAATTTCATTGCTATAAGTTATTAATGGACGTTGCTCTGTAAGGGAATACAGAGTCCTTTCATCACACTTGTTACTGAGCAAGACAACATCTTTGTTTACGCATGAAATTTCATCAGGAGAAAAACTTTCAACATACTGTTCATCAGTGTTACGGTTATAAAAATATGTACGGTCTCTCATGACGACAAAACACCACGGTGTTTCTTCAAAGACGTAGCTATTCTTATAAGTACTACCACCAAACCTAACCGCATCTTTCACTTCAACTTCAACAGCACTATTTCTATCATTATTAAGCATAATAATATACCGACCAGGATATTTAAATACATAATTTTTCCGTAAAGAACCTTCATCTAAAATAAACATAGATAATGCAGGCTTTCCGGCATTTAAATCATTTTTATCCTTAGGATAGATACAAACCATCTTATCAGCTTCAGAATATGACTGAATAATGAACTCTGTATTCAAATATCCTTGATGTGGATGTACGGATAGTTTTGCCATAATCGTTTAATGTTGAAAATCATGTACAAAATTACGAATTAATCACGAACTCTATGTTCGTTATATAAATAAAACACATAAATTCGCACAATAAATAATATATACATCTTTAGATTTTATATTGTAAACATTCTTCATGTTTTCCCGACCGTTTGACGCTCTCAGAGCACGCATGCTCTTCGCCATAGCGCGGTTTGGGGCAGAAAAGGGCAAAAACGGGGCGTTTTGTTAAGACACTGACTGACAGGGAGTTGCAGCGAATAAGAGTGAAAAGCGGAAGTGTTAAAAAACATAACCGACCCACTTACGCATAAAAAGTGGCCCGGTTACGGATGAAAAGGTGCCATTTCTGAGGCTCAAACTTATGATTTCAGGCCCAGAAATGGCTGATTTTAGTGGCATTTTTCGGCTTATATGCAAACGTATGTTAATAAAGTAACGTTCTTGTTGTCGTTTAATTAACATACGTTTACCTTTTATTTTCCAGATTGAAAAATATTTTTGTCATAAGTTTTTACCACATATATGGTAAATAGCGCATGGAAAATTCTTGATGTTTTTGATATTGCTGTACGAGGAAATAGAATGATATGCTTATGAGTTTTGCCGTTGTAATATTCCATTTCCTTACTATTTTACATATCTAAACTGTTCTCTTTGAGCAAGAAATCGAAAAGACCGATTGTAAGTATACCTTCCTCATTACGGCGAGGCATGATGTGATCTTTGACAACTATAATCTTTTTGAAAGAATCATTGATGCTTGTCAGTGAGCGAGATTCCTGTATCTCTTTCTCCCTATCAGGAATGGATAAAGCCGATTGTACATAATACTTCTTACTGCCGAGACTGGCAATAAAATCCACTTCAAGTTGTGTGCGAGACCACTTTCCCTCTTTATCAGGCTTTCTTATTTCCACCACGCCTACATCTACGCTGTAGCCACGTGTAACCAGTTCGTTATAAATGACATTTTCCATGATGTGAGTCTCTTCCTGTTGGCGCATGTCGAGTATAGCATTTCTTAAACCAATATCAGAGAAATAATACTTGGAGAGTGTATTGATGTATTTCTTTCCTTTTATATCATAGCGTATGGCTTTGTTCAGCAAAAACGACTCTGACAGATAAGTGAGGTAATTAGAAATAGTCTGACTGCCAATACTCACATTCTTAACGCTTTTGAAAGTATTAGATAATTTAGTTGGATTGCACGGAGCACCTATAGATGATGCCATTATAAGCACCAACTCACGAAGTTCATTATCATTTTTAACTTTATGTCTTTCAACAATGTCCGCAAGATAAACGGTCTCAAACAAGTTTTTCAGATAGTTTACTTTTTTTTGCTCTGTACCAAAAGACAGAATAAGAGGCAAGCCACCATAAGTGTAATATTCGCGCCATGCGTCTTGCTTGTCACCACCTACAGCAGAATAGAATTCTGAGAATGACAGAGGGTTCACATGTATCGTCTCTCCCCTTCCACGAAACTCCGTAGGAATATCTGATGACAGGAAGTGAGAGTTGCTACCGGTAACGTATGTGTCTGCATTTTCTATATGGCGGAAACTGTTCAGCACATCGACAAATTCATCCATCAACTGAACTTCGTCTATAATAATGTAGTATAAGTTCTTGTCTTTGATTCTGTCGTGAACATAATGAAGCATTGCGTCCGGATTGCGAAGTTCCTTATTTATTCGGTCTTCAAGATCAACACGGATGATGTGATCGTCGGTCACACCGCTATCCAACAGATAATGATAGAATAAGACATTTAGCAAATATGATTTGCCACATCTTCTGATTCCTGTCACCACTTTGATAAAGCCATTCTGACGGCTTTCTATCAACTGTCGTAGATATCGATCTCTTTTTATTTCCATTACCTACATTAAATTTTTGTCAACTTTGACGTTTTTATAATGCAAATATAGAGATTTTTTACTTGTCCGCACTAATACTGCATTAAAAATCTGTCAACATTGACAGATTTTTAATGCAGACAACGTATGAGCAGCACATTTTTAGAAGTATTCTGATTTATTGCCGTACTATAAAAGTTCCGTTTCCATGATTAGAAAACATGTTTGCCACGATTATTCTACAAAGGATTGATATTTGCATCAATACCATAACAGAATATTATGACAATGAAAAATCAATTTATTTCATTCAAAACTTTTTTACGATGACCTTAATTTAGTTTCCTTTACCTATAAGTGTAATGTTCTTCTTAACTGCAAAAGGTCCATCTTGAATATAATCTATTTTAAATATGCAAGTAGCTTTCCCATCTTTATTCACTAATGAAAAATAGAAAGATTTGTTATCAATGCGAACACATCGCCCCATATAAAAATCTGTTTCATGATCTGTTTCAAGTTGCTGAATATATTTTTTTGCTCTGTGCAGTTTTTCTCTATCTATGGCTTTTATAAATTTTCTTGCTGTTTTTTCTGATTCCTTATGTGCCCCAATAAGAGCCTGCCCAAACATTTTCCCCATATATTTAGCTTCTATTTTTTCCATTTCGCCACTTAAAATCATTTCAATGTACCGCTTAGTTAAAGAGTTTTCAGAAGCAACATTATACTTATTACTTTTATAATCCTCCAAATATGCAGAGTTTTCAGCTAATTTAATTTCTTCATTCATTATGTCTCCAAAATCATGAATTCTCACCAAATCTCCTTGTAAATTGTAGATAATCGTTATAGGCCCTTTTGTGTCTCCAAATTTAAAATCGTAATGTTGAATGGCGTATTCTGGGTAATTATCAAATACCTTATAACTTGTCTCAATAGGATATGTCTTCTCCACCCATTTACTATTCTCTTCATCATTGTTAATCCATTCATATCCTTTAGTTAGATTTTTTCTATCCATTTTATAAACCTCATACCAAGTAATCGGTTCTTTCACAATTATTTCAGCCATAGGATATTTATAGCCAATATCATTTGATTGTAAATAAGTATTGGAACCACTTATATTAATAGCATAAAAGGGGTATGCAACACTGTCTATATTAAAATAATGATTAAATTTACTTTCATAATGCTTCATATCGTCGATAGAAAACGTTTTTGCGTCAATTTTAGTAGAATATATAATTTCGTTCAGTTTATTTATCATAGATTTTGTGTACTGGCGAATATCCCCTTTTGTTATCCAAATATCATTAGTTTCATTATATAAATTTTTTATATGGTTGTATAGTGGATTTTTCTTACTACATCCTTGATTTACAAAATTTTGGAGTAATACAATGTCTTTTCTGATATATGTAGTGTCAGGTATATACATAGTCTTACATTTGTAAGGTGGTATATCAAATTCTTCTTTAGCATTACAATTTTGTGAGAATATAGGAGCAAATACAAAACTTAAGAATAATATTGCAGGCATTATTATAGACAAGAATTTCCACTTAGCATTAGATGTCTTATTGCCATGATCGTTCATACTGTCAGAGATGTTTATCTTCTTTATTTTCAGTTCATCTGAATTTACACTCAAAAATCTTGCAATTTGACTATTCGTTATTTGAAACGCTGTATTATCATGTTTTGAGTCATTATCATTGAGCATCTGAATGTATTCATGTTCAAAATTTGCACGATATAAATCTATAAAATCATGAGAATCAAAATAGCCTGTTGATTGGTTTCGCTGTGCCAATATATCAATGATTTTTTTAGCTTGATTTTTAGTTATCATATTCTATTGTTTATTAATTTTACAACACGTTTTTATAAGACCTATTCAAAATAAATTACTAAACGTTTAGTCCCGTCTGAAGATTCACTTAACGCAGTGTTGCTATAAAAACTAAATAAAATCTTCATCAGACATGACAAAGGTACAAATTAAATCCAAACAAATCATGTCTTATTTCAGAATATTTTCAATCATGAATTAAACCGATACGATTTTTCAATATAATTGATTCAACTTTGGATTTTCAAAACAAAATCAATAATTACCTTGCAGTCTGGTTTACCTTATTTGTAATGATGGAAATGGCCGACATGGAGAGTTCTATTTCATAAATCCCACACATTTCTTACTCTATATAAGAAACACTCATACCTTTGACATACAGAGAGACGACAAGCTTTTCTATAGAAAGTCCACTGTTTTCATGTTTGAGTACTGCTATCGGCTCAAACTGGCCATTACGGCCATGGGAAATAGAGATGACAACCTCACCATGTTCTGTTTGGGTCCTCTTCTGATAGATACCATTGCGTGAGCTTCCACTATTATTTCTTGCTACAGAAATCTTTTAATTGCCCAAATGAGCATCTATCTCACCTTCCAACATCTTCTCTAACACCTGGGCATGCAACTGCTTCAAGAATTTGCTTAAATCGGATTCTGTATTGAACTGGCTAAGGAATTACTTGCTTAACACCTCATCAGGCACTATTTGATTCTTTTCTTTCATAATCTTATTCATTGGTAAATATATAAAATAAAAATACAGAACTCTATTTTGAGTTCTGTATTTTACATTTACACAAAATATTTTATAGTGCCCTAATTATTGTAAAAAAAAATAAGCTTATTTATGGTGTTGTATTAAATAATCATCATATTTTAAATTAAAGATAATACTTTTCTAAAAAGATCATTATCTGTACCAAATTCTGTATATAAAGGAATGATATTTACATTTGAACAAATTATTTGCTTGTCGTACCCTAATATGTCTATATTTTTCATAAAAGCTTCATAACCTTTTTCATCTTTTGTTATATAATAAATTGTTTGACAATTTGAAGTTTTATTGGAAATAGAGGTAAAGAATTCATCAAAATAATCCGAGTCCGTGATTCCAACAGATAATCCAAATATGATTACGTATTTAGCTTTTAAAAGATCTTTTATAATATTAGTTTCAACATATGCATCATTTAATTTTTTTATTATAGGAATAAAATAATGATTATTCTTTACAGTTTCAGGCATACTTTAAAATCAATTCCTACAATCATATTTTGTGATTGTGATGGTATTAATATTTTCCTATATTCATCATAAGGATCAAAAGAATAACGTCCATGAACGAATGTAAATTCCTTTTGTAAATTAAGTTCTACATATTCATAAGGATAAGTATAATTAAAAGTATAAACTTTACTTTTATTTGAGAAATTCTTTTAGAATAAATATGCGCAGGATGATATATTTATTTTTAAATTATTATTAGTTGTATAAGTAAAGAAAGGCGAAAAATATCTTTCAAAGGCTTTCCATTCGTCATTTATATGTTTAGCGTATTCTTCATTTTTTTATTATTATACCATGATAAAATCTTTTCACGTATTTCATTTTCAAAATCACTCCATCTTTTTTTATCAATATTTAATGGATTATAGGCAGGGCATAAATGATAATTACAATACGCATTAAATGATAAATCTATTCCTAAATCTCTATCAAATCCATTACCCAAAATTACAATTGTTTCGTTCATCTATATTTATTCTTTATTTAATCAGTGCTTATCTAAAGTCTTATTCATTTTCTCCTGTACAGCCTGAACTTTCCTATCGGCCGGCCGTTGGTATCGATAAATCCGTGGAGGGTTATTTCCTCGTCGTCGGTCATGCCGAAGCCGTCGGAGTCGGCGTAGTAGCTGCCGTCGGGGCGCACGGTCCATTCAACTGCCGCCTTGCTGCCTGTAAACGGGAAAACCCAGAAGCGGTAATGGGCCTTGAAGGCGAGGTATGGGCACTGATGTTTGATGAGCCGCAGGGTTGACGGCTCGATGTCGGCTTCGGTCAGGAATTTCACTTCTCCGTGTTCAACGAGCGTTATCAGACGCCTGGTGCCGCCGTCGTTACGGCAGAGCCACATACTGCCGTCGCTGCTGTCTATTCTGAGAATCTTATCGCCGAGCAGCTGCCTTATTTCGTAGCGTGACGGGTTGGCCTCGATGTCGTCAAGTATCCTTCTGTGCGTGGCTTCATTGGTATTCATAAGTTGTAAAGTGAGTTTGACTAATTTATGTTACTTAAGATTGGTGGTAAAGAAATCTTTTAATGGTTGTAATGCTTCAACATCCAGATTCCAATAATCTTTGTTATCGAATAACCAATCGCCAGAACCGAATCTATTACGCAATTTGCCCGGTAATTTTTGTGCTGACATGTAAGTATGCAGTTTCCCTTTCAGATCAGGCACATTGTATTTGGGTTTGCCAGACTCATCTTTTACACCAGAGACACAATTCTCGTAATCTTCAAAGCAATCAAAGAATGTAGAATGCAAATCGTGCCGTGCGGCTTTCTCCATGAGTACTTCTACGTTTCCATCGTTATGATTGTCTGGATAAAGAAAGTAAGGGAATGATAGCGCATGGGCAGCCATGCCCTTGTCTATTTCAGCTTTACGTTTGGCATACCCGTATCCTTTAGCTTTAGTATCGGCATCAGCGAGAACTATAACTTGTTCGCCACTCTCTTGTGCAAGATTTATCTGATTAGTATTAGCTTCTTTAAATAAGTTTCCGATACCATCCATGAATATAAAATTAACATCTCTTTCCGGGAAAAATATGTCCAGAATTGTTTTGATGAAATGATATTCAGCGGTATTCTTATTACGGGCTTCGATGAAAATCTTAGTCATTTTTATCTCACTTCTATTTCTTGATTTATCGAATAATCCAAACTTTCCAAAGAATAGTGGTATGCCTTTAATTCATCATCAGAAGTTTTCAGCAATTTAAAAGCAGCCACGATATCATCAAATTCGTTTAACGCTGCATTACGCAGCCCTTTTATTGAGTCGTTATCGTGTGTTGTGACAAACAGCTGGGTGTTGTTTCTGACAGCTGCGTTTATAAGAACTTTCCATAAACTGCACATTACTGAATAATGAAAGCCATTACTAATTTCATCAACGAGCAAAGCGCCGTCCTTGCAAACGTATACAGCAGTCAGAAGAGAGACAATCTTTCTTGCTCCGTCACCCATCATGTTTACAGGAATACGTTTGGCAAGGCCTATGTCAACAAGCATTTCATTGTCAGCAAATATAAAGTCTTTAACGCGCGGCTCAATTATTTTAAGCCCCTCTACGATAAAGTGCTCATCCTTATTTTGAAGAATATTTTTAAGACCTTGTATTGATGCGTTAAAATCAAACTTGGGATTTAAATATGTGCATTTGAATGATTCAACGTATTGTTTTGGTACAATACTTGTTGCTTCAGCTGAATTTGCAGAATTAAAACGTATTTGTGACTCAAAATGCTTACCATTGATTTTAAAATCGAATCTTAATCCATATTTTCCTTCTTGAACATTTGAAAGAATATTTTTGTCATCAGCATTTATGGATACATTGTTTTGAGTTTGTTCAAAGAGGCTTATATTCAAATCACGCTTCTCTTCATTTTCCATCCGGATATGGATAGGCTGACTTGAATCTAAATTATAGAAATCCAGCTTAAGATCATTCAAGTGTGCTTTGCTGTAACCACGCATAATGTTCACACTGATAGGCAGTAATGGATTTGACAAGCCACTGGCTAAAAACAAAGATTCCAATAATGAAGATTTTCCGCAATTATTCTTTCCAAAGAAAAGATTAATTTGCTTAAAGCCTTCTATAGAAGCATGCCTTATGCCTCTGAATCGCTCTATTTCGATTTTGGTAAACATTGTTTCTGCTGTTATTCGGTTATAAATCAATACGCAAATTTAAGCAAAATATCCCGTATTATGCTATTTTCCACAACTGTTTTTATGTAAAAAAGACTTTTTTCGTTTCCATGATTAGAAAACATGTTTGCCACGACTATTCTACAAAGAGTTGTATTTGCATCACAGCCTTAACAGAAAGTATCAGTATGCAGACATAATGCCATGAAAAAAATTATCATGCTGAGTGATACAAGAATAAGCTTAACTGCATATCATGACGAAGAAAAATACACGGCAAACAATGAAGACCATGAATATAAACTAAATAACTTAGTTAAAAAATGATATATTCTGTACTACATTCTTATATTTTCGCTATATTTGCATAACATGAACAGAAATTTGCCTTCTGCATAAAGAAAAGAATATATCGCTAAAATAAAAATTATATTGCCATGAAAATCATCAGTCTTATACTATTGCTAATGGCCCTGACGGCAGCCTCAGCCAGAGCCGACAATAACGCAACAGAAGCGATGGGCGACAGTTGCATGAGGATAAACGACACGTTCAACGCCATGAGATATTACGGCGAGGCGCTGCAGACAGACAGCTCAGACGCGATAAAGGAAAAAATGGCGCACTGCCTGTTTATGCGTGGCGAATACCGCAAATGCGCGGCAATGCTAGAAGGTATGACAAAGAAAGGCACAGACAGTCTGAGCCAGGAGACGATGCGCCGCCTGTTTGACTGCTACAGATACATGGACAACACGGCAAAACAGATAGAATGGGGCAACAGGTTGCTGAGCAGGTGCCCAATGGACGGCATCGCGACGGCATATATGGCACGCATATACAACAGCGACGACAATATATCGTCGCCGAAGAAGGCTTATGACATTACGGCCAGATATATGCAGACAGACTCTGCGTGTCTGCCCGTGCTGCGCGAATATGCCGACGCAAACTTCCTGATGCGCGACTACGACAAGGCAATAAATGCATATAACAGGCTGCTTGAACTCGGCGACTCTACCTACAACACGGTCTACTCGCTCGGCATGGCCTACATGCAGACGGGCAAGAACCTTATGGCACGCAGATGGCTCACCAAGGCAGCCGAAAAGAGCAAGATGCAAAATGCGGGATGCCTTTACCGGCTCGGCATCGTATGTGTTGACATGGACAGCGTGGCCGAGGGCATTGACTATCTGGAAAATTCAATCGAACTGATGGAGCCCGACCATACGGTGCTGTTCGTAGTAAAGCGCGCATTGGGCGAGGGCTACTACAAGCAGGGCAAATACTGGTCGGCAATATACGCATGGCGTGAGGCGCTAAAACTTAACCGCAACAGCATGGCCACGATATTCAACACGGCGCAGGCATACGGACTTGTGGGCAAGCACGACATGGAGAAGGCCTACTACAGAACTTTCCTGAGCATGGCGGCATTGGTGAAGCCCAACAAGGAGCTTAACCAGATGGTGGAACAGGCCGAGACCGCAGTGGGAGTGAAGGAGAACTTCAACGGAAACATAATAAGCCTGCCTGCAAACTGACCATGCCGGCTGCCTAAAACGGAAAGACGCCACGTCGGCACATAATAGAGACAGCTTATCTCAGATTAATACAATACTAATTAAATATTTAAGCCTATGAAAAGAAATCTATATTTTGTTTCTCTCTTCCTGTTTTTCTTCTCATTAAAAGGCATTGCGGCCATTCCTGAAGGGGCAATACCATTTATCTTTGACAGGCATCTGTATTTTCAGTGTACGCTTAATGACACCATACCTGTTACCCTAATTTATGACACCGGGGCTGATTTTCTATACTTAGACCAAGATTATCTGAAATTAAATAATCTTCAAAATGCTTTCGGCAGAAAAGGCAGGGCCAAAATCGGGGGAGCAGGCAACAGCGGACCTCAAAGCGTAGAGATATTCATCGAACCCGTGAAGATTCACTGCGGTGATATGGAATATCAAAACAAGATTACTCCTATAATTAAGCTGCGTGACATTCTCGGCAGACATACCGACGGTCTGTTAGGCAACACTCACCTACTGACATCTCCTCTGGAAATCAATTTTAGCGAAGGATACATAAAACAGCTTAAAAAACCGTTTAAAGATGATTTGCTTGATAACTATATAAAACTTGACGCACGATTTGAGAAAAACCGTATTGATGTAAAGGCCAAACTTCAGATTGACGAGAAGAACACCTTGGAAGGATGGTTCAGAATGGATTTAGGATGTGGATCCTCAATCAGTCTTACTAACGAGGCAGCATCTTCTCTGAATATTGATGACATACCGAAAGCATACTTCAGGACACAAGCCGGCGGAATTGGCGGCGGTTCTGACCAGTTTATTATAAGAGCCGCACAATTCTGTATGACAGATACACTTAAAGACATCGTAATAGATTATTCTGTTAATGAAAAAGGCGCTTTGTCATTTGGCAAGCCATATTTAGGTCTGATTGGAAATGAAATATGGTCGTTATACGATATTGTCTTAGATCCGGAAAACTCTTCAGTGTGGGTGAAACGCAACAAGAATAAAGGAGTGTACATGCAATCATCTGTAACCCATATGGCAACTTTTGACCGCACAGATATTTATGAAGGATGGATAGTGAACGGATTATACAAAGGCGGAATAGCAGAAAAGGCCGGTATTGAAATTGGAGATATAATCATAGCCATAAACAACCGTCCGGTAAAAGAAATAACATGGGAAGAACAACGAAAGGGGCTAAACCTTAATGGAGAAGTTGAATATACCGTCAAAAAAGCCGACGGCAAGATAGTTTGCTATACATTACACGTTGACAAACAGATAATCTGATTTAATGCCTGACTAAATGTTAAGAGAAATTCTTATTTTTATAGGAATGAAGCTAAGATAGCCCTATTGCCGTTTTATATTGAATATCTTGCCGTCCGCTATTTTCTAGACATAGCCCGTTATGCCTGCTAAATAGCAGACGGCAAGACAGCAATATCTAAAAAAGATGGAAGGAAACATCAATCTGCCTGCAGAAACAAACCATATACCGGCTTACGACCGATAAAGGTTAAACAGGCTCTTGGGCAAATATGATAAAAATATGAAAAACTGTTTGAGTGTTAGCATTTTATTAGTATCTTTGCAGACAGAATTTTAAGCAAATCACAATAAGGATTATTCCGTTGTGAAAACATTGAGGCTGGCTCGTCGTCCTTTAACGGCGGGCATTTTTTATAATGGCCGAAAGGCTTTGACAAATGGGTATTGACAACAAGATTTCACAATAAGTTATGGACACTAACATTTCCGACTATGAGATAATGGCGCCCGTGGGCAGCCGCGAGAGCCTGCAGGCAGCACTGCAGGCAGGTGCCGACTCGATTTATTTCGGCATCGAGAAGCTGAACATGAGGGCTCACTCGGCAAGCACGTTCACCATTGACGACCTGCGCGAGATTGCAGCTACGTGCGGCGAAAGGGGCGTGAAGACTTATCTGACGGTGAACACCATCATCTATGACGACGACATAGAGCTGATGCACCAGATTATCGACGCTGCCAAGGAGGCCGGCATATCGGCCGTGATAGCAAGCGACGTGGCCGTGATGACCTACTGCCAGAAGGTGGGCCAGGAGGTGCACCTGTCTACACAGCTTAACATAAGCAACATCGAGGCGCTGAAGTTCTACTCTCAGTTTGCCGACGTTGTGGTGCTGGCGCGCGAGCTGAACATGGAGCAGGTGGCAAAGATACATGAGCAGGCTGAGCAGATGAACATCTGCGGACCGTCGGGCAAGAAGATCAGCATTGAGATGTTCTGCCACGGCGCGCTGTGCATGGCCATCAGCGGCAAGTGCTACCTGAGTCTTGACAACGCGTCGCGCTCGGCAAACCGCGGAGAGTGCATGCAGCTGTGCCGCCGCTCATACATCGTGACCGACAAGGAGACAGGCACGGAGCTGGAGATTGACAACAAATATATAATGAGCCCGAAAGACTTGAAGACGGTGCGCTTCATCGACCGCATGATGAAGGCCGGCGTAAGAGTGTTCAAGATTGAGGGCCGTGCGCGCGGCGCTGAGTATGTCTACACCGTGGTGAAATGCTACAAGGAGGCCATACAGAGCGTGCTTGACGGCACGTTCACCGAGGAGAAGAAGGACGAGTGGGACGAGCGCCTGGCAACGGTGTTCAACCGCGGATTCTGGGACGGCTACTACCAGGGACAGCGCCTTGGCGAATGGAACAAGAACTATGGTTCTAACGCCACTGAGCGCAAGGTTTACGTGGGCAAGGGCGTCAAGTATTTCTCTAAGCTCGGAGTGGCAGAGTTTACGTGCGAGGCGTGCGAATTCTCAGTAGGCGACAAGATGCTTATAACGGGTCCTACAACGGGCGTGATGTATGTAACCGTAGAGGAGATTCATGACGACACTCATGCCGTTGAGACAGCGCAGAAGGGCACCCGAGTATCGTTCCGCGTGCCTGACAAGGTGAGACCGAGCGACAAGCTGTTTAAGTTGGTTAAGGTGGAGCCGAAGTATTAAATTTAGGAGTTAAAGGAGTTAGAGTAGTTAAAGGAGTTAGAGTAGTTAAAGGAGTTAAAGTCAAATGCTTTTCTTCTTGGGAGTTAAGGAGTTAGAATCAAAAGACTTGTTGACATAAAACAACTTTGCATTTGGATTTTTCACTTTTCGTTTTTCACTTTTCACTTTCATAAGACGGAAGTTAAAGTAAAATGACGTGATTAGCCTATATGCTAAATTAAAAAAATATTTGCTGTTTATATTATGTGGTCGATAGAGCAACTTAAATACTGCAAAGAGTCGGAAGACAAAGTGGAGTTCAAGAAAGGTGAACACGGAAACGTAGCCTATGACGGAGGCTCGCGACTGAAACCTTCGGAACGCCGCCGCTGCATATTGGGTTATGTTACCGCCTTATGCAACGAAAAAGGCGGTTCGCTCGTAATCGGCATGGAAGATAAGTATCCGCATAAAGTTGTAGGAACAAGACAGAATGAAAACAGCACGGGCGAACTGGAGGCAAACATATACCGCGACACAGGCATAAGACCGAAAATATACGAACTGTATGAAGATGAAGCCGAAAAAAAAGGCCGTGTTCTCGTGATAGATGTTCCGTCACGACCGGCAGGAACAGTATTCAAGTTTGAAGACGTTCCACTAATGAGAGTAGGCGAAGAACTGAAACCTATGTCGGATGAAGTTTATCTAAGTATTATTCAGGAAAATGAGCCCGACTTTTCACAACAGATTTGTCGTGATGCCACTTTAGATGAATTAGATCCTGACGCATTGTCTGTTCTTAAGAAAAAATATGCAAAGAAACAGAACAATCCGATATTTCTCACACTCAGCAACAGACAGATTCTTAGCGACCTGCAACTGATAACTGATGAAGGAGTAACCAATGCCGCCGTGATATTACTCGGCAAAGAGAATTTTATCAAGCGTGTATATCCCCAGGCATCAGTGATGCTTGAATACCGCCATTCAGAATCGCAAATAACCTTCGACAACAGGATATCCTATTCACAGCCGTTCTTTATAATGATAGACAGGCTGTGGCACGACATAGACCTGCGCAACGGTAAGTTCCAGATTAAAGAAGGACCATACATCTTTGATGTTCCTTATTTCAACGAAGAGGTTATACGCGAATCCATAAACAACGCGATAACCCACAGAGACTACACCCGGCACAGTGAAACCGTGATTAAGCAATATCCGCAAAAACTTATTGTTACTAATGCCGGAGGTTTTCCTCATGGCGTAACTATTGACAACATCCTCACCGTACCAAGCACACCCAGAAACCGCCTGCTGGCAGATGTCCTGTCAAAAACAGGTATTGTAGAGCGTTCCGGTCAGGGCATAGACAAGATATTCTACAGAACATTGTCTGAAGGAAAAGAAGCTCCTGACTATTCAGGCAGTGATGCATTCAACGTTGAACTTATATTGTCGGCCATAATCCAAGACAAGGCCTTTGCCCTTTTCATAGAATCAGTACAGCAGAATCTTGCCGAAGACAATAAATTGTCTGTCTTTGAAATTGTTGTTTTAGACAAAATAAGAAGAAATGAAAAAACTACAGCTTTAGACAAGGCTGTAATAAAGCAACTTATGGACAGAAACCTGATAGAAAAGCGTGGAAAGACCAATGGCATACATTACATATTATGCCGGAGTTACTACGAATTTACAGGAAATACGGCAGAATATTCAAAAAAGAGCGACTGGAACACTTCACAGGTTACATCGATAATTATACCATTCCTCACAAAATATAACAAAGCCAAAATGGGAGACTTTGTGAAACTTCTTGACGGGCATCTTACAAGACGCCAGGTAAGAGTTTATATACAACACATGGTTGACCAAAATATCCTTACTGCAAGCGGTAAAGGTTATGGCACATATTACGAAATAAGCAACAATTATAAAAGGAACTCCGTGCTTATTGACAAGGCGTTCATCTTAGGCATTGAGGAACTGAAGAAGCGCGGAGAACTTAAATGGCCAAATAATGACCAAGAGAAAGATGACAAATAAGTCATTATAACGTGTAAGTATTTAAATATCAGACAATTAAAATGGCCATGATAATATGGCCATGATATAAGATAAAATAATAAACTGTTTACAAACACATAAAAAACAAAGGATATTATGACAATAAATGAAGCACAGGACGAGGTGATTGAGGAGTTTTCTGACTTCACCGACTGGATGGACAAATATCAGTTGCTCATTGACCTGGGCAACGAACAGAAGCCGCTCGACGACAAGTATAAGACGGAGAGCAACCTGATTGACGGCTGTCAGAGCCGCGTGTGGCTGCAGGCTGACTATGAGGACGGCAAGATTTATTTCACGGCTGAGAGCGACGCGCTCATCGTGAAGGGCATCATCGCCCTGCTGATACGCGTGCTGAGCGGACACACGCCGCAGGAGATTCTCGACACAGACCTCTATTTCATCGACCGCATCAGTCTGAAAGACCACCTCTCGCCCACCCGCTCAAACGGCCTGCTGGCCATGATCAAGCAGATCAGAATGTATGCGCTGGCGTTCAAAGTTAAAAACTAAAAGTGAAGAGTGAAGAATTCATTTGAATTGATAATTCATAATTCACAATTCATAATTTACGCCTTCTTGGTCAAATCATAATTTTCAATTCTCAATTATCAATTCTCAATTTGAATCGATGCGCAAGTTAAAGGTTACGGAGATGAACCGTCTGACGGTAGACGAGTTCAAGAGTTCTGAGAAGATGCCGCTCATCGTGGTGCTCGACGACGTGAGGAGCCTGTATAACGTAGGCTCGGTGTTCCGCTCGTGCGACGCTTTCCGCGTAGAGGCTGTGTGGCTCTGCGGCATCACGGCATGTCCGCCCCACGTAGAGATACACAAGACGGCGCTCGGAGCTGAGGACAGCGTTGAGTGGCGCTACTTCAAGACGGCTGCCGAAGCCGTAAGCGAGCTGCACGCCATGGGATGCAAGGTGATGGCCGTGGAGCAGTGTGAAGGCAGCACCATGCTCAACGAGTTTGTGCCCGACGCCGGCCAACGCTATGCCGTCGTGCTGGGCAACGAGGTGAAGGGCGTGCGCCAGGAGGTGGTTGACGCCAGCGACGGATGCCTTGAGATACCGCAATTCGGCACGAAGCACTCGCTCAACGTGTCGGTAACGGCAGGCATCGTGGTGTGGCACTTCGCGCAGGAGCACATCAAATCAGCAAAGCAACAGCAATAATGCCACGGCACCGCAATAAGCGGCGGCATAACACAGAACACATACGGCCCTGAAGCCGGCCGAAATAAAACAACGTCCGCAGATGTCTGCATCAGGCAGAATCTGCGGACGTTGTATTTTCTATCTTGCTAATATAATCCTATCTGTTCCACACCTTTACAGAGCCCAGCCTTGTAGAGATGATGTATGCACCTGCCGGCATGCTGCTGATGCTTATACCCTCCTGCGAGTTATATTTCTTCATGTCCATCAGCACGCCCGTCTGGCTGTACACTCTTACCGGCTCGTTTTCAGCCACACCCGTCAGGCGCACTCTGCCGTCGGCATAAACAGCTTGCACCATGTCCTTCACAGCCGGACGTATCACGTTGATTCCGGTAGACGCCACAGGAGCATATTCCATCACAAGCTCGTCATACACAGCCATCTCGCCCGTGTTTCTGTCCGTCTGATAAACGATGTTTGAGAGTATGGCGTTCTTCGAGTTGAGATAAACCGTTCCGTCCCACTCGTTCTCCACGGGATAAAGCGTGTTGACAGTCTCGAGCGACAGGTCGTGCGTATATTCATCACGGCTCGACGGCTGCTCCTTCACTTCGCTGTATGTCATCCATTCCACAATGTTTCCGGCTTCGTCATACGTGCACACCTCGCCTCCGGCCGGCATCTTCGCGCCGGTGAAGAAGTCGCCAATGGTGCTTATCTTCTCAACCATACGGTCCTTGTCGTCATAAATATACTTCGTGCCGCTCGAGAACGTCATCTCATCGCCGAAGAACGACGAATAGACATTCTCCTCGTCCAGACGTCCCTTGTCGTCATAAGTATAGATCACCTCCTCGAATTTCTCCGTCAGCGCCTCGTCAACGTAGGTGTTGCGCTTAACGAGCTTGTCGCCTTCGTAGACATACTCATAGACACCGCCAAGTTCAAACTCGCCCTTCTTGCGGTTAAGGTTATAGTTGGCACGGCTTAAGATACGTCCGTTCTCGTCGTAAGTGTATCTCACCTGCGTAGAATATGTATAGAAGTCGTCGCCCGAGAACTTCTGGTATCCCTTCTCGAGCACCTCGTTTCCGTTTTCGTCATAAATATATTTCAGCGTATAGTCGTAGATAAAGCCTGCCAGTTCGCGATACTGCACCGCACTGTCTACACGGCCGTTGGCATCGTCGTAGAAGTATTTGTAATAGTCGTTAGTGTGCTTCGATGTTATTCCGGTCAGCTTATATTCATACTGCTGGGCAAATGATGCCGAAGAAAACAATACAGCAATGATAAGGGAGATAAAATTTCTGTTCATAATGCGTTTGATTTAGAGGTTATACATGTTGTTTCTTAAAAGCTATAGCATTCCGAAAGCAAATATAAGCAAAATTTCATAAAAACAAAAGATATTTTGTAAAAATGTGATAATCTTTTACAAAATCAGCCCTTAAAGTTAAAATTAGTCGTCATAACAATACAATTTGCAGGCAATTTCAAGGCAAAAGATCTGTCAGCCGTCGCATTGTTTCTATCCATTCAGCCCCAGCGTGCCCTCAGCCGTCCCTATGCTCTTTGCCGGCATCATGCCGTACAACATTTTTTGGGGCGTAACACACCATGCCAAAGAAAACATCCGGCGGCACCCTGCCATACATTAAACCGCAAACACAATATCTTATATTCAGAATACAGCCTGTATTTTAACCCCAATCTGTTATTATAATCCGGCCGGTATTTTTGCTTTAATACCGAGCGGAATTTTCATTTGACGTTCCGCAGGCGTGGCTGATATGCCAAGAAGAAGCCGACAAAAGACGGACGACGAAGGCAGGAATAAGCCGAACAGGCTGAGCTATATGCTGCCTAAGAAGCGTTTTGAGACAATAAATGCGGCAGCCCGGACACTTGTCCCGACTGCCGCATTCAACGCGTCATACCGCATTATATTATATCACGTCAGGCACCTGCCGCGCCCTGACTTATTATGTCTATAAGTATAGGCTTCATTCCGCCGACGAAACATTCAACGGCGATGACCATAAGCAGAAGGCCCATAAGGCGCATCATTACGTTGTTGCCCGTCTCGCCGAGCACGCTCACAAGGCGCGTGGAGGCGCGCAGGATGAAGTATGTAAGCACGTAGATAAACACTATCGAGCCTATCAGTATGCTCTTCATCGTTATTGTATGGGCGTCGCTCATCAGCACGATGGTGTTGGCGATGGCGCCCGGACCGCAGAGCATAGGTATGCCCAGCGGCGTTATCGATATGTCGTTGGCATAGGTCTTTATCTCGTCAGAGTTGAGTTTCACGTGCGTGTAGCGTGCCTGCAGCATGTCGTAGCCTATCTTGAAGATTATCACGCCGCCGGCTATGCGGAAGCCGTTGGTGGATATGCCGAAGAACATGAAGATAAACTGGCCGGCAAAGGTGAACACGATGAGGATGATCAGCGCCGTGATGGTGGCGCGCTTTACGATAGACTGGCGCTGCTCCTCGCTCATGCCCTGGGTCATGGTAAGAAACACGGGCATCGTGCCGAGAGGATTGGCAAGCGTGAAGATTGACGTGAGGCACAACAGTGCGTAAGGAAGTAATGTTTCCATGGTTTTTTAAATTTTTCTGCAAATTTATAAATAAATTAATAATAAAGCCATAAATGTCATGAAAAATAAAAATAATAACCGCCCAATGGTTATTTCGGCTGCGCGTACCGGCAAATACAGCCGCCCAAAAAGCACACAAGACAGCGCCGCAAGGGCGCATATTAGGGGTTTCCCTATGCAATTTAGGCCTTTTCCTTTTGACATCTCGCCATTTTTTAGTTTCTTTGCACCAAGTAAACAATATTCAGAAACTTATGAGCACGAAAACAATTAAGAGATTTGCCATAGCCGCACTGGCAGCAACAGCACTCTCACTGCCGGCATCGGCACAGAATTATTGCCACAGCCGCTACTACAACGAGAGCACCGGAAGACTGGAATATTCTTACGGACGCCACGACAGCGGACTGGGCACGGGCAACATGTATTACGGTTTCCGCATAGGCCCGGCGTTCTCAACGGTCAACTCTGACGACCCAACGCTCGACGGCAGCGACTCGCAGACAGGCCTGACCGTAGGAGCAGTGGTGGGCATTCCGCTGTCGGCCGACATCCCGCTCTACCTTGAGCCGGGACTCTTCTACACCGAGAAGGGCGGAAAGAAGGACATAATAAACGACATGGGCGAGAAGAAGAAGATGACCTACGACCTCAACTACATAGAGGTGCCAATAGTGCTGAAATACATCTACAGCGTCACCGACCACTTCTCCGTGCAGCCGCAGTTCGGCGGATATCTGGCATGCGGCGTGGGCGGAAAGATGAAAAACTATGACGAGCGCAAGGCCTTCAGCTCGTTCTCCGACGATGCCTTCCAGCGCTTTGACGGAGGTCTGCGCGTAGGATGCGGCGTGGCTTACGACCTGTTCTACTTCGACATAACATACGACATCGGTCTGTCTAACATCTGTCACGACACGTTCGACACGTCGCACAACGGATGTCTGTCGCTCAACTTCGGCGTAAACTTCTAAGTCTGCCGATGCCATTTAAAAGCGTGTACCCGGACGCATGCCGCAAGGCATGACGACAACATATCACAATTTATTTTATAATGTTATTTTAAACTGAGGCTGCCTGCCCGCAAGGGTCACGGCGGCCTTTTTCGTTGACAGCCTTACGGGCTGCGCCACCGCCCGTAAGACAAGCGGTCAGCCCAGCCCAAATCCGGCGTTATTGTTCAGCCAGAATTTTTGCCTCATAACAATCCCGACGCATATAACAACACACCCCACAATGCGCCCCACATGAAGCCTCTGTCCGGCCGAACCGCAACAGCCTCACTACACCAGTCTGCCTTCTGCCATAGAGCGCTCCGCCTGCAGCAGCCACTCCTTGCGCCATACGCCCCCGGCATATCCCGTCAGGCTGCCGCCCGAACCGATGACGCGGTGGCAGGGCACTATGAGCGACACGGGATTGCGCCCTATCGCTGCCGCCACAGCCCTCACAGCCCCAGCGCCACACTCGCCGCAGGCAGCCATGCGCAGCGTCAGTTCCTTGTATGTCAGCGTAGTTCCACATGGAATGTCCATCAGCCTGCGCCACACGAGGCGGCTGAACGGCGTGCCCATAAGGCTCAGCGGCGGCACAAACTGCGGCTCATGGCCGCTGAAATATTCGTCGAGCCACCTCACGGCAAGCCTCAACACGGGCACGTCTGCCTCTTCGGTCCTACCGGTCAGCGTGCTGCCGTAGTGCTTCTGTCCGTCAAACCACAGCCCCGTAAGCCTGTCGTCGCGGCATGCCAGGGTTATCTCTCCCAGCGGCGAATGATATTTGCATGTAAATGAAATGTCGCTCATGCGGATATGTTTTTACCTGTTAAACGATTAATGCGGCACCACAGACGGCCCTTTTACATGCCCGGCGCCACCTTTCATAATAATATATGGCACGACAGAAACAGACTATACACACCATAAAGCCTCATGCCGCCATACGGCTTTACTAATTCCACTAACAGCTGCGTTTGCTCTCAGCCACGAATCTTCGCAGCAGGAAGGTCAGAAAATATGGAAATGTATAGAATTTGCCGTTGAATCCGATGTTCCTGTAGCCCAGTTTGATGCCATACTTCACGTCATTATATTTGTCGTCATTCAGCAGTCTGTTCAGCGAAGCCGTAGCCCCGTCGTTGGCCTTCACCTCCACCGGTATGAGCGAATCGGCGTCCCTTATAAAGAAGTCCATCTCAAGAGCCGGCCTGTCGCTGTGATAGTAAAACAGCCGGTAGCCCTGCTTTACGAGCATGTCGCCTACGATATTCTCGTATATCGCCCCTTTGTACGTGCCGAGATTCTTGTTTGCCCTCAGGTCTTCCTGTGCCTCCTCGTCGAGCGAGGCTATCAGCAGTCCTGTGTCCTTAAAATATATCTTGTACATTTTGGGGTCGTAGTTGCCTTTCAGCGGCAGCTCGGGCTGATTAAGACAGTAGCACACGTTCACCACTCCGGCATCGGCGAGCCATTCAACGCATCCCATATAATCTCTGTTGCGCGCGTTTCTAGCTATCTTGGTTATCTGAAACCGCTTGTTCTCCTTTGCCAGGAAAGTCGAGATATGGTTATACACCGCCTTCACCTTTGCCTTGTCCAGGCCCTCAACATATTTTGTTATGTCCTCCTCATAGTCTTTCAGCAGCTGGCGCTGAATGTCGAGCGTGCCGCTGAAATTCTTGTTCCTTACATACGTGCTGACCACTTCGGGCATGCCTCCGATGATGACATAGTCGCGGAACAGGCTCATCAGAGTGTCCATCTGCAGTTCAGACAGCGGCCTTACATCAAGCATGTGACTGAGCAGGTCGGCCGTGAACTCGTCGTTATAGCCCTTTGCCCACAAAAATTCCTCAAAGTCCATCGAGTGCATCTCGTAGTCCTCTTTATATCCCACGCTGTTAGATTCTATCTCATTGTAGCTTATCCCCATGAGCGAGCCTGAGCAGATTACGTCGAAACGGCCGTCGAGCTTAAAAAACTTCAGCGACGTGGCGCAGTTGGGGCACGCCTGAAGCTCGTCGAAGAAGAATATGGTGTTGCCGGGAATAAACTTCAATTCAGGATTCAGCAGTGATATATTCTTCAGTATGGCGTCCACCTCAAATCCGTCGTTGAATATCTCACGGTATTTTTTCTGCTCGATAAAGTTTATCTCTATCACGCTTGCATAATTCTGACCGGCAAACCACTCTACTGAGCGCGTCTTGCCTATCTGCCTGGCGCCCTTTATGATAAGAGGCTTCCTGTCAGACCTGTTTTTCCAGTCAGTCAGATATTTGTCAATCTTTCTTTTCAGCAACTTCTCCATATCTACAAACGTCTTGATACATCTGCAAATATAGTAAATTTCACATTTTCCGCATCATAAAAACCCAAATTTTTCACACTTTCCGTACCATATCACCCCATCATTTTCACATTTTCCATACAATATACAGCCATAAATTTCACACTTTCCGCATCCAAAAGGCCTATAAATTTCACATTTTCCCCTTATTAAGGCCAAAAGTAATCAGCTAAATAAGCTGACTAAGCCAACTGACGATACTTATTCTGACAGTATCTGTGTAATGACATCATGAAGGTCGTGCGGCACACCACACATCGTGGCGCCGCCGCATTTTGTAAATATTTCAGACAAAATCCATACCGTTTGACGCCTTCAGAATGCCCATGCTCCTCACGTCTCCACGATTTTGTCTGAAAAACGTCAAAAAACAAGCATTCACACTAAAACATTGACATACAGACATTTAAGCCTTTTTGAAAGCAAAAGCCGCAGTGTTAAAATATATTACTCTGCCACTTTCGGTGCAAAACCCATAGGTTTACGCTCCAAAAGCAGTGCTATTGCAACGCAAAACAAGCCCTTCCATGCCCCAAAAACATCATCTTCACACTCTCTTTAGCCGCACAAAAGCAAACATAAGTTAAAACAAGGACACTTTAAGCATCACTTCTTTAACATCCGTTATAACTCCATTCTCCAGATTACAAAAAAATTTTGTCCTGACTTTTTACCGTGTTTTTAGTGCAGAAAAAGGCGGTAAAAAAGACGAAAACATTCGGTGTACACAAAAATCCAAGCCACAACTTTTTCAGAATTGTGATTCCGGCTATCAGCAAACACATAGAGAATATTTTCGAGAAAGGAGAGCTGCGGAAAGAAAAAGTGCTGTTTCCAAAATGGAAATAACCACTCGTCATGCTGTTATAAAAGGCAAGACGCAAACACTTCTGTCAAATCATTACATACTCGCCTTTTTCCTACGCAAACAAATCCTCTAATGTTATCTCGCTTTGCACAATACCGGAATGAGAGTTCTGACGGATTCCGTAGGTCGTTACCATTGTAAGATGCACAGCCTTGCGGGTATTTGTGGCCTCTATGAACGCACTCTTTTTGTTGCGCAGATTGCGTTCGTAGTCAGCATCGATAGTAAACTCAGACAAAGAGTATTTCATTTCGCAGATATTTACCACCTGGTCGTTGCGGTCTATCAACAGATCAATCTGTGCTCCATCGCCATTCTCATCCGCCTCTTTTCGCCATGAATAGATATTGCTCAACACACCTGAAATGCCCAATGCTGCCTTGATTTGCTGCGTGTGGGCCATACACAGGCGCTCAAAAGCCAGGCCACTCCACGCACGATGCGTCGCAGAGTCAATTGATGCCGACCAGAAATGCTCGTCATTATTCTTGTTTTGCTGAATAAACTTGAAATAAAACAGCGTATAGTTGTCAATCAACTGATAGATTGCCTCCTTTGTCTTTTTGCCATAGCCACAGTATTTCCGTATAAATCCGCAGTACTCCAATTCATCAAGCACCTTGCTCAATGCCCCGTTGCTCGGCTTGCCGGTTGCAGTTATAATCTCTTCGCGAGTCATACCGGCCTTTTTCCTGCCAAGAGCAGTTACGACATCTATATATTGTTCAGGCGACTTAAACAACGAAGCATAGAGCAGATTAAACTCATTTGTCAATTTGCCGTTCCTGGCAAAGAAAATTTTATCAATATTCTGGGCAAGACTAAGTCCTTTTTCAAGCAAATTCCAATAAAACGGTATACCTCCAAATACCATATAGCACTCGGCAATTTGGTATCGGCTCATCTCAAGCCCCTTGCTTTCGGCAAACATCTCACACTCCTTCAAGGTAAACGGCTGAAGGGCTATGCGCTGCGTAACACGATTATGAAGTCCTCCATGGTCGTTAATCACCTTATTGATAATCCACGATGTGGCAGATCCACATATAATCAGAACAATATCCTTGCGGGCTGATGCCCAGCCGTTCCAGAAGTGCTCAAATGCCGAAATGAAATTTGAGCGGGGAGTGTCCATCCACGGAAGCTCGTCAAGGAAGACAATTTTCTTCTCGTCTGTCGAGTTCTTCAAAAAGTGAGACAACAGGCTGAATGCCTCCAGCCACGATTGTGGTGTGGGGCAATCGTCGTAACCGGCATCACGAAGCGAAATGGCAAAACTGAACAGCTGGTCTTTAGTCTTGGCATTGGCCAGACCTGTATGCTGGAATGTAAACTTATAGCCAAAAGTTTCACGTATGAGGTATGTCTTGCCTACACGCCTGCGTCCATAGACTGCCACCAGTTCTGAATATTCCGATTGTGCTGCCGAAAGCAGCATTTCCTGCTCTTCCTTTCGTCCGATTACCATAACTCTTGAATTTTGTTCCTACAAATATAGCACAAATAATCAATATAATTTGCCAAATCACATTAAATTTTAGAGATTTGGCAAATTATAGCTTATTTTTAATCAAAAAGAGCTTAAACTAGTATATATAATCATTGACGTCATTAAATAATTATTGAAATTATTTGTTGATACAATATGTGCACATTTTTATTATCAATGATAATAACGTTCCAAAAGATACAAAAGCAAGGCAAATTCGGAAAATTAACATAACTATAGAATTTTGTTTTCACAAAAACAAGCATAAATAAATTTTCAAATTTATTTATGTAACACATCATAAAATAAAACAAAAACGCTATATTTGTATATTATATAATAGGTTGAGCTATGACGAAAAATACTATGGATACCAAATTACCAAGAAAGCTGGAGCAGAAGATGCAAATTGTGGGTAAACAGATCAGGTTGGCCAGATTACGCAGAAATCTCAGTATTGCTCAGGTTACCGAACGTGCCACCTATTCATCTCTTACGATTTCGCACATAAAGAAATGTGTGCCGACAGTGACAATAGGCATTTATCTTAGGATGCCTTATACGCTTCAACTGGATAATCATCTTCTTCTGCTTGCAAAAGAAAATGCAATAATTTAAGCCTTAAGAAACGAGAAAGAGCATCAAAAAACAATAAGGTATGAAGTGACTAATAAAATAAGACGATTAAAACTTTTGATATGCAAATACCTCAATCTAATATATTGACAACCAAATACCTGAACAGAGTATTCGACAAGACCGTGGCAACCTATAAATATTATTGGTTTCTCGGCATACTCGACTTGTGCGTGAAGCAAGGAAAAACGAAGATGAATGTATGGGAGATTATGATTACGATGGTGGCGAACGCCTGGTATCCAGTAACTTATTTTCGTCTTTCATTCGGGAAATCAGAATCCCTTTACGAGGCGATATGGGATTTACAAAAGGAATTCAATATTCCCATTAATATCAGTATCCGAGATTTGACGGATTTGTTGCATGAGCTTGTACAAAGGGCGGATGTCCGGAAACGGTTGAATTTCCTGCAAATTAACGTTCCTTTCCGTTTCTTACGTCCTTGGATTGATACATCCGATGATCGTCAGACAGTGGTCCGCTCCCAGTCGTTCGAGAACGGTTGCCTCTATAAGTTGGAAAAAGTAAACGGAACATTATGGGTGGAATTAAATCCTGTTTGGCTAAGCTATTTGAAGGAAAACTATGATATACTCAGTGCTTTTGCTTATTGGGGATTGACAGGGTTCTTACAGATTAGAAATCCAAATGTACCCAATATATCAGGAAAGTTAGTAAAAAGGGAAGAGCGAAACTCTTTATCTGTCCAGCATAAATTCTGGAATATCGCCATAAGACATGGATTAGAAGTTCGATGTCCGTATACAGGAAACCTATTAGAGGAACGAATGTATGATCTGGACCATTTTATTCCTTGGAGTTTCGTTTCTCATGACCTGCTTTGGAACCTGATGCCCTCTGATCCGAGTATCAACAGTTCCAAGAGTAATAAGTTGCCCGATTTGAATTTATATCTTCCAAAGCTGGCAGTAGCTCATCAGGCAGCTTTACGTATTAATCTGGAAAAAGGGAAACAGGAAAAATTGTTGGAAGACTATCTTTCGTTAGGACATACACCACAAGAAATCGTTTCTATGGACAAAGAACATTTGCTGGATTGTTTCTTCCAGACATTCAAACCTATGCATCAGATAGCTTTGAATATGGGATTTGAAATTTGGAAATATTAAATGCATATACAATGAATATTATAGATTTAGCTAAAGAGTTAGATTTATTCTATGAAATAGGAAAATCTCGAAAAGAATGTAATGCTTTAGTTCAATGTTTTGGCATTAAAGAATAAGGCATCAAACCGGAAGATATTGTTGAAAAATCTAATTTAAGAGAAACCAAACATGCAACAGAATTACGTAAATGGATGAAACTATCCAAATATGTCTGTTTAAATGAGAATTTTACGCTGTAAAGAAGATTATATTATGAGTATTGAAAGAGTCAATCATCCTTACTTAACCGCTATCAAACGCACTGATTTGTCTGCACCTGTTCGTTATCTTTTGCGACACGACTTATTGAAAGGGCGTATTCTTGATTTCGGTTGTGGTTTCGGATATGATACGGACGAGTTAAAGAGGCGTGGCTATGATATTACTGGGTATGATTATTATTATCGTACGGAATATCCTGAAGGCAAATTCGACACCATATTTTGTGTGTATGTGCTGAATGTGTTGGAACCATATGCTCAGGCTGAAGTGATGATGAATGTGTCCAATCTTCTTTCGCCAAAAGGAACTGCCTACTTTGCCGTTCGGCGTGATTTGAAAGAGGAGGGATTCAGGCTTCATGCCATCTATAGGGAATATACCTACCAATGTAATGTCCGTTTACCTTTTTTGAGTTTGGATTGCAATTCGAGTTATGAGCTTTACCAATACAATCATTTCAATAAACTTCCACGGCAAGAGGGGGAAACTTGTCCTTTCTGCCGCTTGTCACGTAGAGTAGAGGTAATTTGTGAAACGGCAACATGTGTTGCGTTTTATGATGGATATCCTGTGTCACCAGGTCATGCCCTGATAATCCCTAAACGTCATGTGGCTTCTTACTTCGATTTGACAAATCATGAGCGAGAAGCAATGAATGTAATGCTTCAGTATGTTAAGCAAAAGGTTGACGATCGTTATCACCCCGACGGGTATAACATTGGCATCAATGTCAATGAAGCTGCAGGTCAATCGGTTTTTCATGTACATATGCATCTTATTCCTCGTTATAAGGGTGATGTGGAGAATCCGAAAGGTGGCGTGCGAGGAGTAATCCCTGATAAACAAAAATATTCTGTGACTCAAGAGTCAGAAACAGTTGATGTGTCAACGATTATAAAAAGAGATAAATCTTATACATTAGATGAAAAAAGAGATAAACATGGTAATGCTTATCTTCCATGGGATGAAAATGCGGATAAATTGCTTTGTCGAATGTTCGATGAAGGAAAAACAATTAATTTATTGTCGGAAATCTTTGAACGAAGTAAAGGTGCTATTAAAAGTAGATTAAAAAAATTAGGAAAAATAGCAGATTCTTAGTTTTATCGTAAGACGTTTCTTTTGGAAGATGATGAGATCATGTCCAAATGTATCTGATTTCTTGTTAGTCGGTAATTTAACGTGAGTTCGACGAATTTAGAATAATGGAAGCTGTGTGTCAATCGTTCTTGTAACATTGATACATGGCTTCTTTGGAAAACAGCAATATGCCGCAATTGCACTCAAGAGGTTAACGATAAAATTATCAAAGGCCCTATGCCTTGAATGTTCCACTTGTGCTATATTTTTGAGTTCGTCATTGACGGTCTCAATAATGGCTCGTTTCAAGAGAAGCAGTTTGTCTGAAACGGACATCAGTGCACCTTTCATATTGCTCTTAAACTTGGTTATAAGTTGTATTCCATCAACGAATAATCTCTGAAACAGGTTCTTTCTTATATACCCCTTGTCCCCTACAAGCTTTCCATATATAAAATGCTTCAGACAACGGTATCCTGAGTAATGGAAAAGTATCATGATAAGCATGATTTCCGCCTTGGACATGGTAGAATCACGATGATATTTGCGCTTTGCGGTTGGTTTAAACGTATATTTTGCTGTCATAGCATCAAAAAATTTGCAGAAGTCGTCTGCCATACAAAATAATTCTATAACTTTGCTCTCGGTGATTATAGCGATTATTGTTTGTAATACTTTGTAATTCAGCACTATAAAGTTACAACAATTTTCGCTAATCACCAAATTTACAAGCATTTACAATTCGTCGAACTCACGTTAACTACAAAAATTGTTGCAACAAAAAGTGTATATACATTTTTTGTAGTATTTTAATGGCCAGCATCATTTTTATATAAATATCATGCCAAAGATTGTACAACCATAATGGGCTTGAGCATTTTTATAGAAACAATATATTGTTTGTTAGAGGTGAAATACGAACCCTATGAATAAAATAATAGTGTTTCGTATTTTTCGAAAATTTATAAGCGGACAAAAAGACGGCTGAAAAACATGAATGCACAAAATAGATAAAGCTATGCGCGGGATAATGACTGATTTGGGTTAAAATCATCATTATCCGATTCTTCGTATTCTAACTCACAAGATGTATTGTTCGGGGATATTATGTCGTTCTATTTCTCCTTCAAACCGGCAGGTATAAATTGAGCCTTGGGAGCGAAACTTCGCTCGCCTTATCACGTAGGAAAAAAATACTATTTACGCCTATTTGCCGGGGGAGACTACGGAAGAAGATGTAAATTGTCGGGGGGCAGGCTCTACTTTTCACCGCGTTCGGGCCACAGGGTGTAGTCTAAGGCGCGGTTGCTGTCGGGAGCAATCTCTATCGGAGCGTTGTCCTGCCGTGCGTCGTCTGATGCCGTGGAGCGGTTGTAGAGCGTAACAGCCACATAAGCAGTGAGCGCAGCAACAACTAATGCCAGCAATGCAACCACGATGCGCTGCCGGTTGTCTGTGCGCGGCAGCGACATCACGGCCGACATGTCTGCCGGACGCTCAGAGGCGTTGCGGCGGGTGCAGGCTGCGGCTATGCGGCGCAGATAGGCGTCGCCAGTAAGCCGGGCCATGTCTCTTACCACCATTCCGAACGAATAGATGTCGGCCTTTATGTCGGGCTTGGCGTCGGGCTGAAGCTGCTCCGGGGCGATGTAGCCCGATGAGCCGGCAGGACATTTCAGCACGTTGAAATAATCGCTGTCCGACAGGCTGAAGTCTATCAGCTTGGTGTTGTGGCCGTTGTGCGTTATCATTATGTTCGAAGGCTTCAGGTCGCGGTGTATTATCTGCTTGCTGTGTATGTATCCGAGCGCATCGGCCAGCTGCTCGGTTACTCTGCGCGCCATGTCGGGCGTCAGCGTCTTGCTGTCAATGAGGCTCTTCAGCGTGTCGCCGTCGATATATTCCATAACGATGACCGTGCCCAGCTCTGCCACCTCCTCCATGCTTATGGTGCGGCAGATGTGCGGATGGTCCATCTGCAGCCCAATCTCAAACTCCTTGGCAAGGGCCTGACGGTAGACGGGCGTGTAGGCAAAGTCGGGCTTCAGGCATTTCAGCGTATAGCGCTTGCCGAAGCGTGTAGCTGTCAGCAGGCGCGTATGTCCCGACCTCGACACGTAGAACTCGCTTATGTCTCTGAAGGCGTTCTGCACGGGTATGCGCACGGCACTGTCCATCTCGCCGTCTATGTCGCTCATGTATCCTGAGGGGCTGTCGTCCAATATTTCGGTGTCTGAATTGTTCATTTCTCGATGTTGATGACGTTAATTATGGTTAGTCCGCCGTTGCGGCCTGCCACAAAGGGTGCCGTGCGGCCGTCAGGTCGCTCGATGTAGGGCAGATAGAGCGGCTGCTCCTTGATGAAGCATCCTGTGACGAAGCTGTCGCCGGGCACGAGCTTGCTGTTCTGCGACAACACCACCTCATAGCGGCTCTCGCCCACGTAGCGCAGGCGCACCAGGCGGTTGGGGCTCCAGCCTATCTCCACCTCAGTTCCGGCATCGAGCTCGTTGCTGATGAGCTGCTTGGCGTTGAAGAACGACGAGTTGTAGCGTGTGCTTGTCTTGAGCCACGAAACAAAGGCGTAATAGTTGGCATGGCCAAGATATTGGGCCAGGATGTCGAGCGTAAACATGCGCGGCTTATGGCTGTCGTTGACATATCCCCAGAGCCTCTTGAGCGTCGACGCGGACACGTTCTGTCCGGTGTCGTGGCTCAGATGAACCGAAAACTCCTCAAAGTCGGTTGTCGTGCCGAGCGTCTTTCCATATTTCTGTTCAATGAGCAGCTTCAGCTCCTCTATTTCAGGTGTATTCATTGTCATAAACTTAAATGCTGTTTTGTTTGTAAATGAGCAGCACGCGTCATTCCTCTACGATGGTGCCGAAGCGCTTCCAGCTCGAGTCGGCACGATAGAAGTTGCGCCGTCCCTTGGGCACGTGTAGCGTGCATGTAGGCAGAAAGTCGGGCGTGCTGGTCAGGGCGTTGCTGTTGCAAACGGGCGGATACTGTGCGTCGACATACAGATGCTCAAGCGGACAGCCGTCGAACACATAGTCGGATATCAGCTCTGTGGCTGCACCGAGGCGCACCGTGGTGAGCTTGTCGCACTTCTGGAAGGTGGCTGTGGGTATGAGTCTAAGCCCTGACGGCATGACCACCTCCTCTACACTGCTGTCGTAGAACACGGCCTGCCCTATCTCCGTGAGGTTGTCGGGCATGGTGAAGCGTGTTATGTGGCAGCCCTGGAAGGCATAGTCGCCTATGGCCTTGACAGTAGACGGCAGCATATAGTCGCCCTGCTTGCCTATGGGGAACCACAGTATCTCTGTGGCACCGGCGTCGAACAGCACTCCGTCTATGCTGCTGTATGCAGTGTTGGCGGCCGACACGTTGATGGCGGCGAGCGCCGTACAGCCCGACGACGGACTTATGTCGGTGGCTGATGCCGGTATGGTTATCTCTCTGAGCGCCGTGCAGTTCATGAAGGCGTCTTTCTCTATCTTGACGGCATCGGAAGGCAGAGTAACGCTTGTAAGCAGGGTGCAGTCGGCAAAGAGGCCGTAACCCACTACATTATTCTCAGTGTATCGCGACGAGCCGTACACTCCTCCGCCCTCCACGATATGGGCGTCGGCCATGTTTACCTGTGCAAGGCGACCAACCGTGGCAGAGCCATCGATGTCGCGTCCCATCATCTGGCGCAGACACCGCAGGTCGTCGCCGTTCATAGGGCCGGCAATAGACAGCGTAGTATACTCGTATTTGCTGTCGCCCATAAGCTCTTCAAACTCGCCCGCATCGGCCAGCAGAACAGCGTCAGACGTGGTTATGGTCAACGCCTCGCCCACGCTTTCGCCCTCGCTGTTGGCGGCGTAGGCCTTTATCTCGTAGGTGGCATTCTGGCGCAGTCCGCCTATGCGCACCCTCATGCCAACGCCTTCGGCGCCCGGCGTCTCAGCCTCTACGCTCTGCGTGTCGCCCGTCTCAATGTCGGTTACGTAGCATCCCGTGGAGGTTATGGTCTCGTTGCCGTCGTCCGTTATTTCATATTCTACAATGACGCTCATTGGACCTTGGCTCAGCACTGCCGGCACGCCCACCGTGGGCCTGTCGTTTGGCACGGTTACAAAGGTCATCGTGTTGCCATGCAGCTCCACACGGCCGTTGGTAGCATGGAGTCTGTAGTAGTACATCGTGCCCGGCTGAAGCCCCGTCAGCTGCATCTTCACCTTGTTGCCGTCGGGGGCAAGCACGCCTGTGGTGTGGTCCATCTGGTCTGTCGTGCCGTATCTGAAGCGCAGCTCCGGCATGTCGGTGCTTCCCTGCAGCACCACCTCGCCTGCGATGACGGCCTCAGTGCGCGTTATGCCAGAAGCCTCACCCGTTACGAGGCGCGGCTCAAAGTTATCCGGAGCCTCATCGCTGCTGCATGCGGCCAGCGTCAGCAGCAGCGCTATCAGTGTGGTGAGTGATAATATCCTTGTCTTCATCTTTTGCCAATGTTAATGCCTACACCTATGCAGCCCTGCCATTGGCGTCCGGCTATGGTTACGGCAGATGCCGACACGCTTATCCGTCCGAACGACAGCACCACGCCAAGCTCGGCTGCGAGGCCCTTGTGTGTCAGGCCGTCGTTGAGCGCAAGTCCGCCTCCTTCGCTCTCAGCCAGCTCCCATGCCGTGGCCGTGCGGCCATAGCCAATGCCCTCAAACAGGCTGACCATACGCCCGAGGCGGTGTATCGCTCCGGCCGTCACGGTGTATGTCGAGTGGCGTGTCTGTCCTGTGTAATATGGTTTTATGCTGCTTCCGTCGGTAAATCCTTCCTTGTCGCAGGTGGTTACGGTCTTGCCTATGCTGCGAAGGTCGGCACTTGCATGAACGAAGAAGCCATGGCGGCGCATTAATGCCACCATGACACCCCACGAAGGTCCGTTTTCGTGCATCGAAACTGTAAACAGGGCATGAGTCCTGAGCGGCAGCTTCGGCCGCCGCTTCTTCACGGCTATTGTGTCGACGATGGTCTTTGTCAGCACAATGGTGTCGTGCTTAAGGGCTATGTCTGGCTTGGGCGAATTGATTACCATCTCATAGGTCATGTGGCTCTCAAGCGGTTTCTCAAACTTATAGTCGCGCATGACGCCCCATTCAGGATGTTTTATGGTAATCTTTTTTGTGCCTTTGGGCAGATAAAGCCATATCTCGCCTACATTGTCCTTACGCATGACAATGCCCAAAGGCGACGAGAAGGCATATTCGGGCGTGGCCGTAACCTTCAGCAGGGCGCACGCCTCGTCGTTGAGGTCGCGCACCGGAGTGATAAAGGCGCTCACGTCGTTGGGCAAGACGCGAAACTTAGTCACGCTGAACTGCTGTGCCAGGGCCGTGCCGCAGCCTGCCATGCAGAGCATGAGCGTCAGCAGCAGTGCCTTTAACGTGCGTATATGTAACATCTTGCCTGTCATATAGGTTTGTTTAAAGTGATAATGTCGTTTGTCTTAGCTTAACTTGTCTTTAGTTACTCCAGGTTGAAGTCTCTTATGTTCATCACTTCGTTATCATCGCTGATGGTCTCTGTCGGCTGCCATGTGCGCACATGTATCAGCGGCATCGACTCGTTGCGGAAGTCCCAGAGCAGGAAGAGGTAGCCGTCGTCAGCATAGCGGTCGCTCTTGTACTGCTGGCGGAGGCTAACGCCGTAGATGCCGTCCATGGTTGGATGGCGCATTATGCGGAAGTCGGAGAACTTTACGCTTATGTTCTTGCTGGCGGCAAAGGCCTTGCTTAGCCGCGATATGTATTCTTTCTTGGTGCGGATGTTATACTCAACACGCGACGCCGGCATAAACTTGCCTTCGCTGCCGGCCTTGGTCTTGACCACGTTGCCCACGATGATGAGGGCCTGCTCGCTGAACACCTGGCGCAGAAAGTCGATGTCCTTGGTGGTGTAGGCCATGCGGAAGTGTTCGCAGTAGTTGAGTATCACGCGGCGGCGCTGAGCGTCGTCAACCGACAGTTTGCCTGCAAGGATCTTGGCCGCCTCCTTATAGAAAGGATTGCTGCGTGCCATTTGTTTCAGGTCGCCGTCGGTCATGCTGCCCGACCTGTCTGCCTTGCCGCTATTCTGTCCGCCTTCGTATGTGCTCTGTCCGGGCGCCTGCGCCATAGTGCTGCTCTCCTCTTGCTCAACCGTAGAGGGTATGCCGGTGCCTGTGCTGAAGAACGTCACGTTGCCATTGCGGTCGACAAATCCCTCGCGGCCTGTGCCGTTCTCGCGGAAGCGCAGCTGTCCGTTGCGGTAGCGCACGTCGAACATGCAGTTGCGCAGCGGTATGGCGAAGAGCAGTCTGTCGTTTTCGTCTACCACTGCAAAGGTCTCATATCCCTTGCCGTCAACGCGGCCGACAAGCTCGAGCCCCTCATGCAGCCCGTATCTGTTGATGTTTTTTTTGCTGTCAGTCTGTCCGAGGGTGGGCTGCAGCCCCAAAGCCACAGCCACACCCCCTAAAATGAGAGTTAGTATGGATAGTATATATATTGTCGCTTTCATTCAAGTTGATAACCGGCAAGACTATTGCCAACCGACAATCTCGCCTCCTATTTCAATTTTAATCTGTTCAGGGTTGCCTGATATGATGAAGTTTACAAGGTGTTCCGTGCCGGGCTTAAACTGGAACGTGCTCTCGTAGAGATACGACACGCCGTCCATCACAACCTCTATCAGCGGCATGCGGTTGGCCACGCGCTGAGGCACTATTATGGCCGAATAGATATAACTGCTCATCTGTCGGGCCCTTATCGTGGTGCCGTTGCCCCTTACATATTTTGTGGCAACGCCGGCACTTAGGTCTATGGTCGACTCAGGCACAGTGTTGTGCACATACACCTCGGCGTATGTAGGCATCTCGCCCTCAAAGTCCTCACCCTTTATCAGGCGTATGGTGAGCTTGCTCATTATGTGCTTGAAGGCCAGGGTTACGGGAGAGTTTGACGCGCTGACGTTGTTGGTCTGTGCATACAGGAAGTCGCTGGCCTCATAGCCGTCGGCCGTGCTCTGGTCGGTCTGCACGCTGAAGGGCAGGTCCTCGATAGAGCTTACGGACGTCATGTAGGGATAATAGGCATAGAAGTTGTACGTGCCTTCGTCCCAATAGAGCGTGCGGCTTGCAGTCCATGAGCTGCCGCTGCACGTCAGCGGCTCGTTGTTCACAAGATTGCCGCCTATCTCGAGGGGCTTGTCGGTGCTGCTTGCGAACAGGCCTATCCTGTCGCCGTTCTCGAATCCCGAGTCGGTCACCCTTGTGCGCTGTGAAGGATGAGTCACCTCAAACCTCATGGGCGTATGCCTTGCGTCTACCGGTGTGTCGTCTTCCTGGCTGCATCCGGCTGCTATCAGCGCAACAAGTGCAAGACCTATATGTATAATACGCTTTTTCATCGTCTTTATTATTTAATTTACTTAAAAATTTATACTAAAATAGCATTTTTCACGTTATCCACAATTTCCATTTCATGTTTTTATCTGTGGCGGCGTGCCTTGCGCATGTTGCTGAGCGGACTGCCCTTATGTATCTTGGGTGGCATATGCTGTCCGTGCCCGACGCTTACAGAACCGACACCCATGCCGCGGGTTACGATGCCTGCATCACGTTTGTCGTTGGCAACAAATTCCTCGAACGAGAATGTCTCGCCGGCATAGCGTTTGATACGCCTTACGATGCTCTCGCGGCTTATTGTGCTGTAATAAGGAATATCGTTGTTCATGCATGAATTCTGCTCTGAACGGAACACGCCGCGACTGTGCATGAATCCGCCTTCGTAAATATCAACAACATCACTGTATCGGCTGTCGGAAATAAGGTGGCTCCATGGCACTTCGTGCATCTTGCCCGTAAGCGACAGGTTGTCGTACCAGCCGAGCGACTTTGCCCAGTTGATGGCGTCTACATGGCCGCAGCACGTGCAGTTGCAGAAGTCGATGAAGGCGTTATGGTAGATATACTCATCTCCAAGTTTGCCGAAGCCGTGACCGCCGGCCTCATGCTGTATCACTCCGCGGGTGTCGAGCGGATAGCCATAGGTGCTCCGCGGACAGAAGGCTATAGCCGAACCATCCTCCCACATCTGGCAGATGCCGCCGTATTCGGTAGTGTTGGGCACAATGATTATCAGCGTCTGGTTCAGGTTGTTCTGATTTACAGTCGGTGCATTGAGTGCATAGCTGAATATCTCGTCATAGTCGGCACGCAAGCCGACACCACTGGTGAATGTTGTGCCGAAACGGTTGTAGCGTATGGTGTTCACCGTACCTATACCGCTCTCGTTAGACATGGCAAAACCAATGTAGATGTTAAAGTATTTTGAGTATGTCTTATAAGGTTCTATGGTTATAAGATATTGTGCAGCCTCTTTCAGGGCAGGAAGACAGTCGCCTTCGGCTATGTCTTTGGCGTTGTATCCGTCGCCTATAATCACAACGTTTATTCCGCCTGTGTTGCCTCGTGTTGCTTTCTGCAGCGTCAGCCACTCGTCTTCACCATAGATGTAATCATACTGGCTTACGCTGCACGTATGGGTATAGTCTTCATTTTTCAGCTTGAACACCACTTCGCCGGTTCTGTTGCCGGCCCCTTTCGACAAAGTGTTTATACTTATGGTCACCTCCGTCTTGCCTTTGCCGCTCATTGGCGACAGTTCACACCAGTCGGGCTTGCTCTCCACTTCCCATTCGCCTTCAGCATCCAGCACCAATGTCTGCGTATGTCCGTTGTTCAGTGCGCATACCGTAGACGGACGGCATACCAATTCATGATGGGCGGCAATGCGCTTGAAGTCGCACCATCCCGGTGCCGCCTGATACTGGGCTATGGCACTTTCGGGCACTTCAAGCGTGAAATTATCCTTGGCAACACCTTCAAAAGCCGTGCCTTCAACATAGGCAGGCATTTCTCCCTTACATACAATAGAACCTATGCCGTAGCACTCTTTAAAGGCTCCATCTCGCACACTTTCTATACCTTCTGGAAAGACAATTCCTTCCAAAGAACGACAATTAGCAAAAGCCTCTTTGCCAATGCTCGCCACATCCTGCGGAATTTCGAGTGTTCCCATCAGGCGCCAGTTTCCGTAAAAGGCATCTTCGCCTATATAAGTCAGTGAACTCGGAAGTGACAATACGCCAGAAAAATCACATCCAGAGAAAGAATAATCACTGATAATATTTAATTCTTTTGGTAACTTTAAATCACCACGTAAAGGAACATTGTTAAATGCAGACTTTTCAATAGTTGATATTCCGTCATGCAACTGTAGATTACCATTAAATCCACTTCCAGAGAAACATTCTTCAGAAATAATCTTCACACCCTGTGGAATTGTGATGTCGCCAGTCAGATTTTTACAATTCTGAAAAGCTCTTTTTCTAATTTCTTTCAGCTTGTCGGGTAGATGCAGATTTCCATATAGTCCGGAACATCCTTCAAAACTTCTCTCACCGATAAATTCCAATGATTCAGGCAGAATAAGTTCACCAACAAATTTACAGTTACTGAAAGTACCATTATACCAAGTAGACTCGAATCCATTACCAATTTTTTTTAGTGTTGATGGAAGGGATAGTGAACCGTTGAATGCACAGTCACCAAATGCTGCAGTCTTGACTTCTGTTACACCTTCTGGAATGATAAGAGAACCTGTCAGATTTTTACAACTTTCAAATGCGCAACTATTTATAATCTTCAAAGTGTCTGGCAATACAAGTCTGTTTAAACTGTTTTTTTCAGCCATGGCACCCTCTGGTATCTCATCCTCGTCATACGTCCTTGGTTGTAAACTTCCTGAGCCATAATGCAATTTGACATCAGTGCGGGCTATCTTCACATTTTTCAAGTTGAGAGCCTGTAGCGATGTCATTTCGTCTCTCATAAAGTAGAAGTCAACTCCGTTTATCTGTCCCGTTATCTTCAGGTTCTTCAGCTTTGTATAGTCCTTGTTGGCAGCAGTGATAGCGTCTTTAAGATGACCGGGGGTAGAGTTGATTATGACATACTCTTTTGCCGTGGCGTTATGGCTTACGAGATCGTTCTCCCATGGCGTGATGCTCTCGCTTACAAGTGTGAGGGCATATTGTCCGCTTACAGACTTTTTATCGACGCGGATTGTGAAGTTGCTCATCTTTCCTGCCGTATACGTAAACGCCTCGTTCTTGCTGAACTTATAAGGTATTCCGCCGATGGTTATGCTGAACAGCGTGGTGCCTGCCGGTACGGTCTGAGGCACAACTATTGCTCGCCACTCGTCGCCTACGCGTGCCGGCATTGTTGATGTCTGCTCTATGCCGCCGCTTGCCTTTACAGTTCCGTCAGCAAGGTTTATCGTAGCCTCGCGTATCAGGTTGGTGGCAAGTACCACACGCTCTGTCTGCTCCCATTCTCCGTCGGCAAAGCCTGTACCCTCAGTAAGTGTTACGCGGGCGTTGGCCATGCGGTGAGCCATGGGCAGACGGATAACCTTATCTGTCGGGGCCACGTCGGCCACCTTACCCCACAGAAAGTCGCTGGCCTCATAGCCGCCCATCGTGCCGTCTTCCGATGGTTTGCTCTGGTCGCGCTCTACGGTGAACGGATAGGCGTCTATGCTCTCGGGACTGCCGAAGGGATAATATCCGTATATGTCCACGTGAGTGTGGTCGTCTTTCCAATAGATATCATAGGCCGAGTTCCATTTATAGGCTGCTTCGTCGAACGTATGGCGTACGTTGTCTGCCCTGTTGCCGTTCAACTGCAGTGTTCCCGGCGTGTTGCCGTTGTAGTCGACAATATACACGCCCATCACGTCGCCGTCGGCAAAGCCGTTGTCGTTTACTCTCGTAACCGCCAGCTGGTCAATCTCGCCCGACAAAGTTATCTTCTTTCCGTTGCCGCGACCTGTGTCGTCAGTAAACAAATCATCAGAGCATCCTGCCAACAGGTGGCAGAATGCTAATATATATATTAAAATTTTGTATTGGTTCTGTCTTCTCATAATCTTATGGCTTTATCATTTGTTTAAGACTTTAGCCGCCATCCATATAGACCCGAACGTGGTCAGCGTCTGTGCCTGCGCGCTTTCCTTATGCTCTTTAGCGGACTGCCCTTATGTATCTTGGGCGGCATCTGTCGTCCATGATATGTTGATGTTGAGCCTACGCCGCGTGTGGCACTGACTGCGCTACTTGCGTCAGTCTTGTCGTTGGCCACAAATTCCTCAAACGAGAATGTCTCGCCGGCATATTTCTTTATTCGCCTTACTATACTCTCGCGGCTTATGGCGTTGAAGTATGGCACATTGTTGTTCATGCACGAGTTCTGCTCTGAACGGAACACTCCGCGACTGTGCATAAATCCGCCTTCATAAATATCTACAAGATTGCTGTATCGGCTGTCGAATATCAGATGACTCCATGGCACTTCGTGCATCTTGCCCGTAAGTGACAGGTTGTCGTACCATCCAAGCGATTGTGCTGCTCTTATAGATGCTGCTGAGTTACCATCAATAAAAGTATTATAATATATATATTCATCGCCAAGCTTGCCGAAGGCATGGCCGCCTGCCTCATGCTGCAAAACTCCACGCGAGTCGTAAGGATATGCGTCCGTGCTGCGCGGACAGATTGCTATGGCAGATCCGTCTTCCCACATCTGCGTTATGCCGCCGTATTCAGTAGTGTTGGGCACAATGATTATCAGTGTCTGGTTCAGGTTGTTCTGATTTACGGTCGGAGCATTAAGAGCATAACTGAATATCTCATCATAGTCGGCGCTTAATCCAGTGCCGCCAGTGAATGTTGTGCCGAAACGGTTGTAGCGTATGGTGTTCACCGAACCTATACCACTCTCGTTAGACATGGCAAAACCTATGTAGATGTTGAAGTATTTTGAGTATGTCTTATAAGGCTCTACGGTTATAAGATATTGTGCAGCCTCTTTCAGGGCAGGAAGACAGTCGCCTTCGGCAATGTCTTTTGCGTTGAATCCATCGCCTATAATCACAACGTTTATTCCGCCTGTGTTGCCTCGTGTCGCCTTCTGCAGCGTCAGCCACTCGTCTTCACCATAGATGTAGTCATACTGGCTTACGCTGCACGTATGGGTATAGTCTTCATTTTTCAGCTTGAACACCACTTCGCCAGTTCTGTTGCCGGCACCTTTAGACAAAGTGTTTATACTTATAGTTACTTCCGTCTTGCCGTTACCGCTCATTGGCGACAGCTCACACCAGTCGGGCTTGCTCTCCACTTCCCATTCGCCTTCGGCATCCAACACCAATGTCTGCGTGTGTCCGTTGTTCAGTGCGCATACCGTAGACGGACGGCATACCAACTCGTGATGAGCGGCAATGCGTTTAAACTCATTCCAGCCAGTGGCTGTCTGATATTGTGGGACTGCCGACTCAGGCACTTCGACCGTAAAATTATCCTTTGGCACGCCATCGAAAGCACCGCTGGCAAGATAAGGTGGAATGTTTCCTTCGCATACAATAGAGCTTATGCCGTAACATGAACCAAAGGCACCTTGACGGATATTTACAACATTTTGAGGAATAATTATTTTCTCTAAGCTTGAACATCCTGAAAAAGCGTCCTGACCTATAACAGAAACTTTATTTGGTATTTTAAGCGTTCCTATTAATCTACTATTTCCACCAAAAGCTCCATTTCCAATAGTAATTAGACTATTTGGTAGATTTAACTCACCTGAAAAGTTACAACCACCAAACGCCCCATCACTAACAACTGCCAAATTTTTAGGCAATACAAGTTCACCTTTTAACCCTGTACCATTAAAAACATTGCTACCTATCGTAGTAATACCATCATGTAAAGTTAGTACACCATTAAATTTTGTCATAAAAAATGCTTCTTCCGATAAAGATGTCATATTTTGTGGTATTTTCAAATCTCCTGTCAAATTTTGACAATCGCGAAAAGCACGCACACCAATAAACATTAACTTATCTGGTAAAATTAAATTTCCATATAATCCATAATTCTCATAAAAACAATAATCACCTATATATTGTAAATTTATTGGAAGAATTAATTGACAATTAAAGTCACATCCATAAAATGCATCACTGGAAATATATTTTAAAGTATTTGGCAAAGACAAACTTCCTTTTATTCCATCACATTGATAAAAAGCACGGCTTCCAATACGTGTTACGCCTTCTGGTATTATTAATGATCCACTAATATTTTTACAGTCTAAAAATGCATGTGCGCCAATAGCTTCAAGTTTATCAGGAAGCACAAGAAACAATAATGAAGTTTTACTAGACATCGCTCCACTTGGTATCACGCCCTCTCTTTCTATATTATCACTTATCCCGTTCCATTCTTGTTCCCCAAATGTTCCATACACTTTGACATCCTTCAAATTCAACGCCTCGAGCTGAGTCATTTCATTTCTCATAAACTCAAAATCTGTTGCGTCTATCTCTCCTGTTATCTTCAGGTTTTTCAGCTTTGTGTAGTCTTTGTTGGCAGCAATTATAGAACTTTTAAGATGTCCGCGTGTCGTGTTTATCACAATATACGCCTTGCCTTCGGCGTCGTGGCTTACGAGGTCGCTCTCCCATGGCGTGATACTCTCGTTGACGAGCGTAAGAGTGTATTGTCCTGTTTCGGCTTTCTTGTCAACACGGATGGTGAAGTTGCTCATCTTTCCGGCCGTATAGGTGAATGCCTCGTTCTTGCTGAACTTATAAGGTATGCCGCCCACGGTTATAGTGAACAGCGTTGTGCCTGCCGCTACTGTCTGAGGCACAACTATGGCGCGCCACTCGTCACCTACTCTTGCAGGCACTGTGGCCGTAGGCTCTACGCTGCCTTTGGCTTTCACCGTTCCGTCGCTAAGGTTTATCTTTGCCCCTCGTATCAGGTTGGCCACGAGCACAGTGCGCTCTGTCTGCTCCCATTCGCCGTCGGCAAAGCCTGTGCCCTCGGTAAGTGTTACGCGGGCGTTGGCCATGCGGTGGGCCATGGGCAGACGTATTACTCTGTCAGTCGGGGCCACGTCGGCCACCTTTCCCCACAGAAAGTCGCTGGCCTCATATCCGCCCATCACGCCGTCCTCCGAAGGCTTGCTCTGGTCGCGCTCCACGGTGAACGGGTAGGCGTCTATGCTCTCCGGACTGCCGAAGGGATAGTATCCGTAGACGTCAATGTGTGTGTGGTCGTCTTTCCAGTAGATGTCGTAGGCAGAGTTCCATTTGGCGTTGGCGGCGTCGTATGTATGGCGCACGTTGTCTGCCCTGTTGCCGCTCGGCTGCAGAGTGCCGGGCGTGTTGCCGTTATAGTCGACAATATACACGCCCATCACGTCGCCGTCGGCAAACCCGCTGTCGTTTACTCTCGTAACCGCCAGCTGGTCAATTTCGCCCGACAGTGTTATGCGGTTGCCGCTACCGCGGCTTTCGTCTCCGCCGAAAAGATCGTCAGAACAGCCTGCCAATAAATGACAGACTGTGATTATATATATTAAAAGTTTGTATTGGTTGCTTTTTATGGTAATCATCTGCAGACTTTATTTAATGGCGTTAAATTTTTACATGCTACATTAGTACAACCGACCTGAAACATTATTCTGCCGTTCCGCCATTATCTGTGCCGTCGTCTTCCCAATCATCTATGTCGACGTTTATTCCGTTGCTTGTCTTGCTCAGCGTCACGGTGAATTTGTGGCGCTTGCCGCTCTCAAATGTAAATGCCTTCTGCAGGTTGTAGTCGCGGCCGTCAACGGTTACAGTCACCAGGTTGCCCTGTGCCACTGTCTGCGGCACTATTATGGCCTTGTAGCTTCCGTTTTCTTTCAGCGGTGTTATGCTTGTGGCTGTTCCCATGGGCGTAACGGCTTTTGTTGCAAGGTCTACCGTGGCCTGTGTCTTTATGCCGTTTATCTTCACGCTTACTGATGCTGCGGCCAGGCTCTCGTCGGTAAATCCGTTGCCTGCCGCCAGATTTATCAGCATCTGGCTCATCACGTGCGATGCAGTTATGCCAACGGCAGCCTCTGTGGGTGCCACGTCTTTTGTAATTCCCACAAGCAGGTCGGATGCCTTATAGTCGCTTGTGTTGCTCTGGTTGGCCATCGTGCTGAACGGCATTGCGTTTACCGATGTCAGCGACGGCGTGTAGGGGTAGTAGAGATAGAAGTCGGCGTGTGTGGTCTCGTCTTTCCAGTATATCTGTTCGTCAGGAGTCCATGTTCCGCTGTATGTAAACCTCATGTTGTCAACATGGTTGCCGACCGGCAGCAGCGTCCCCGGTGTTCCGTCAGCATTATGGTTCACTACGAACAGACCTATCCTGTCGCCGGCCTCAAATCCGTAATCTGTGGCTCTCGTGCCGTCTACGCTCTCCATCGTAGTGCTTATCTTTATAGGCACGGCGTGGGGCGACGGCGGGTCGATTTCGCCTTCATCTCCGTTGTTTTCACTTGATGAACATGCGCAGAATGCAAGTGCGGCAGTCATCCATATAAGTATATTTTTCTTAATCATACCCAACAGTCTTTATAAGGTTTATCGTTTGTGAGTGCAAAGATACGCCAAAAGCAAACGCAAAACAAGTTCACAATGGTTCACAAACTTAAAAAAATGAATATTTAATATGTATGAGCGTCAAAAACGGATGTTTTATGGACATTTTACCATAAAATAAGACAGAAATTCATGTTTTTTATGTGCACGCATAAACAGCAGCTGATACCGATGCGTTTTCTGTCTTCAGCGAAAATTGTGTATATCCGCATAGCAATAGATAATATCAGGAGGCGGCTCGGCAAGGCAAACTCAAAAAAAGTGGTTTTTTGTTTTGCATTGCACTCGCCTTTCACTATATTTGCATAATGAACGGGCGGACTTCCGCCGTATAAGTCAACCATACATAGAAAGGAAAGACGCAAAGATGAAATACCCAATAGGAATACAGAGCTTCGACCGGATTATAGAAGACGGCTACGTTTATGTAGACAAGACGGAAATGATTTACGACCTCACGCATGAGGGCGGAATCTACTTTCTGAGCCGTCCGCGCCGCTTCGGAAAGAGTCTGCTTGTGTCTACGCTGAAGAACTACTACCTTGGCCGCAAGGATCTTTTCAAGGGTCTTGCCATCGACGGCATGGAGAAGGAGTGGAACGTTTATCCTGTGTTCCATGTTGACTTCAACGGCGGAAACTTCACAAATGCGGGCGAACTTGAGCAGAAACTCAACTTCTGTCTGTCGGAATGGGAACATCTTTATGACATGCCTGTACGTCAGAACGAGCTGGGCTACGGCGACCGCTTTGTTGAGATTTTGCGTACTGCCCACACCAAGACAGGCCTCCGTGCTGTAGTGTTGATAGACGAGTATGACAAACCGATACTCGACGTGCTCGACATGAGCCGCGAGCTTGAAGACCGCCACCGCAACGTTCTCAAGGCCTTCTACTCCGTGTTCAAGGGAGCTGACGCCCATCTGCAGTTTGTCCTGCTCACGGGCGTAACCAAGTTCTCGCAGGTCAGCGTGTTCAGCGGTTTCAACCAGCCCAAGGACATCAGCATGGATGCACGCTACGAGACGCTCTGCGGCATAACGCAGGATGAACTTGAGCATTATTTCAGCAGTCCTATATCTGACCTTGCCGTTGAATACCAATGCACTCCGGATGAGATGCGCCAGCGACTCAGACGCCAGTATGACGGCTATCACTTCAGCAAGCGTATGACGGGCGTCTACAATCCTTTCAGTCTGCTCAACGCTCTTGACAGTCTTAGCGTTGACGACTACTGGTTCCGCTCGGGCACTCCTACCTATCTTATCCGCCTGCTTGCACACTTCAACGAGAACATGAACGAGCTTACGGGCAAATATTACGCCATGGAGGAGTTCATAGACTATAAGGCCGACGTGGAGCGCCCGCTGCCTATGATATATCAGAGCGGCTACCTCACGATAAAGGACTACAACATGCGCCATAACACTTTCCTTCTCGACTTCCCCAACGACGAGGTAAAGAAGGGCTTTCTCACGATGATTGCTTCTTCGTATCTTCAGCCGCGCGAGCGTCTCAACGGCTGGATATTCGATGTGATTGACGCCATGGAGGCCGGCGAGGCCGACAGTCTGCGCACGCTGTTCACCTCCTTCCTGTCGAGCATCCCCTACACCATGCGCCGCAAAGACAACGAGGCGGAGCGCGAGCGCTACTTCCAGTACACATTCTATCTCATCATGCGTCTTATCAGCGTCTACACCGTTTACACTGAGAAAGTGCAGAGCCAGGGGCGTGTTGACTGCGTGGTGGAGACTCCGCAGTATGTATATATCTTTGAGTTCAAGCTCGACGGCACGGCAGACGAGGCTCTCAGTCAGATAGAAGACAAGGGCTATGCGCGCGAATATTCGGCCGATGCGCGCCGTGTGTTCAAGATCGGCGCCAGCTTCTCGTCGGAGACGGGAACTATATCCGACTGGAAAGTGCAGGATTGAGCTTTCGCCTTACAGCAGATATGGCCGTAAGTTACGGTGACATAATAATAAATTTTTGTTTTACATAGTTCACATTCCGGTTCGGGCTTCATGTCCGGGCCGGATCTTTTTTGTCCCTGACCAGCCATTTTACACCCAGCTGTGTTGCCATTTTATATCGGGCTTATGGCAGTCTGCCCTACATTAAACGAGAATCCCGGCTGAATAATAAAGCCCTGTATGGGTTAAAAAACTGCATGTCGGCTGTTTATGATTAGCCAATATTTTTGTAACTTTGCAGCCACCGAAAACCATTCGGATTCTTGAACACTAACAAAAACATATCTTATGGGAGGATTCTTCGGAACAATCTCGAAGTCGAATTGTGTTACAGACCTGTTCTACGGTACTGACTATAATTCGCATTTGGGAACAAAGCGTGGCGGACTTGCCACATATAATGCGGAGGAGAAACAGTTTATGCGCTCAATCCACAACCTTGAGAGCACATACTTCCGCACTAAGTTTGAAGACGAGCTCGGCAAGTTTTCAGGTAACTCAGGCATAGGCATCATCAGCGACACTGACGCCCAGCCTATCATCATCAACTCACACTTAGGACGCTTTGCCATCGTAACCGTGGGCAAGGTAAACAACATCAGCGAACTTGAGCAGGACCTGCTGGCCAGGAACATGCATCTGGCGGAGCTGAGTTCGGGCAAGACCAACCAGACCGAGCTCATAGCGCTGCTGATAATCATGGGCAAGAACTTTGTTGAGGGCATCGAGAATGTGTTCAACAAGATAAAAGGCTCGTGCTCGCTGCTGCTCCTCACCGAGAACGGAATCATAGCGGCGCGCGACAAGTGGGGCCGCACGCCTATCGTGATAGGCCGCAAGGAAGGCGCGTTTGCAGCCACGAGCGAATCGAGCAGCTTTCCTAACCTCGACTATGAAATCGACCGCTATCTTGGTCCGGGCGAGATTGTGCGCCTCAGGGCCGACGGCGTAGAGCAGATGCGCAAGGCCGAGAAGCAGATGCAGATATGCTCGTTCCTGTGGGTTTACTACGGATTCCCCACGTCATGCTACGAAGGCCGCAACGTTGAGGAGGTGCGCTTCGAGATGGGAAAGAAGATGGGACAGCAGGACAAGTCGGAGGTAGACTGCGCCTGCGGAATACCCGACTCGGGCGTGGGCATGGCTCTCGGATATGCCGAAGGCAAGGGTGTGCCCTACCACCGCGCCATATCTAAATATACGCCTACATGGCCGCGAAGCTTCACTCCAAGCCGTCAGGAGCTGCGCAACCTCGTGGCAAAGATGAAACTGATACCCAACCGCGCCATGCTCAAGGACAAGCGTCTGCTGTTCTGCGACGACTCTATCGTGCGCGGCACGCAGCTGCGCGACAACGTTAAGGTGCTGTTCGACTACGGCGTGCGCGAGGCTCACGTGCGCATAGCCTGTCCGCCGCTCATCTACGGCTGTCCGTTCATCGGCTTCACGTCGTCGAAGAGCGACCTCGAACTGATAACGCGCCGCATAATAAAGGAGCTTGAGGGCGACGAGAACAAGAATCTTGAGAAATATGCCACCACAGGCTCGCCCGAATATGAGCGCATGGTGGAGATAATACGCGAGCGCCTGGGCCTCACTTCGCTCAAGTTTAACACGCTCGAAAACCTCGTCGACGCCATCGGTCTGCCCAAGTGCAAGCTCTGCACTCACTGCTTCGACGGCACCGGCTGCTTCTGACGTATTATATATAAGGCGGAGTCTGTAATTTCAGATTATAAAGGATGCATATATTCCCGTCATCCGTTCGGGCCGCTTTTCTGACATTACCGGTGTCTTTTTGTCAAGTCCTGTCGGGCGTACAGTCAGCTATACTCTACCGTCGGATTACAAAGATACACTTGCTAAAATGCAAAAAGCGCATCGGCCGAATTGACAGAATCCAGCCGTAAGCAATATTGAAGGTGAAGACCGGGCACTGATGCTTTGGCCGTTCACCTTCTTTTTTTATGCCGCAGCAGCCGCAGTAACATTTCAGCCTGCCTGCATAACGGCATACGGCGTGCATACAAACAAGTCGATACGATATTATTAAAAACATTTCAACAGTTCATACCATGATCATCAGACAGACATTAGTAGTGCTGACAGCCCTTCTGTCGGCATCGGCATGCGCCCTGGCGCAGACATTCAGCGTAGGTAACCTTACTTACTCCGTAACCGACAAGACTGCCGGCGAGGTTGACGTCAGCTCGTGCGAGAGCTACGAGAGCGAGATAGACGTGCCCGCCACGGTAAGCCACGGCGGCATCAGCTATAAGGTAACAGGCATAGGCATAACGGCATTCAGCGTCAAGAGCAGCCTCAGGCGCATAGGCCTGCCCGAGGGCATACGGCATATCGGAGAAGAGGCCTTTGCCTATTGCAGCCAGCTTACGTCGATGTCGCTGCCTGCCAGCGTGGAGAGCATAGGCAGCAAGGCGTTCAGCGGATGCCTTATGCTATCGCGCGTGAGCATGGGCAACGGCGTCAGGAGCATAGGCAGCGGCGCGTTCATGGACTGCAGGTCGCTTCTGTCGGCTGCCGTTCCGGCCGGTGTGCGCATCATAGAGGCAGCCACGTTCGGCGGATGCAGCTCGCTCAGGGAGGTTAGCCTGCCCGAAGGTCTTGCCATTATAGACGACCTTGCCTTCAGAGAGTGCGGCTCACTCAGCTCGATATCCCTGCCCGGCTCACTGACTTACATCGGCGACGAGGCCTTTGCCTCATGCGGCAGCCTTACCCGGATATCGCTTCCTGCCCGGCTCATGAGCATTGGCGACAAGGCGTTCAGCGGCTGCGTATCGCTCAGTTCGATAGTGTTGCCCGACAGTCTGATAAGCATTGGCGACGGAGCCTTTGAGAAGTGCCGCAGCATAAGCAGCATAACCATGCCCTCAGGCACCACCAGCATAGGCAGCGAGGCGTTCAAATATTGTATGAATCTTGGCAACGTGGTCATAGGCGAAGGCGTTACGTCCATAGGCGACAGGGCGTTCAGGGTGTGCACGTCGCTGCGCCAGATAACGGTAGGTGCAACGGAGCCGCCCGCAGTGGGTGCCGACGCCTTCTTCGGCGTGTCGCGCCGTACAGCGGTGCTTGTGCCCTCAGCCTCGCTCGATGCCTACCGCCAGGCGGCCGTGTGGCGCGAGTTCAACATCCGGCCCATGTAGCCGTGTGGCTGCCCTGCCATGCTTTTTGGCGCAGGGCGACGGTTCATGCGTGCCGTGGCACAGACATCCGCAACACCCTTGTTGCAAGTATCTGACTGACAGGTGTTTGCGCGTGCGATGCAAAAGACCGCAAATCAGCCAGCAAAAGGTATGCTTTTAGGCTGCAAAAGGGCACATATCGCAGGGCAAAAGGCATGCTTTCAGAAAATGGCCTCAGGCGGCAAGCCTATGACTTAATATAATAAGGCGGCAGGAGGCGTCAGCATGCCCGCACGGCTAAACCTTACACCGGCCTGATGACCGGTATAGATTTTACAGCAGATCACGCCCCGAAAAATCTTCACCGGCGTGCCAAAGCGGAGCGTGTGTAGAGGTGTGGAACGGCGTTTCCACACTTTTTTGTGGAAAAATTCCACACCTCTTCCACACTTTTCCACACATTCCACAATTTCCCAAAATGTCATAACCGTCTGATAATCACCGATATAGCTGTTTCTGACATAGTTTGGCACGGCTGTTGCAATATGAATAAGCGAGAACGTTGAAAATAAAATTATTAACAATAAAAAAAGAAAGCATTATGAAAAAGTTAGTTTTCGCTGCAGTAGCAGCTCTCGCATTGGTTTCAGTTAGCAACGTATTTGCAGGTCAGAACGAAAATAAAGTACAGAACACAGTAGTATCAGACACAACAGTAACAACTCCCGCTCCTGCAGACACAGTAGCTACAGCTGAATAAAAAGTTCGGTTAAGACAAGAATAATAGGTTAATTCATTTTTTCGGAGATAAGGCGTTTTATCTCAAAAGCGAGCCCCGGAAGCTGTAACAGCCAGCTGACGGGGTTTGCCTTGTTTATATGTCTCATGCCCGAAGGTGATACTAAAAAAGGCATAAAACTTACAAAAAGTGAACATTTTGCGGTTATTTTTGCCAAAATAATGCATCGTTGACATATTTTTACTTTATCTTTGCAAAAATGGGACATTGCTCCCGGCACGCCCGGTTGGCATGCAATACGACGCGCAGGCAGCGCTGAAGTCTGCGCTTGGACTAATACTTGAAACGGATGAAGACAGGCGTACAGTTTAAGATAGCGGCGGGATACACGCTTGCAATATTGGTGCTCGCCCTGGCGGTGTGGCTGGTCTACGGCAACACCAGGGCCTTCATGCAGATAGACAAGGCCGAGCGCGAGTTTATGGAGCGGCGCGACGTGGTTGACAGTCTTATCTACTGCTTTCTCGAAACCGACAACTGCGAGAGGTCATTGTGCCTCGGCAACACCGACGAGCTCGACAGTTTCGACGCATCGCTCCGCAAGACCATGGCTCTGGCCGACTCGCTGAAGGCCATGGTCAGCGACAGTTCGCAATGCCTGAAGATCGACTCGCTGCGCAGCATGCTCCTGCTGAAGCGCGAAAACACGCTGATGATTGTCGACGAGATGGCCAGAAACAACCCTGACAAGTTTTTCCGCGAGAAGGTTATCAAGCTGCAGGAGGGGCAAGACTCGGTTGTGATACATCCTAAATCCGTGGAAGTGCAGGAGAACAAGGAGGTGGTCTACGACATCGTGAAGAGCAAGAAGGGCTTCTTTGCACGCCTTGCCGACGCCTTCCGCAAGCAGCATGCCGACACCATACAGGTGAGCAACCGCAGCCGCAAGGCCGTAACCGACTCTGCACGCCACAGCATCAACATAGCCGACACCGTGGCCGGAGTGCTCAAGGAGATTAAGCGCGAGGAGCTGAAGGCGCGCAGGGCACGCCAGGAGCAGCTCGACGAGAAGCGGCAGACGCAGCAGCTGGTGGGCGTGCAGCTGGCCCGACGCATAGAGCAGCTGCTCGAAGACATACGCGACGAGGAGCACCGCGCGCTGCAGGCAGCTATAGACACCGACCTGTCGGGGCGCCGCAGCGTCATGCTCAAGATAATATCGCTTGCTCTGGTGGCCGTCATGTCGGCGGTGGTGCTGCTGCTCTACGTCAGGCGCGACATGCGCAGGGCACGCATCTACAGCGAGAACCTCGAGCGGGCAAAGGCCGAGACGGAGCGCATAATGGCGCAGCGCGAGCGTCTGCTGCTCACCATCACCCACGACATAAAGGCTCCGGCAGCCTCGATATCGGGCTTCATAGAGCTGCTCGGCGAATATGTCAGAGACGGAAAGGCGGCATCCTACCTGAACAACATCAAGAATTCGGCCACACATCTGCTCCATCTGGTCAGCGCACTGCTCGACTATCACCGCCTTGAGAGCGGCAAGGTGGAGACGCGCAGCGTAAGCTTCAGTCCGCGACAGCTCGTCGACAGCTGTGCCGAAGGCATACGTCCGCAGGCCGAGGCCAAGGGTCTTGCCGTCGAGAGCGACACCTCCGGATGCGGCTCACGCCTGTGTCTGGGCGACGCCTTCCGCATAAAGCAGATACTCGACAACATTATAAGCAACGCCCTTAAATACACCGACCAGGGCAGCATAGCCATATCGGCGCGCATGCAGGGCAGCCGCCTGCAGGTGGATGTGGCCGACACGGGACGCGGAATGACGCCCGAGGAGGCGCGCCGCATATTCAACGCCTTCACACGTCTGCCCGGAGCGCAGGGCACCGAGGGCGTGGGCCTGGGCCTGTCGATAGCCCGCGAGCTGGCCACTCTGCTCGGAGGGCGCATCACGCTCGAGTCGGCCAAGGGCAAGGGCACAACGTTCCATGTATCTCTTCCGCTTGAGTTCAACGGCAACGGCATGCAGGGCGACGAGGCTGCGGCAGCCGAAAGCAAGCCGGCAGGCGCCGGCAGAAAGCCCGGACACAGACCTGAGGGCATGACGGCCGACAGAATCAGCATACTGATTGTTGACGACGACCGCCTGCAGCTGCAGCTTCTGCGCGAGATGCTCACGGGCATTTCGGGCGGCAGATGGCACATAACGGCATGCAGCCATGCCGACGAGGCACTGAGGCAGCTTGCCGACCTGCGTCCGCACGTGTTCTTCATAGACATAGAGATGCCCGAGATGAGCGGCACGGAGATGGCTGCCCGCATAGCCGGACGCTACGACACGCTGCTCATAGCCATGACGGCGCACGAGCCGAGCATAGAACCAAGACTGCTGGAGGCTGGCTTTGACGCGTGCCTTTTCAAGCCGTTCAACACCGACCGTCTGTGTGCCACGCTTCAGACTGCCACAGGCATTGAGCTTGATGGCGGCAAGACGGCTGCCGAAAAGGCTGATGCTGACTGCTGCGGGGGCACCGATGAAGACGGCAACGGCGATGAATGCCGCACAGACAAGGCACCTGACGCCACGGGAGACGACGACGGCTGCAAGGCCGGAGGGCACGACTTCGGGGCAGTAACCGAGTTTGCCGCAGGCGACAATGAGGCGTGCCGCGAGATTCTTTCGAGCTTCATGACCGAGATAGACGGCCACATGGCCACGCTCGACAAGGCCAAGGCTGGGCCCGACCGCGCCGCCATAAGCCGCGTGGCACACAAGGCGCTGCCCATGCTGACCATGATAGGGGCGCGCTCTGTCGACGAATTGAAGGCCCTGTCGCCCGAACACATAGGCAGCGTGGCCGACGCCGACATGGCGGAAATGTGCGAAAGGATAGCCGGCGAGATGCGCCAGATAAGGCGTGAGCTCGACGAAGAGATAAAGGCTCTGGGCTAACCGCCGGCCGAGGCGTGTGCAACGGCTGTTATTGCGCACGCCGACAGAACATACTACGGCACGCAGGCTCCGCGCCTGATGTGCGTGCCATCCTCTTTATTGCTGCTATTAAGACAAGCCTTATATTAATGAACCCTAACCTGTTATTACCATGAAAGGATTACGACTGATTTTATTTTTGGCCGCAATGATGGCTGTTGTGCCTCTGGCGGCTGCCGACAAGCTCAGTGAACTGAGGCAGAAGGCCGACGCGCTGCATGGCGGCGGAAAGAACGACTCGGCACTTATAGTGGCGCGCGAGGCTCTCGACATGGCCACAAAGAGCCGCAACACCACGGCAATAGTGGGCATTAACTCGTCGATGGGCGTGTATCTGCGCACCATGGGCAAGACCGACGAGGCGCTCAGACACTATAACGAGGCCATGAAACTCTGCACCACTGCCGAATTTAAGACCAAGGCCGACGAGGACGCACGCCAGGAGGCGGCTGCCCTTTACCTCAACCTCGCCACGCTGCACATAGACATGCAGCACAAGAAGGAGGCCATGTATTACGCCGGACTGTCGGTAGACTGGACGCAGAAGTGTGCCGACAAGGCCTTCAAGGCGCAGATGCTGTCGCAGAACGGACTGATGTTCCTCATGGCGGGCGACAACAACAAGGCTGCCGACATGCTGACACGGAGCTACGGCTACGCCATGGAGCTGGGACAGACCGACGCTGCCATGAGCGCGGCGGCATATATGGTGGCCACGGCCGACAGACTGGGCGACAGGCGCGGGGCCGACATGTGGCGCGGACGGTGCCGCACGCTGGAGCCCAAGGTGGAATCGACGATGACGCTCGTTGCCTATTATCAGATATTGTGCAGCATTGAACTAAATCACGAAAACTGGCGCGGGGCGCTGCCGCTGTTCAAGAAGATTCTGACAATCAAGGGCATAGAGCAGATGCCCTTCGTGGTGTACGACTGCTACAACAACATGCACGAGGCCTACGCACGCCTGGGACAGTGGGAGCAGGCCTACGGAGCCATGACCAAGGCCGTGGCCCTGAAGGACAGCTTGTTTGAGAGCCAGAAGGCCGAGAGCATGCGCGAGCTTACTGTGAAATATCAGGCCAAGGAGAAGGAACTCGAGCTGGCGCAGAAGAAGGCCGAGCTGGCCGAGACGCGCATGTATGTCAGCACGGGACTGCTCGTTGTGGCTGTGCTGGCTGCCCTGACCGTGGTCTACATCATGAGGCAGAGGCGCAGGGCTCGCATGCAGGCCGAGGAGTTTCGCAGGCTGCAGGCCGACACCGACCGCAGGCTCATGCAGAAGTATGTGGACGGACTGGAGAACGAGCGCGAAAGGCTGGCGCGCGAGCTTCACGACGGCGTGTGCAACAGCCTGTACACCGTGCAGCTGAAGATTGCCGCGGGCAACGGCGACGCCGCAGGACAGGCCGCCATGCTCGACGACTGCCGCGAGCAGGTGAGGCGCATATCACACGAGATGATGCCGCCGGAGTTCAGCTATGCCGACATAAGCATGGTGCTCGACGACTATCTGTGTCAGGCGGCAGGCGCAGGGCAGTGTGAGATAACGTATGAGGCCGTTCCCGAGGATGCCGACTGGAGCCGGGTGGCCGACGCTACGGCGCTCGAGATATACCGCATAGCACAGGAGGCCGTGGCCAACGCCATGAAGCACTCGGGCGCAACGCGCATAGACGTGGGCATGAGGCTTGAAGGCAACAGCCTCAGTCTGACCGTAAGCGACAACGGACAGCCACAGCAGCACGCATCGGCAGGCATCGGACGGCGCACCATGAGGCAGCGAGCGGCGGCCATCAACGGACAGATAACCACGGAGAGCGAGGGCGGAAGCACCACCGTCAGACTAACCATAAGCAGTCTGCCCGAAAAGAAGACAAGGCCGTAAGACATAAAATTTCTTAAAAAACCACGGATTTCCGTTATTGCAAATATGAATGTATGGTATAATTTTGCCCCGATGAACGAGGCACAAAAATATTTGCTGCAGGACCTGTCGGTTGCAATAGTCGACGACCACGCGCTGATTCTTGAGGGATTCAAGAGTCTGATGCAGGGCTGCAACGCCAAAAACGTCGAGACGTTTGGCTGTGCGGCCGACCTGATTGACGCCATGGGCCGCCACAGCTTCGACATATACATAATAGACATAGGCCTGCCCGACATCGACGGCTTTGAGCTTATCGACAAGATACGCTCGCGCCACGCCGGGGCAAGGATAATAGTCAACACCATACATGAGGAGATATGGCTGCTAAGGCGCATGCTCGACAAGGACGTCAACGCCATACTGTTCAAGTCGACCGACTTCATGCAGATGGTCAGCGCCATAGCGGCCGTGATGTGCGGCGAGCAGTATTTCTGCCCGGGAGTGAAGCGCAAGATATCGAGATACACGCAGCGCATAGAGCATCCGTCGGAGAGAGAGACCGACATACTGAGGGCGATAGCCGGAGGATACACCTCGAAGGAGATAGCCAACATGCTCTTCATATCTGAAAACACGGTTGAAGCCCACCGCAAGCGGCTCTTCGTGAAGCTGGGCGCGCGCAACATTGCCGACCTGATAGTGAAGGCCATCGACCGCGGATACATCAACGCCTCGGAGATAGTGAAGGGCAACAAGAACGACAAGAACACCTGACATCGGCACCGCTGTTGGCAGCCGACGTAATGTTTTGATATCCAGTATGTTATGAAACACGGCTTTTTGCACTGCAAAAGGCCGTGTTTTGCACTGCAAAAGGCCGTGTTTTGCGTTGTAAAAGGCCACCTTTCAGCCCCTGAAAGGGCACATATTGGGCGGCACGACCGTGCCCGGTAATATATCTTTACATTTCAGCGGCATCTTCCTGCGGCATGTACATGTCTGCCTGCGGCTGCCCCTATACGCAGACACGGGCACGCGGCTTTGCGCCTTCATGGTTATCTCATTTCTCGCCCTACGCCATCAGGCGGCTTAGGCCTATGTCAAGATTTTTGCCCGTGGCGCAAAAATGAGGGTGCGGCGGCTTTGCGTTTTAATGCAGTTGCATTAACTTTGCATGCGTTTTTCAGGATAAATAATCAAAGCTAAGCAAATGAAGAAAAGTCTGGTGGCTCTGGCCTTCGGCACACTTGCCTTGGGCATAGCCGAGTTTGTCATGATGGGCATCCTGCCCGATGTGTCGCGTTATTTCGATGTCAGCATCCCCACTGCCGGCCACTGCATATCGGCCTACGCCCTGGGCGTGTGCTGCGGCGCCCCTCTGCTGGTGGCGTTCCACCAGTATCCGCTAAAGCGCCTGCTGCTGTTTCTTGCCGGCCTCATCCTCTTCGGGGCTGCGCTCTCGGCCATGGCGCAGAGTTTCGTCATGCTTGTCGTTGCCCGTTTCATCTCAGGTCTGCCCCACGGCGCCTATTTCGGCGTGGCGTCCATCGTGGCAGTTAAACTGGCCGACGAGGCGCACAAGACGAGTGCCGTGTCGATAATGGTGGCGGGCATGACCGTGGCCAACCTCTTCGGCGTGCCTCTTGCCACGGCTCTCAGCTCGCACATATCGTGGCGCTTCCCGTTCATGCTGCTCATCTTCATCAGCATCATCGTGATATATTACGTGTGGAAGTGGATTCCGGCGTCGGTGGGTGCCCTGCCCGACGAGGGCTTCCGTCATCAGTTTGCCTTCCTTCGCCACGGCGCGCCATGGCTCATCCTTGCCGCCACGATGCTGGGCAACGGCGGCATATTCTGCTGGTACAGCTACGTCAGTCCGCTGCTCACGTCGGTGGGAGGCTTCCCTCATGAGGCCCTGTCGGCACTGATGATAGCCGCAGGCTTCGGCATGGTGGCGGGCAATCTTATCAGCGGCCGCCTGTGCGACCGTCATCGGCCGGGACACGTGGCCGCCGTCACGCAGACCATAACCATAGCCACGCTGCTTCTGATATTCCTTTTGGCAGGCTACGGCTGGATATCGGCCGCACTGATGGTGGTGTGCACGGGCTGCCTGTTTGCCCTGAGCAGTCCGCAGCAGTTTCTTATACTTAAGCATGCGCCCGGCGGCGAGCTGCTTGGCGGCGCTGCCATACAGGTGGCGTTCAATCTGGGCAACGCCATCGGGGCCTTCTGCGGCGGCCTGCCTATGGAGCACGGGGCCACTCCGCGCTGGTCGGCGCTCGTGGGCGTGCCCTTCGTCGTCATGGGACTCGTGGCTTTTATCTGTTTCTGCCGCAAATATGAGCGCCGAAGCGCTGCCGTTGACTGAAATTTGTTAACTTTGCATCTGTGAACAACATTCAGTCATCATCCGTTCAGGCCCTGCGCCAGCAACGCCTGCTGTTGGAGATAGAGTACAACAGCGAGAAGGAGGCCTTCCGCCGTCAGACCGAGACCACGGGACTGGCGCGCAAGGTGAAGCGTGGCGACGCGTGGCATCCGCTGCGCTTCGTGCGCAGCTACTACAATTCGCTCAACCAGCTTTCTGTTGAGGTTGTGCGCACTGCCGACACCGACATTGAGCACAACTTCGAGTTCGGACGCCCCGTGTGCTTCTTCCGCATGAGCGAGGCGGCAGAAGGCAAGTCGATAAGATACTTTAATTTCACCGGCACGGTGAGCTATGCCGACGGCGACCGCCTTGTGGTCACCATGCCCGACAACGCACCCGTGGCGGAGCTGCAGGCCACCGAAGGACTGGGCGTGCAGCTGTTCTTCGACGAGACGAGCTACCGGCTTATGTTCGAGGCTCTAGACCGTGTGATAGGCGCACGCGACAACCGCCTTGCCTATCTGCGCGACCTGTTCTATTCGGGCGTGCCGGCTGCCGAACTGAGCTTTGCCCCGATAAGCTTTCCGTGGCTCAACAGGGCGCAGCAGGAGGCTGTCAACAAGGTGCTGCGCGCCAAGGACGTGGCCATTGTGCACGGACCTCCGGGCACGGGAAAGACCACCACTCTCGTTGAAGCCATATACGAGACGCTGCGGCGCGAGAGCCAGGTGCTGGTGTGCGCACAGAGCAACATGGCGGTAGACTGGATTAGCGAGCGGCTCGTAGACCGCGGAATAAGCGTGCTGCGCATAGGCAACCCGACTAAGGTGAACGACAAGATGCTGTCGTTTACCTACGAACGCCGCTTCGAGGCTCATCCCGACTATCCGCAGCTGTGGAGCATACGCCAGGCCATACGCAAGCTGCGGCAGGAGCGCAAGCGCCGCGACAACGGCTGGCACCAGAAGATGGACCGCCTGAAGAGCCGTGCCGTGGAACTCGAACTGAGGATAAACTCGCAGCTCTTCGGCGAGGCCAAGGTCATCGCCTCAACGCTGACGGGCAGCGCGAGCCACTTGTTGTCGGGGCAGAAGTTCGGCACACTGTTCATCGACGAGGCGGCACAGGCGCTCGAGGCTGCATGCTGGATAGCCATACGCAGGGCATCGCGCGTGGTGCTGGCCGGCGACCACTGCCAGCTTCCGCCCACGGTGAAGAGCATTGCGGCGCTGAAGGGCGGACTGGGCACCACGCTCATGGAGCGCATCGTGGCGCGCAAGCCGTCGGTGGTTACGCTGCTGACGGTGCAATACCGCATGAACGAACAGATAATGCGCTTCTCGAGCAACTGGTTCTACGACGGACGCGTGGAGTCGGCGCCCGAGGTTAAGTACCGCGGCATACTCGACTACGACAACCCCATAACATGGATAGACACGTCGGAGAGCGACGCTAAGGAGGAGTTTGTGGGCGAGAGCTTCGGCAGGATAAACAAGATTGAGGCCGAACTGACGCTCGAAGCCCTTAAAAACTATTTCACCAAGATTGGCCGTCAGCGCATAGCCGACGAGCATATCGACGTGGGCGTAATATCACCCTACCGCGCCCAGGTGCAGCTGCTGCGCCGCATGGTGCGCAAGGCGGAGTTCTTCAAGCCCTACCGCGGCTGCATAACGGTGAACACCGTGGACGGATTTCAGGGGCAGGAGCGCGACATCATCGTAATATCGCTCGTGCGCTCGAACGACGACGGGCAGATAGGCTTCCTGTCAGACCTGCGCCGCATGAACGTGGCAATAACCCGGGCACGCATGAAACTGATAATAGTTGGCAGCGTGCAGACCATGACTCGCCACGCCTTCTACAAGGAGCTGTACGGCTACGTGCAGGAGTCTGCCGGCATTTAGGCAGCATAAAGACATCAGAAAAAGCAGACATCGAAACATAACAAACAAAGGAAGACATGCTTCAGAGAGACTACATTTCGCGACTTATACGTGAGTTTATGGCGGCGCTTCAGCGCTATCTCGAGAAAAATGAGGCGGGAGCGCGCCGCAAGACGGCCGAAGACCTGTTCCGCCAGTACTTCGGCTCGTATGAGTTTTATCACACGGCAACGCATGACGAGATAATGTCATCGTTCGAAAAGTATCCCGAGGAGGAGCGCATAAGCCGCATGGAGATGCTTGCCGAGCTGTATTATGCCGAGGCCGACGACCGTCCCGAGCCGTTCAGGACGCAGCAGCTCGACATGGCCCTCAGCCTGTTCAGGTTTATCGACGCCCACAGCCGCACCTTCTCCATCGACCGACAGAACAAGATAGGCGCAATAACAAAGATGATATACAGCGGCGGAAAATAAAAAAGGCACGCTTACTTGCGTGCCGAAAGTGTTACTGTTACGTTGCCCCTGCCGAGCAGTTCTTTAAGCTCTGCCTTACTTATGCCGTCTATCTTGCCCAGACGCGTGAAGTTCCACGTGTTGGTGTCGTAGTAGATAACGAAATTGTTGCCCTGATACAGTATCAGGTCGCCAGCCTCCGTGGTTATGTTCTCGTTGTTCTGCGGCAGCGTGTGGCCCAGGCTGCCCACCTTCTCAAAGTTGCCGTAGTCGCTCATTTCTATCACGATGTCGCCCTCTTTCAGCAGGTCTGTCAGCGCTCTTGCCGAGCTGTTGTCTGCCATTGTGGCCGTGAGGGTGCGGCCGTTCACCTTTATGTTCATCTTGCTGTAATTTATGTTGTTGTCTTCATCTGTTGCGGTTTCCATCGACTTGATCCATTGTTCCACCTCACTGCGCTGAGTGCCTGCGCCAAACCTGCGGCCTGCGGTCCATGTGGCTCCGGGCGCGAGCGCCTGCAGCAGGGTTGCGCTTGAGCCTATGCCGCTAGAGCCTGACGTGCAGAAGGGTATGACGGTCTTGCCGCTGAGGTTGCAGCTCTCAACGAAGGTGTAGACAACGCGCGGCGCCTGCCCCCACCATATGGGGTAGCCAAGGTATATCGTGCGGCACTTGCTCAGGTCGGGCACGCTGCCCTTGATCTCCGGGCGCGCGTCGGGGTCGTTCTGCTCGAGCGACGAGCGCGACTGCGGGTTGCTGTAGTCGAGGTCTGCCGCGGTGTAAGGCTCTGCTGCCTCAATGCGCCATGTGCCTGCGCCGGTTATGCCGGCTATGTGGCGCGCCACGCCTTCGGTGGTGCCGGTCTGCGAGAAATACACCACCATTACATCGTCCGCCTGTCCGCCAGGCGTTGCCGGTGTGGTGCCGGCGGCGTCGCTGCCGTTGTCCTTGGCGCACGAGATATGCGATACGGCAAGGCAACACGCAACGACATAATAAAGAAACTTTTTCATACTTACATAGTTTTTTGGTTCAACAACTGCTCTTGCTGTCTCTTCAGGCTTATGCCCCTGCATGGCGCCACTCGATTAAGAGCGCTGCGGAGCATGCCTTTTTCTGACGCTACAAAATTATTATATTCCTGCATGCGGCATGGTATATTATTTACAGATAAATGTACCCAAAAAACGGAAAACGCCGTCTTCACTGTCTTTTGCCATGTTCTGCCCCCATGTCACCCTGCCACGGCGGCACTGAAAGGGCGCATCAGGCAATGCGGAAGACTGGCATTTGGGGAACATCATGTGAACATCATAAACAAGACTCTTAGCATGAAAAAGCGGCAACGGAGACGGCCGGAAATGCTGCCAAGCGGCACCGCCACACGACGGCGGCAGGCATCACCGCGCAAAAGGCGGCAAACGGCGATGCGAAAGCTATCCTTTCGGGCGCCAATATGCCACATATTGCAGCGCAAAAGGACAGCTTTTGCAAAATGGGCAAACAGCCGTGGAAAAACAGCTGAAATAAGTGCGCCCGCCTGCGGCATAAACCTCCGCAGGCGGGCGCACTGTCATCGTGATGCAGCCTGACGCTTTAACCGCCATAAGGCGCTATGACTAGGTCTGCATTTTGCTTTATATTTAGCTGAATTTCGTCTTGTTATCAGCATGAACGGCAGGCTATGTCAAGAAGGAACGGACGAAAGAAAGGGAACAGAAAACTGAAAGACGGCGGAACACAGGAATACACATAAAGGATAAAGCCGTATGGGGCATAATTGCCTACATGGGTTTACGTCCGCCATGAGTCAGTGCCTCTTCTTCCTGCCGCGCGCCATCTCTGCCCTGATGCGGCTGAGCGACTGGGGCGTTATGAACAGATACGAGGCGATGTATTTCAGCGGCACGTGCTGCAGCAGTTCGGCCTTCTCGTCCAGCAGAGTCTCATATCGCTCGCGTGCCCTCGGCGCACCGCTGCTGAGCAGCCACCGCTCTATCTCGAAAATCTCTTTCTCATAGAGCCTGCGGCCTATGCGCGCAGCCTCAACCGACGACATGAAGAAGTCTTCGGCGTCGCTGCGGCTTATGCCATAGACAACGCCGTCGCTCATGGCCTCGAGCGCTATCATCGACGGCATGTTGCCCACAAAGCACCACGACGAGAAGAGCAGGTCGCCCTTTGACGCAAACCACAGGGTTATGTCGTTGCCGTCGGAATTGACATACGACGCGCGCCATATCCCGTCCACTATAATATATATGTCAGTGTTGCGCCCTCCCCTGCGCACAAGCGTGTCGCCCTTCAGTATCTCCATGCATGTCATGTGCGCCTTGAGAGCCTCAACGTCGCTCATGCTGAGTCCGCTGCGCCGGCACAGACACTCCTCAAAAGTTTCCATAATCACACGTATTAAAATCGTTCGGCATGCCTTTTGCCCGAATATCCCACAGCCAACGGCCTGCACCGGGCATTCAGCCGTCGTGCGTGCAGCCACCCGTTGCGCCGGCACCGCTGTCTGACATCACGTCAGCACACCTGCACCTGTATTCAGCACGGACAAGTCGGCACGGACAGCGACAGGCCGCGGCAGCCGCCGCCATAAAGCCATAGGCAGCCGCAAAGGTAGCAAATCATTTCCGATTTCTCAAATACATCACAAAGATTAATACGCACGTAAGCAGCTCTGCCACGGGCACGGCGAGCCATATGCCGCTCACCCCGCACAGCTTGGGCATCAGCCAGAAGCACAGCAGCATGAGCACATAGCCGCGCATGGCCGTGATGAACATGGCGGCAGCGTCGCGCTCAACGCTCTGACAATAGCCTATGGCCACGATGTTGACGGCAAACGGCACGAAGCCCAGCGCAAACAGGGGCATGCCGCCCACGGCTATCGTGTTGGCAGGAAAGCCTGCCGGAATGAACAGCGACACTATGTCCGGCGCGAAGAAATACATTATCAGCAGAAACATCACGCCGCTGCCAAGGGCCGTAAACAGAGCCATGCGCAAGGCAGAGCTTACCCTCCGGGTGAGCCGCGCGCCGTAGTTGTAGCTCAGTATGGGCTGAGCCGACTGCGCTATGGCGTTATACACCATGAAGATTATCGGGAACACATAGCACGCTATGCTGTAGGCCGCCACGCCGTCCTCGCCGAGATAGGCTATGAACACATAGTTGCCGGCAAACATCATGGTGGCGATGGCCGCCTCGCAGAGCAGCGAGGGGAAGCCCAGACGGCACATATAGCCCACGTTGCGGCGCGTCATTCGCAGGCTGCGCAGATGGGTCTTAACGCGGCATAACTTTATGGTGCGCCCCATCATCAGCATATACCACAGCACCATGCCGGCACCGGCTATATAGCCAAGACTGGTGGCCACGGCCGCGCCTATCACGCCCCAGTGGAACACAAAGATAAAAAGATAGTCGAGAACGATGTTGAGCAGCGCCGGCACCACGTTGCACATCATGGCGTAGCGCGGCGAGGCGTCGAGCCTTATGTAGAACATTCCGGCACTGAGCATGGCGCTGAACACAAAGAAGGGCACGGCGCCGTAGATATACTCGACGGCAGGCACGAGCAGACGCTCAGAACTGCCAAGCAGGCAGGCCACGCCGGGCGCACGCCACACGATGAGCGCACTGAACGCCGCCACCAGCATGCTGAGGGCTATCACGGCCTGAGTGACGTTTATGCGCGCCGTCTTCGGCTTGCCGTGAGACAGATGGATAGACGCCACCACCGACGCGCCCACGCCGAACATAAGTCCGATGCCGGTATTTATAAGAAACAGCGGCGCAACGATATTCACCGCCGCCAGAGCATCGCTGCCAAGGCCGCGGCCAACGAATATGCCGTCGGTAATAACGAAAAGGGCCGACGACACCATGCCGAGCAACGTGGGCATGAGCAGCTTGCTGAAAAGGCTTGACACCTTTGTTGTTCCGAAATCTATACTGTCCTTCATCATACTTTACGGTTGTTAGTTGTTGATATCGGGGCGCAAAAGTAAGTGTTTAAAAACGAAAGGCAGTTAACAATTGGTAATTTCTGCGGCTGACGGGGGATTTAATGACTGAAAAAGCATGTTTTTCACACGAAAAACATTGCAGCAACGGCTGCCGGAAGGATAAACAGGGGCATAATAAATGCTGCTTGTGATGCCCGGAAATCATTGTGCCGACAGACGGAGACGCAGGCTGCGGGGCATAACAAACAGCATAATTTATGCAGAACAATATATTTATAAAGCTAAAAGTGCGGCACCATCAGGCGCATATCATGCCATGAGAATAACAAAGCGAGGCCATACTGCGCTGCCAACGGCAAGCTGTGCGGCAGCAAAACCCGGCCTTGCCGCACTGTCATGGCGTAGCGCTACGCTGAGCGAGAGCACGCAAGGCATCACTCGGCCATGCGCTCCTCGTTGAGAGCCTCCCTGATATAGTCGTTGTCGAAGGTGAACACGTGGTTGAGAATGCCGAACGACACGGCTCTCGACTTGCCCTCGATGTTGATTGTACCTATGGAGAAGAGATAATAGTTGTCTACATCCAGAAACTGGCTTACGGCCATGTTGACCACGCCCGAGGCAAATATGTTGCTGAACATGCCCCAGAAGCCCGACGCGCCGTTGCTCTGGTTTATGGCCGCGCTTATCTCGCCTGCCACGGCTTCGCAGTGCTGTTCGCGCGTAGGACAGGTTACGGTGAGCGCAAAGGCTATGACAACGGCCACCACTATGCCTGCCACGCGGCCGCCGATGTGCCTGCGGCGAGGCTCATATATTATCTCTTCGGCAGCATCTGCCCTTCCCGACGTGCCGCTGCCTCCGCCCTGCCAGGCCGAATATGCCGCGCTGCCGGATGCGTCTGTGCGGTAGTCGCGGCCGCCGTCAGCCTGCCTTGAAGCGCTCTCAGCACGTGCCGACGGCTCAAACGGCAGGGGCGGAGGCACGGGGCCGGGCTGCGCCTTGCCCTCCATGGCGTCCTTAAGTTCCCTCACCTGCCAGGCCGGAGTCCACTGCTCCATGCCCTCGGCCCACACAAGAGTCTCCGAAGAGAGGCCGCGCTCCATAAGTTCGCTTACGGAGAAAGGCCCCTGCTGCCGGTTGTCTGCATAAATAAAATATCTCATCAGTTACCCTCCGTCTTGTTCTTTCCGTATTTCTTGCTCCACTGCTCATACTTCTTAAACACCTTAAGAGCCTCAGAGTTGTACCAGCTGTAGCCTGTGCGGCGCTCGTGGCCTATCTCGCTGACGTCGAACTTCATCACGCCGTCGCGGTCGCAGAAGAAGGGACGGTTGTCCTCAAGCGTATAGAAGCGTGCCCACAGAGGCTTCGCCACCTCGCCCTCGACACACTTCACCAGGCGCCAGTCTTTCTTGCCGTCGCTGTTCTTGAAGTTCTCTATCTTGTATCCGTCTATCTCGTTCTGGCGGAACCACTCCACGGCAGCCTCAATGCTGTTGACCACCTCGGGCGAGGGTTTTGACAGTGACATGAGGAAGAGCACGATGTCGTCAGACTCCTGTCCGCTGAGCGACGCCAGCTCGAAGGCGCGTGCGTTGGCGGGCAGCAGGGTCTTCTCGTCGTGCTGCGCACACCACACCGTGGGCTTGCCGTTCTGCACATACTGCGTCTTCAGTATGCAGCTGATGCCCTTGTCGAGAGCCGTCTTGGCCTTCATCTTCACGCTGTCGGGGAAGAAGGCGAATGGAGCCTTGCCCAGACTTGCGTCGCGCATGATCTTCATCACGTTGATCATGGCGTCGTCGTTATATGTGATGTGCGTGTGATACTTCTTGTTGTAGGGATAAAACTGCGGCCATCCGCCGTTGTCATACTGTGCCTCAAAGAGATACTGCATGCCCCTGAGCACGGCGTCCTTATACTTCTCTGTGCCCGTGGCGTTATACAGTTTCGACAGGTAGATTATCTCGGTAGAGGTGGCGCGGTTGTCTATCGTGCTGTACTTGGCAATGCTCTTGTCGGCCTCGGCCTTCTTCTTGTCGGCGTCGGTCATGTTCCTGGCCATGTCGATGTTCTTCGGCCATCCGCCCGTGTTCTGCTGATACAGCAGCACGTTGTCGCCTATGCGCACTGCCTCGGCCGTAGTGAAGAACTCAGGCTCGAGATGTGCAGCCCACGACGTCCACGTCTTATAGGTTTTCTGCTTGTTGTCTTTCTTGTCTGTTTTAGTCTGACTTGTTTTCTTTGTCTGGCCCTCAGCCGGGGTTACGGCGGTAAGCGCGAATGTAGCGGCAAGAGCCATCACGATGAATCCTTTTTTCATAATTAGGTATAAATGTAACGTTTGTTGTTTGTAAATAGTTAGTCGTTGCCTCATGTTTGTCAGCAAACCTGACGGCATTCATTTTATTTAGATGCATGCAGACTGAAAAGGTTTAGTCATTACTTTGCATTTTAACCCAAATTAGCCGTCTGCCCCGTGTTCATCTGCCTGTCTGGTGTTGCGTGCGGCATGCCTTATCAACCATGACGGTCATCATACAGCACACAGCTTTATCTATTTTGCGCATTCATGCTTTCAGCCCGAAAGCATAACAGCCTATTGGGGGTTAAGGCTCACTTCATTCTGAGTATCATCTTGCGCTCGTCTTCGGGAAACTTCTCGATGGCATAGCGCAGCATGGTGCGCGGCATCTGTGCATGATGCTCCATGACGAAGGCTCTCAGTCTGCCCATGTCGCGCTTGCCTGCCTCGCGCAGCATCCAGCCCGTGGCCTTGTGCATAAGCTCATGCGGATGACTGATGAAGCGCAATGCGAGGGCATAGGTGTCGTCGAGGTCGCCCTGCTTTATGAAGGCATAGGTGGCCACCATGGCTATGCGGTTGTCCCATAGCAGGGGGCTGCCGGCAAGGGTGTAGAGCAGGTCGCGCGGCTTGTCGAGCAGATAGGTCCCCACGATATGCGGCGCACTGAGGTCTACGAGGTCCCAGTTGTTGATGCGGTCTGTAACAGAGAGATACATGTCGGTAAGTTCGCGGCGCGCTCCGTCGTCGGCCTTCTTCATCTTCTCAACCATTATGAGCAGCGCGCAGAGCCTTATCTCGTGCCATTCCGACTGCATGAGCCGTCTTAATGTGTCGTTGTCAGCCGTCTTGTGCCGCTTTGCCACGCTTCGAGTCGCAGGCACCTTAATGCCCAAGAACTTGTCGCCATGTCCGTATTCGCCTTCGCCTGTCTTGAAGAAGCGCTGCAGCTGCTCGCTCTGTGCGTCGTCACGCAGCGCCGTCATCTCTCCGGTTATTATCTCATATTCCGTCTTTACCATATTCATTACCTTTGTTTATTACGGCAAAGATAGTGCAAGGTGAGTGCATGGCAAAATGAAAGACGCAGTTTTTTAAGTTTGCAGTGCCGAGGCGTAGCCTATATATTATAAGAAGTTGTATTCGGTATCACAGATTCTGATATTCCATGCTTCCGGATTGCAAATCAACGGTATTAGAAAATTCTTATATTCATTACCGGCGGAGCACAAAGATTTTTATTTATAATTAAGCCGCACCATACATTTTTAATATATTGGATGATGCGACTTTATAATGTTGACTACAATGTTATTCAAAAGAATCGAATGTCTGCTGTATTTCTTTAATTAATCTTGAAACGTGAAAACCATCACATACTGCATGGTGTACCTGTATTGACAATGGTATCAAGATTTTCCCGTCTACCTCAAAGTATCTACCGAAAGTAAATATCGGAAGCAGGTATTTCCCGTCAGAAATTATGTTCAGGTTGAATCCCGTAAATGTGGTCCAGGGTATTGATGAGACGGGAAAGGCGTTTTCCGGCGTTTCTAGTTTTGCATGAAGGCTGAAACAGTTCCCGAATCGTTCAATATCATTGCTCCAACTTTTCAAAAACGTTTCAAAGTTGCCGTTCCATTCTGTCCAGATATTAGAGAATGTTTCTGTCTCCTTGTGAAATATGGTATAGCACGGATGCAATACGTCCCAAATGCCAATATTTCCACAGGAATCCATTGCAGTCCTGAACTCCTTATGGTTATTCACTGACCTGGCAAGCGCATAAATCAACAATGGATACAATTTGACTCCTTCAGCCTCTTTGAACCTTATTACACCTGTTATATCCATATTGACTGTAACACTATATGTACATTTCATCTGATTGAAATAAAGGTCGAAATACGGTTTTCTTTGCCAAGAATCTATATCTATCTTCTCAAACACGCCCATTATTTTTGTAATTCCTTAATTCCGCAACACTATAATTTAACTTTATTTATAAGTTCCTGAGCAACAAAAAGTTGCCCAGGATTT
>OOCT01000127.1_pt1 | contig 103767 bp, 90 predicted proteins | sample 1671851 | NCBI WGS metagenome assembly OOCT01 (sample SAMN06348199, study PRJEB24527) | human gut metagenome | biome: human gut; feature: ankylosing spondylitis patient; material: feces | host: Homo sapiens | place: China | collected 2015-10
ACTTTTTCCTTCCGATTTATTATGAAGTGTACTTTTCCGTTACCTAAGAAGTAACGGAAAAACATGGGGTAAAAAAGTATGATTTTAACAAAAGAGAAATCACTAAATGCTGGGCCTATTTATGGGACAGGGGAAGGCGTAGCACACTCAAAACGCTGGTATGTTGCATTAGTTCGTATGCATCATGAAAAGAAGGTTTCCGAGTATTTGAACAAGGTGGGGATTGAGAATTTTGTACCTGTTCAGAAGGAAATCCATCAATGGAGTGATCGCCGTAAATTAGTTGAATCCGTTCTTCTTCCGATGATGGTTTTTGTACACGCTGATCCGAAAGAACGTATGGAAGTCCTGAACTTTACTACTGTGAGCCGTTATATGGTGATGCGCGGTGAGAGCAGTCCTGCTGTTATTCCTGACGACCAGATGGCACGTTTCCGTTTCATGCTTGATTATTCGGATGAAACAGTCTGTATGAATAGCTCCCCTTTGGCACGTGGTGAGAAAGTTCAAGTAATTAAAGGACCTCTGCAGGGGCTTGTGGGTGAGCTTGTCAATGTAGATGGTAAAAGTAAGATTGCTGTTCGACTGAACATGCTTGGTTGCGCCTGCGTAGACATGCCGATTGGCTATGTTGAGCCTATAGGTGAAAAAAACTAAGTGGGTAATGACGACTTCCTGTTTACAAGAAAAAATCGATAAACTTCAAAATACAGTTCATGCTCTGCTCCATAAAAGTAATTATATGGCGGGTGTGTATGTTGATGATCTTGCACGACTGAACAACGAAATCCATGAACAGATCAATGATCTGTATCCTTGTCACGGTAAGACTGCTGAGCAGGAAGCTGCTTTGTGTCTGTCTCTTCTGATGGGATATAGTGTGTCTATGTATGCCAATTCAGAGGATGAGGCAAAGAAGAAAACTGTTCTGAGGCGTTCGCAAATGATTCTGAAAAACCAATTGCCTTCACCATTGAAAATTCAGTTACACACAATCTACGATAAACTATTGTCATAGTAAATCTACTTTTTTGGAAAAAGACTTTATAATTTATTGGGGTATTTAAATTATGAAACACGCATTTGACCGTTTTGTTCAATATTTGCAGAAAAACTACTTTAGCTATTGGATTGTGTTGGGTATCGATACATTCATTGCTTTACTGTGTACCTGGGTGTCATTTATCGGCATTCATTATATAACGGAGACTTCTAAAGAAATCACTTCGCTCTTCCATATTTTAGCGATTTCGGTGATCTCCAGTGTCTTAGGTTCCTTTTTATTCCATACCTACCGTAATACGATCCGTTTTTCCCAGTTGAAGGAATTATGGAGACTTGCCGGAAGTGCGCTGATAAAGGCTGTCTGTATCGCAATGGCTATCTGGCTTTTCCTGCCTCAGACGGGACTGCATAATAGTCAGAAAATAGTCTTTGTACTGTTTGATGGTATGCTGACTTTTATTGTCATGGTAGGCTTTCGTATTCAGCTGATTTTGGTTTATGAACTCCTGCTGAATATGCTGAATAAGAAGAATATGCATATTCTGATCTATGGCATTGATGATAAGAGTGTGGCATTGAAAGTCCGGTTAATGAACAGCTCCCACTTTAAAGTCGTTGGCTTCTGCATCTACGGAACGGGCGACTCCATCCGACGCGTGGCTGATCTTCCCGTTTATTCATTTAAGGATGAAGATTGCTTCAACAAGCTTATTCATAAGAAATGTATCGGCGGCATCCTGTTTGCCCGTTACGAGAATACCCGTGAAGAGGAAGACCGCCTGCTTCAGTATTGTAAAAGGAGTGGATTGAAAACGTTGATTGCTCCGAGTATCAGTGAGGCTGACGAAAACGGAAGTTTCCACCAATGGGTACGCCCTATCAAGATTGAAGACTTGCTGGGTCGCTCAGAAATTCATATCAATATGGAGGAGGTGATGACTGAGTTCTGTGGCAAGGTTGTGTTGGTGACAGGAGCTGCCGGTAGCATCGGTAGCGAGCTTTGTCGGCAGCTGGCTCAGATGAACATCAAGAAGCTGATCATGTTTGATTCCGCCGAGTCACCTTTGCATAATGTCCGTCTGGAATTTGAGAAGAATTATCCCGGTCTTGATTTTGTTCCTGTCATTGGAGATGTCCGTGTGAAAGAACGTCTCCGTATGGTCTTCGAAACTTATCAGCCTCAGATAATCTTTCATGCCGCTGCCTATAAGCATGTTCCGTTAATGGAAGAGAATCCCTGTGAAGCTGTGCTGGTCAACGTTGTCGGCTCTCGCCAGGTTGCCGATATGGCAGTTGAATATGGAGCCGAGAAGATGATCATGGTTTCTACCGATAAGGCGGTGAATCCGACCAATGTCATGGGATGCTCGAAACGCTTGGCCGAAATCTATGTACAGAGCTTGGGCTGTGCCATCCGTGAGGGCAAAGTGAAAGGCCATACCAAATTTATCACTACCCGCTTTGGTAACGTCTTGGGTAGTAACGGTTCTGTAATTCCCCGCTTTAAGGAACAGATCGAGAATGGCGGTCCTGTTACAGTGACTCATCCTGATATCATCCGTTTCTTTATGACTATCCCCGAAGCTTGTCGTCTGGTAATGGAAGCTGCTACGATGGGTGAAGGCAATGAGATATTTGTCTTTGAGATGGGAAAGGCTGTGAAGATTGTCGATCTGGCTACCCGTATGATTGAATTGGCCGGTTATCGTCCCGGTGAAGATATTGAGATAGAGTTTACGGGATTGCGTCCGGGTGAGAAGCTTTATGAAGAAGTATTGAGTGATAAGGAGAATACAATTCCTACAGAAAATAAGAAGATAATGATAGCGAAGGTACGTCATTATGAGTATACTGATATCCTTGAAACTTATGGAGAGTTCGAGAAACTATCCCGTACGGTAAAGATCATGGACACAGTGAAACTAATGAAGAGAGTGGTACCTGAATTTAAATCCAAGAACTCACCGAGATTTGAGGTCTTGGATAGATAACTAGAATGATTCTGAACACTAACATAAATCAACAATGGATACAAAAGATTTGAAGATTGCTGTTGCAGGTACCGGCTATGTTGGTCTTAGCATAGCAACGCTTTTGTCGCAACATCATCAGGTGACGGCAGTCGATGTGATTCCTGAGAAAGTAGATATGCTTAACCGTAAACAATCGCCTATTCAGGATGAGTATATAGAGAAGTATCTATCCGAAAAGGAATTAGATCTAACCGCTACGCTTGACGGTTTCAAGGCATACAGTGACGCAGATTTTGTGGTTATAGCGGCTCCTACTAACTATGATCCTGTGAAAAACTATTTTGATACTCATCATATAGAGGATGTTATAGACCTGGTTTTAAGTGTCAATCCTGATGCTGTGATGGTAATCAAGTCTACTATTCCAGTAGGATATTGTCGTGGACTTTATTTGAAGTATGCCCGCAAGGGAGTCAGGAAGCTTAACTTGCTTTTTTCTCCTGAGTTTCTTCGTGAGAGCATGGCCCTTTATGATAACCTTTATCCAAGTCGTATCATTGTTGGTTATCCAAAGTTGATTGATAGCGAGCAATTTGACGAGGAAAACGAAGCTATTAAGTCTGTTGCGGATATTCCTGCCCTAGAGAAGGCTGCACATACTTTTGCCGCATTGCTTCAGGAAGGTGCAATCAAGAAAGATATTCCCACTCTTTTTATGGGTATCAAGGAGGCGGAAGCTGTTAAACTGTTTGCTAATACCTATCTTGCTTTGCGTGTCAGTTATTTTAATGAATTGGATACTTATGCGGAGATGAAAGGTCTGGATTCTCAATCAATCATACAGGGTGTTGGTCTTGATCCTCGTATTGGCATACACTATAATAATCCATCCTTTGGTTATGGTGGTTATTGTTTGCCTAAAGACACGAAACAACTCTTGGCTAACTATCAGGATGTACCTCAGAATATGATGACTGCTATTGTCGAAAGTAACCGTACAAGAAAAGATTTCATAGCAGATCAAGTGTTGCGTAAAGCGGGTTATTACACCGCTTCCTGCTCATGGGATGCCCAGAAAGAACGAAGAATAACCATTGGTGTATATCGTTTGACTATGAAGTCCAATTCTGATAATTTCCGTCAGAGTGCCATTCAAGGGATTATGAAGCGTATCAAGGCAAAGGGTGCTACTATTGTGATTTTCGAGCCCACTATGCAAGATGGTGAAACTTTCTTTGGTAGCCAAGTGGTCAATAACTTAATCAAATTCAAGGAAATAAGTCAGGCCATCATCGCCAACCGTTACGACGCTTGTCTGGATGATGTGAAAGAGAAGGTATATACTCGTGACATTTTCCAAAGAGATTAACTTTATGGTAACATACAATGTTAGTTTAGAGAAAAAAGTGGTTTTGGTGACTGGTGCAGCCGGTTTTATCGGAGCCAATTTGGTGAAACGTTTGCTAAATGAGTTTGATAGCGTGAAAGTCATCGGTATTGATAATATTACCGAATACTATGATGTACGTTTAAAGTATGAACGCTTGCAAGAATTGTCTGCTTATGGTGACAGATTTATTTTCATTAAAGACAATATTGCTAAAAAGGAAATCGTTGAGTCCATCTTTACTAACTACCATCCTCAGGTAGTCGTGAATCTCGCTGCTCAAGCCGGTGTGCGTTATAGCATCACTAACCCCGATGCATATATTGAAAGTAACCTTATTGGATTTTATAATATTTTAGAAGCCTGTCGTCATTATGGTGTGGAGCACTTAGTATATGCTTCTTCCAGTAGTGTATATGGAAGCAATAAGAAAGTGCCTTATAGTACCGATGATAAGGTGGATAACCCTGTATCACTCTATGCTGCTACTAAAAAAAGCAATGAACTAATGGCTCATGCTTATAGTAAGCTTTACAACATACCAAGTACTGGTTTGCGATTCTTTACTGTCTATGGTCCTTGCGGTCGTCCTGATATGGCATACTTCGGTTTCACCAACAAACTTGTAAAAGGTGAAACTATCAAGATTTTCAACTACGGTAATTGTAAGCGTGACTTTACTTATATAGACGATATTGTAGAAGGCATGGTTCGTATTATTCAGCATGCTCCGGAAAAACAGAATGGCGAAGATGGACTTCCAATTCCACCATACAAAGTATATAATATCGGTAACAGCCATCCGGAGAACCTACTTGAATTTGTAACTATTCTCCAGGAAGAATTAGTCCGTGCTGGTGTGCTCTCTAAAAACTATGATTTTGAGTCCTATAAAGAACTTGTATCTATGCAACTGGGTGATGTACCTGTAACTTATGCTGATACCACACCTTTAGAGCAAGACTTTAGCTTTAAACCTGATACAAGTTTGAGAGATGGACTAAGAAACTTTGCAGAGTGGTATGTGAAGTATTATAATACGGAAAAATAAAACAATTAAAATATAAAATTATGAGTATTTTTGCGGGTAAAACCCTCATGATTACCGGTGGAACAGGTTCTTTCGGTAATGCAGTCTTGAATCGTTTCCTTCGTACTGATATCGGTGAAATCCGTATATTCTCACGTGATGAGAAGAAACAGGATGATATGCGTCACGAATATCAGGCTAAGTATCCTGATGTGGCAAACAAGATAAAATTTTTTATTGGTGATGTGCGTAACCTCCAGTCTTGTAAGAATGCTATGCTTGGTGTTGACTACATTTTTCATGCCGCTGCTTTGAAGCAGGTTCCGAGTTGCGAATTTTTCCCAATGGAAGCTGTAAAAACGAATGTAATGGGTACTGACAATGTGTTAACAGCTGCAATAGAGGCGGGTGTCGGTGCAGTAATCTGCCTTTCAACGGACAAGGCTGCTTATCCAATCAATGCTATGGGGATTACCAAAGCTGTTGAGGAGAAGATAGCTGTTGCAAAGAGCCGTTACTCTGGTAAAACCAAGATTTGTTGCACACGTTATGGTAACGTGATGTGCTCCCGTGGTTCGGTTATTCCTCTGTGGATAGAGCAGATCCGCAATGGTAATCCTGTAACTTTGACCGAGCCTAAAATGACACGCTTCATCATGTCATTGGAAGAGGCGGTCGATCTTGTACTTTTTGCTTTCGAATATGGTCAGAACGGTGATATTCTCGTGCAGAAAGCACCGGCTTGTACTATTCAAACTCAGGCAGAGGCTGTTTGTGAACTCTTTGGTGGCAAGAAAGAAGACATCAAGGTTATCGGTATTCGTCATGGTGAGAAGATGTATGAGACATTGCTCACCAATGAAGAATGTGCCAAGGCAGAGGATATGGGCAACTTCTATCGTGTACCGGCAGATAATCGTGGATTGAATTACGACAAATATTTCAAAGAGGGCGAGACAGAACGAAATACGCTAACAGAGTTCAATTCAAATAATACACGAATTCTTAACGTGGAAGAAACCAAAGCCAAGATTGTAGCTTTAGACTATATAAAGAAGGAGTTGAGCGGTGAAGGCAACTTTGTACAGTAATAAAGTTATGAAGATATTAGTAACCGGTGCCAAAGGTTTTGTAGGGAAGAATCTTTGTGCTCAACTTAATAATATCAAGGATGGTAAGGCTCATTGTTATGGTGACCTAAATATTGATGAAGTATTTGAGTACGATCTTGACTCTACTTCGGAACAACTTGATAATTGGTGCAAAGAAGCCGATTTCGTATTCAACCTTGCCGGGGTGAACCGCCCCAAAGACAATGATGAATTCATGAAAGGTAACTTCGGTTTTGCAAGTACATTACTTGATACCTTAGAGAAACATCATAATACTTGTCCCGTCATGCTCTCTTCGAGTGCGCAGGCTTCATTGACGGGGCGTTTTGGTAACAGTGAATATGGCAGAAGTAAAAAGGCCGGTGAAGATATTTTTCTACAATACGGCAAAGAGACAGGAGCCAAGGTTTTGGTCTATCGTTTTCCGAACCTTTACGGTAAATGGTGTCGTCCAAACTATAACAGTGCCGTAGCCACTTTTTGCTATAACATTGCCAATGACTTGCCTATACAAGTCAACGAGCCGAGCGTAGAACTTGAACTGCTCTATATTGATGACCTTGTGGATGAAATGATTCATTCCTTGAAAGGCGAGGAACATCATTGCGAGTTCGAGGGTCTTGATGTATATCCGAGGGCTGACGGCAGATATTGCTATTGCCCTGTCACTCATAAAGTGACACTTGGTGAAATCGTTGATTTATTACATCAGTTTGCAGAAATGCCCAAGACGTTGATGATTCCGGAAATCCCAGTCGATTCTTTTACCAAACGTCTGTACAGCACATTCTTGAGCTATTTGCCTAAGGAAAAAGTCATCTTCGACTTAAAGATGAATGTGGATCAGCGTGGCAGTTTCACAGAACTTATACATACTTTGAACTGCGGACAGGTAAGCATTAATATTTCTAAACCGGGCATAACCAAAGGCGAACACTGGCACAATACCAAATGGGAGCAGTTCATTGTAGTCAGTGGTCACGGACTTATCCAGCTTCGTAAGGAAGGAACAGATGAAGTGCTTAACTATGAGGTGAGCGGAGAGAAAATACAATCTGTCATCATGCTTCCCGGTTATACCCATAACATCATTAATCTCTCTGATACGGAAGATTTGGTAACTGTAATGTACTGCAATGAAGTGTTCAATCCGGATAAACCGGATACGTACTTTGATAAAGTGGAAAAATAATCATGGAAAAACAACCTAAATTGGATTATTCAGATATAAAATTCAAAGATAACGGTAAGTTGAAACTTATCATCGTAGTCGGTACCCGTCCCGAGATTATCCGTTTGGCTGCGGTCATCAACAAATGTCGTAAGTACTTTGATGTCATTTTAGCCCACACGGGTCAGAACTACGACTATAACCTCAATGGTGTATTTTTCAAGGATCTCAAGTTGAAGGATCCTGAGGTTTACATGGATACCGTAGGTGACGATCTTGGCGCTACTTGTGGTAACATCATCAACTGTTCATACAAGCTCTTTACTCAGACCAAGCCCGATGCAGTGCTTGTGTTGGGTGATACCAACTCATGCCTGAGTGTTATTGGTGCAAAACGTCTACATATACCTATTTTCCACATGGAGGCAGGAAACCGTTGCAAAGATGAATGTCTCCCTGAGGAGACTAACCGTCGTATCGTTGATATCATCTCCGATGTAAACATGGCATACTCGGAACATGCGCGAAGATACCTTGCAGATTGCGGTCTGCCCAAAGAGCGTACTTATGTCACGGGATCACCTATGGCAGAAGTGCTCCACAACAACCTTGCGGAAATTGAAGCGAGCGATGTACACCGGCGTTTAGGGCTGAAGAAAGGAAAATATATCTTGTTATCTGCCCATCGCGAAGAAAATATTGATACGGAGAAGAACTTTCTTTCGCTTTTTACAGCTATCAATAAGATGGCAGAGAAGTATGATATGCCGATTCTCTACAGTTGCCATCCTCGTTCGCGTAATCGTCTTGCAGCAAGCGGTTTCAAACTTGACCCACGTGTCATACAGCACGAACCTCTTGGCTTCCACGATTACAACTGTCTTCAGATGAATGCCTTTGCGGTAGTCAGTGACTCTGGTACACTTCCTGAAGAATCAAGTTTCTTCACAAGTATTGGTCATCCATTCCCTGCTATCTGCATTCGAACTTCTACTGAGCGTCCGGAGGCAATTGATAAAGGTGATTTTATCATTGCAGGTATCGATGAGAAGTCATTACTTCAGGCTGTAGATACTGCCGTAGAACTCTGTAAGGATGGTCAGCACGGCATCCCGGTACCCGATTATGTAGACGAGAATGTCTCAACCAAAGTTGTGAAGATTGTGCAGAGCTATGTCAGTATTGTCAATAAAATGGTGTGGAGAAGGTTCTGAAAAATATCAATCATATGAACTGAAACAGACTGAACGGATGTTCCCAATAGATTTCAGTTTATCCTAAGTATGTAAAATGAACTTAGTAACGATGAATATCAATCTATCCAATCCCTATTAAAAAAGGTAAGTCAGTTTAATCCCCGGATGAAGTCTACTTTGTAGGTAAAGTAAGTTAACTCTGTAAACCAATGAAGTCAACTCTATAAAACAAGAGATACCTACTGAACGGAATAACAGCAATTTATGGTCATCACGGCAATGGAAAGACACGTACTCTCAATTTCGTGCGTGAGCTGATTCGTGAGAACAGAGGCGAAAGTCTATCATCTAGCTCTCCATATACAGATGTGAAAATAGAGAGTTTTTGTTACAAAAAACAAATAATCTGTGTATGCCTTGAAGGAGATAGTGAAGACATCATTATCACTGTCTCTAGAACACGAGGGGTTAGTGTTGCTTATGTAAAATAGGATGTATCGTAACTATGTAAAATAGGATGTATCGTAACTTGGTATAAAGGTCGAATAGTATTAGGAAAGCTGCGAGTACTATATGTGTGGGACAACCTATACTCTATATAACAAAAAGTTCTCGCAAGCGATATTTCGTGTGTTTTAATGAATGGTAATTTGAAAAAACATGCAGCAGAAATGCGTATCGCAAACAAGTGATAAACTTGATGATATTTATGAAGTAGTAAGATAGAATGAGATTGAAAATCAATATAGATTATAGAGTGTCATCTTACAGAAGTGAAATCGAAATAATATACTCATGAACTTAACGAAACATAGGCACAGGAAAAAATATGAGTGTGGATATCAGAATGAAATGATTTCCAAAGCACATAATTCTGTCCTTTCTAACAATGTGCAAAAACAAAATGTAGAAAAAGAATTTCTTGTTCGCTAAAAAGTATCAATGTGAAGTTTGCGATGATATACTGACGGAGTATGAGAAAAATATATTGATAATGATGAAATGCAGAATTGTGCGATATGCACATTTTTAAATGGGAATTAGCCCTGTTTTCGTATAATACACAATTGAGATTTAAATAAAAACAAGTTCTTACTAAATGTGGGACGCTTATTAAATTTACATATGAAACATACGATTTTTACACCAGTCTACAACAGAGCTGGAAATATGTTTGACCTTGCCAAGCATATTTCAGAAATAGATTATTCAAAGTCTAACTTCGAGTGGCTGATTATTGATGATGGCTCAACAGATAACCTCAAGGAAGTACTTGACAAAATAAAAGCGACTTATCCAGATATGAATATTCGATGCATCCATAAGGAAAATGGTGGGATTCATACAGCACAGAATTGTGCAATCAAAAATGCCCAGGGGGATTATGTTACTCGTATTGACAGCGATGACTATCTTCTGCCTGATTGTATGAAGAACTATGACAAGGCTTTGGATAGTATTCCAGCCGATAAGTTCAGTCAAGTTGTTGGTGTTGTAGGTTTGTGTATGAACTCGAAAGACATGACAGTTAGAGGTACTTCATTTCCTGAGGACAGCCAGATTACAAAAGGCTACCTTTTGAAACGCAAAGGTGTCACTGGAGATAAGAACTTTTGTATGAAGACAAGCATTATGAGGAATTATTATATACCAGAATATGTTGATACTAAATGGGTTCCTGAAGGAGGAGTATTATGGTTAGAACTTGATAAAAAGTATGATACACTCTTTGTGAATATACCAATCTCAGTATGTACTGAGTCAAATCCTGATTCCTATACAGGAACCATGAAGAAAAAAAACTTAGCAAATGTAATGACAAGCTATTATGACTCAACTTATGTTATTAATCATGGCAAGGGATATTATTCAGCTAAGTTCATTTTGAAAGCTTATCTCCGAACACCTAATGTGTTTATGTGTGCAAGGAGCTTTAATAAAGAAGCATACAAGTATTCAAGACTGTTTAAGGATATAAACTCATTCTCAGATAAGTTTCTAATGTGTTTATGTATCCCACTTGCATGTATATATTCTCTATTTGATAGAAAATAATAAATGTTTAGTATAAAGACTGAAATTAGGAAAAAGTTCAGAGGAACTGATAATCGCAGTAAAAAAATGTATAAGAATACTGCAGTAATGATCGGTATTAGGGGAATTTCAATGATTCTTACCCTAATATCAGCTCCCATTATGCTTCGTCATGTAGATCGGGCTGATTATGGAGTATTACTAACCCTCACCTCAATTGTAGGGTGGGTGGGGTATATGGATATTGGTTTAGGAAATGGACTTAGAAATAAACTACCAGAATTTTTGGCAAAAGGAGACTTTCATTCTGCTAAAAAGATAGTAAGCGGTTGTTACGTAACTCTTGCTATATATGTAGCATTAATTATAGCAATTTTTTTGATAATTAGTCCTTTTGTAGATTGGTTAGGAGTCTTGAACTCTCCAACAAGCGACGCTGACGAAATTCGAGGGCTTACAAATGTAGTATTTACAACTTTCTGCATTCAGTTTTTACTTGGACTAATAAATTCAATACTATTTGCTTACCAAATGCCTGCATTCCAATCATTGTTTACCTTCGTAGGGCAAATTGTTGCTCTCATTGCGTTGGTAATACAGGTATATGTGTTTGATGTTACTTCCGTCTTACAGATAGGTGCTGTCAACAGTATGATTCCTCCTTTAGTTCTGTTTTTCGGCTCTATCGGACTTTTTAGGACGAAACTGAAAGAAATTGCACCGTCTTTCAAACTAGTTGAGTTCAAATTAGTTGGTAGTATCTTAAGCCTTGGATTGAAATTTTTTGTTCTCCAAATGATTGCGATTGTACTTTTTCAGGCTAATAGCATTATCATAGCAAGAACTGTAAGTCCAGAAGCAGTGGTAGAGTATAATTTAGCATTCAAATATGTCAGTCTTTTGACTATGATTTTCACTATTGTTATCACTCCTGTGTGGTCTGCAACAACGGATGCTTATGTTCGTAAAGACTTTGCGTGGATAAACAAGACACTCTCTTTTTCGCGAAAAGTTTGCATCGCATCTATTTTTATTGGCGTATTGATGGTGTTGGCTTCTAAGCTCGTGTATAGCATATGGCTTGGCAAAAGTTCAATAGACATAAGTTATTCAACCACAGGTCTTATATTCTTGTATATTTCATTTGAAATGTTGTACAAAGTTTATGGAACAATCATTAATGGGACAGGAAAAGTATTTGCGCAAATGATACTGACAGGAATAATTGCAATCATTTATATACCACTTGCAATATTTTTAGGCAATTTATGCGGCTTGTCTGGAGTGTTAATAGCAAATGCTATTGTATTCGCGTTGAATTACGTATGGTCTAAACTGCAATGCAATAAACTTATCAGTCAAACAGCAACGGGGATATGGAACAAATAGCTACATATAACGACAAAACAAAGTGGTATGAGTATGCCATTCTTCTATTCATAATTCTATGGTCGGGAGGAGGCTTCACCTATGGGCTTTTCCTTGAATGGATGTTGTATATGATGCCAATCGTCGGAATCATCTTTTTTCAACGAGGTTATAAACTTTCAAATTTGACAATTCTGTTAATTGGTGCTGTTTTATCTGTTCATTTCTTACAAATGGTGAAGTTTGGTGGAGCTATTGTCAATGTCATTAAGCCAACATGCTTGCTCTTAGTCTGTGCTTTGTTTGCTAAGATAATCTCCTATAATTTTGTGAAAATATATTTAGATTTGTTTTATTTCATATCACAGGTTTGTTTGGTATTGTGGGTAATTTGCCTGTTTCCACTAGGACTATCCTTTCTTCGGTTAATTGCATCACAATTTCCTCTTTTAGGTTGGGATAATATTGAGAGCAATACAAATATTGTAGATACACTATATATATTTAGTATCCCCCAAGATTTTGAAGGTCTTATGAGAAATTCAGGTCCCTTTTGGGAGCCAGGACGTTTTACTATTTATATAACATTAGCATTGGCTATTAATCTTTTCTATTTCAAAGAAAAGATTACGTCGAAGAAGAGTCTTGTGTTGCTGCTTACAAACATGACAACTTTTTCTACGACTGGATATGTAGCTACGGCTGTATTGTTTGTCGGATATATATTTTTCTCAAACATCAAGAAAAGCTATAAATTCATGTTGTCTGTCATACTGCTTGCTGTTGTATATAATGTGGGGCAATTAGATTTTATGACCGAAAAAATTGCTGAGCAATCAACTGATGACTCCACTTGGTCAAGATTTGGCGCCATTGCGTACCATTGGAATCAGATAACGCAATCTCCGATTATTGGCTTTGGCCCATTTCTTTCAAATGTTTTTGGAGATGAACTTTTAAGTAGTCCAAATGGATTAACTGATTTAATGAGGTATTATGGTATTCCATTATCCATAGTGTTTTACTACTTATTATATAGAGGAACAAACGTATATATAGATAATACTCACAAGGGAGTGAATGTATGCGTTTTTGTATCTTTGTTGCTTTTATGTTTCTCACAAACAATTACATATTCACCTTTCTTTATGGTTCTATATTTTTTTGCATTTAATACATGCACGTATGATAAATAAAATCGGAATTCTTTGCACATATTCATTCCCTGAAGGGATGGCTCCTACCATAAGAATACTATCTTATGGGCAGGGGTTAGTGGAGAATGGATGTAAGGTTGAAGTAGTGGTATTTCAGCCAAAAGTAGGTGATAATGCATATTCTCTTTCAGGCTGTGTTGGAGGTGTTAAGTACGCTTATGCCCATAAGAGGGACATGAATAAGTCCAAGTTATATAAACTTTTTGTTGATAGACCTAAGTCTCTCTTAAATGCCATAAAGAAAATAAGGAATTCTCATAAAGAGGAAAAATTTGATTGTATACTTTTAAGCTTTGACCATCCTACATACCTTCTCTTCTTCGCTCCAGTGTTGCGAATCATGGGAATCAAGGTCGGATTTATTGGAGACGAGTTTCCTGAGCCTATTAGGAGGCTGAAATCAGTAATTCCTTTCTCTTATAAGTTTGCATACAAATTTGTTTATCAGTTTATTTTGTTTAGAGTTCTCATGACAGAGGCTCTTCAAAGGTTCTACGATGAGTTGGTATGCGAGAAGCCTACATATATTCTATGTTCAATTTTGAATATAGCTCGTTTTGATGGTATAGTAAAGCAAAAGGTTTCTCGTAAGTATATGTGCTATATGGGGAATATGATGTTAGCAAAAGATAATGTTGATAACATTATCAGAGCTTTTAAGAGAGTATGCGATGATTTTTCTGATGTTGATCTATATCTTTATGGTACACCTAACGACAAGGATAAAAGTATCATTGAAGGAGTAATAGCAGAACTTGGATTAGGGAATAGAGTTTTTATTAAAGGAAGAATAGATTATAACTTAGTTCCACAGACTCTTGCAAATGCAGAGATTCTTGTTACGTCTCAACCAGTCACAAAGAGAGCAGCGGGTGGTTTCCCTACGAAATTGGCAGAATACATGATGAGTCATACGCCAGCAATAGTGACGAATGTAGGAGAGATTCATTGCTATGTGCAAGATAACGATACCATTTACTTGGTAGAACCTTGCGATGATGTCGCATACGCAGAAAAGATGAGATACATCCTGTCCCATCCTCAAGAGGCAAAAGAAGTGTCAGGAAGAGCCTATGACTATGCTATAGCCAACTTTAGTTCAAAAGAAGTAACTAAAAAGTTTATTGATTTTCTTAACAGCACATTATAGATAAATATGAACGCTATCACATCTCGCAACCACCTCCACTTCTACCTTTAGGCAGACATGATGATGAATAGAGGATATTTCAAAGGATATTTCAAGAAGAAGTTATTGCATCTTGTGGCTCCAGATTACATCATGGAGTTCCTTAAGGCAATGAGAAAGGTACAATATTACTCTTAGTGTAAATGGGGCATTCTTCTTTTAATCAATAAATTACGATTTTTAGGCTATCCCGTAAACTCGAATTCAGTGTCGGATATGATGTTTGTGATTACGGGTTTGTCATTTCAAACTATGGAACCATAGTTGTGGGAAATACAAACAGAATAGGACCATACGCTGTCTTGCATACGTCAATATACATTGCAGATACTGGTAGAAAAATTGGAAGAGAGTTGAGCCTTTCAACAGGAGCAAAGATTAGAGGCGGTGAGATGTTGGGCAATCACATAGTCGTGGCAGCTAATTCCGTTGTCATCAAGTCATTTCCAGAAAGCAATGTTTTGCTTGTGAGAATGCTTGCAGTAAAGAAGACTGACTTGTACTCATCGTTGAAAGGGGAGATAAAAAGAAGAGTAGATGCGATAGAGCGTCTTAAAGTTAAAATGAAAATTGAATAAATGAGTAAAGTATATATTGTATGTAATTCATACAATCCAAACACAGCTCCTACCAACCGTGTGCTGAGTTTTGTACGCGGCTTTTCTGAGCTTGGTATGGATGCAGAGGTCGTTTATCTTGCTCCTGATACAAAGAAGAACAAAGTGCAGGAGAATTATCCGCATATTACATTCAAGTATATGTGGGAATGGATGCCTTTCTCAAATCGTATTCTTAATAAACTTGCAGAGGAGTATTATGGTTGGAAATTTGCGAGAAGTCTTAAATGTGGTGACGTAGTATTTCTAACTAACTTTGGAAATATCTTTTTCAAGGTTGTTGGTAAAAATGGTGTAAAGGTTGTTCATGAAAAAACAGAACACCCCGATGTCTATAGTTTCAAGGGTTTTAATGTGGAGAGATATAAGCGTGAGATTCCGAGGTTAGACGGAATGTTCGTCATATCAACAGCCTTGAAGGAGTATTTTGTATCCTTGGGATTACCTAAGGAAAAAATAAAAATCGTCAATATGACGGTGGATAGCAATCGCTTTAAGGGGCTCAAAAGACAACCATTAGATAAGTATATTGCCTATTGTGGTACTGCATCCAACAATAAGGATGGTGTGAATGAACTAATCAAAGCATTTGCAATAGTAAACAAAAAGCATCCAGAGGTTAAACTCTATATTATTGGAAATACTCCAGATAAAAATGATGTATCAGGTAATCTGAAGTTGATAGCAGAACTTGATATAAAGGATTCTATCAACTTCACGGGTGTAGTACCGGCAAAGCAAATGCCTCAGGTTTTAAAGAATGCAACAGTTTTGGCCCTTGATCGTCCGGACTCATTGCAGGCTCAGTGTGGATTTCCGACTAAGTTGGGAGAATACCTTCTTACAGAGAATCCTGTAGTTGTAACAAAGGTGGGTGATATTCCACTTTTCTTGAAAGATGGAGAGACTGCACTCCTTGCAGAAGAGCGTAATCCGCAGGAGTTCGCTTCTAAGTTGATTTGGGCTTTGGAACATAACGAAGAGGCAGCAAAGATTGGCAAAGCTGGAGCATTGGTTGCTTTAAGGCAATTTAACTATCTATCAGAAACGAAAAAAATCGTTGACGAGATAAAGATACTAACAGCAAACAACTCAGATTGAATTATGAAAGTAACAGTATTTACTCCATCATATAATCATGTTTATACAATATTATGTTTGAAATAAGAAAAAAGGGAATATGACATTAAAACATTTTTTCGAAGTATATCCTCCCAAGCGTATGTGGAGGAAGATGTGGATAGGTCTTGCTGACCTACCAATGATGCCTCAACATCGAGCTAAGTTCTTAAAATGGGGGGGGAAATATTAAAGGTCGTGCTATGATTTACGGTGGAGTGGGTGTTGATACGGTCTATCCTGACAGCATTTATATCGGTAATGGTGTGCGTATCACCGCTGGCACAAAGATTCTGACTCATTATCTTGATCCATCCCAACCGGGTGTTCATTTTCTCAGAGGTGAGGTGCATATCGAAGATGATGTTTTTATAGGACTGAATGTGTGTATCTGTAGTTCGGTTACTATTGGCAAGGGAGCTATTATTGGAGCAGGAAGTGTGGTTACTAAAGATATTCCCCCCTACCAGGTTTGGGCTGGTAATCCTGCACGTTATATTAAAGACAGAGCAAAATGAAAATAGCAATTCTGATACCTACTATCAAACCAGGAGGTGCAGAGAAACAGGCTGCACTATTGGCTGCAACACTCAGTGAGGAGAATGAGGTACACTTTGTTTCATTATGGGGAAAGAAGAATCTCTCGGTGATAGTGCAAAAATTCTTGGAGAATGCGCATGTACAAATTCACTATCTTTCTGGAAAGAACTTCGTTAAGTGGAAGGAGTATTATCAATTGTTGAAACAACAAAAGATAGAAATAGCATTCAACTACCTTACAGTATGTGATGTGACAGGTGCAATGGTGGAGAAACTCGCAGGTGTGAAGACTGTATTCAACGGTATCCGTAACTCGCGACTGGCTCCAGTGAAGACCGTATTGGAATGGTTTGCGCACAACTTTTTTGCGGATTATACTATATACAACTGCCAATCGGGAGCTGAACATTTCGAGAGTTTGGGGTTCTGCAAGAAGAAGACCATCATGATTCACAACTGCTTCCCTGACATCAGTGAACCAATAGAACGTGTAGACAAGGAGATAAAGACGATTATTACGGTTGGACGTTTTGAACCTCAAAAAGATTATCTGACAGCTATCAAAGCTATCGCAGAACTGAGAAGGTCACGACAGGACTTTGAGTTCACCATCATTGGGCATGGTCATATAGAGGCTCAGATTAGGGAATGGGTGAAGGAATATGGTCTGACAGATTATACTCAGATTCTCATAGCCCCAAGCAATGTGCAGGAGATTTTGAAAGCGGCCGATATTTACCTTTCAACGAGTCTGTTTGAGGGAACAAGCAACAGTATCATGGAAGCAATGAACTGGAGTATACCTGTCGTGGCAACCAATGTGGGGGATAATTATGTATTGGTGGAGCAGAATGTGAGCGGTTTCCTGACTCCAATAGGTGATGTGAATGGACTCGCAAAAGTAATGAAGATTCTACTTGCATCTCATCAGACACGTCTAATTATGGGACAGAAAGGGCATGAGAACCTGCATAGCTTCTCGCTAGAAAAGTTTAAAAACAATTATAATGAAGTATTGAGGACAAAGGTATGAAGATAGCATTTATAGGAGGACGTACGTTTCATCATCCAGATGGTATCGCAACATTTATGTATAATCTTGCTACGGAATTAGTAAAGATGGGACATGAATGCATAGTGTACCAAGAGAGCGACCATAATAGCGAAGAATGGGTGAATGGGTTCAAAGTTGTACACCAAAAATCCACAAAGAGTGCTGCATTTAATAAGATGGGACTTGGGGTTAAATCCACATTCAACGCAATCTTCAGACAGAAAGGGGTGGAACTTGTGCATTACAATTGCGGGGGACCTGCTTTGTTTTCTTTCATGTGGGCACGTCTGTTTGGTAAGAAGGTGGTGCTACAGCTACATGGATTGGAGTTCAAGCGTACTAAATATGCTCCATTCATACGTCAGTTGGTAAAGGTTTATTTTGATCTTCATTGCCGAATACACAAGAATATCACCGTTTGCTCCACTGAGCAGCAGGAATATTTGGTAGAGCGTTTTGGCAAGCAGAGTACTGTCATTACTGGTGCTGTAAATATTCCTGGAAAGGCAAAGGATAGTGATGTTCTGGAACGTTTTGGAATCAAGCCAAACAATTATGTAGTTTATATGGGCAGATTAGTACAGGATAAGAATCCTGATTGTTTGGTGAGGGGCTTCATCAATAGCGGCTACAAGGACAAGCAACTGGTAATTTGTGGTTGTGCTGCCCCGGGTTCTACATTCGATAATGAACTTCATCAGATGGCAGAGGGCTGCAGGAACGTGATTTTCACTGGGGCAATCTTCGGTGATGATAAAGATGTGGTGTTGCGCAATGCATGGGCTTATTGTCTACCTTCAACGATTGAGGGGCTTCCCATTTCACTCCTCGAGGCGATGAGCTATGGTAAGGTATGTATTGCGTCGGATATTCCAGCCAACCGTGAGGCTCTCGGTGAAAGCGGTATTTGGGTAGAGAAGGAACAGCCAGAGGATATCACCAAGGCTCTGAATAACCTATATACCCATTATGATGAACTAAAATGGCAAGGTGACGCGAACTTTGAGCGCGTGAAAACCGATTTCTCTTGGAAACGAAAAGCAGAAGAGTATGATGCCTTCATGAAAAAGGTTGTTGGAAAGTAAATCGTGAGAAAATTCTATATATATTTCTAATTACTAAATTATATGGATAGACTAGATGTACAGATGAAGCATATAATCTATGGTTGAAAGTCATCACCTGCTACAAATAACAATTATGTATGAACGATAAATTAGTAAAAGTCAGCTACGACAAACCGTCAAAATTATATTGGGTGAAAGCTTTGGGCTTATCCATTGTGAATCTTTCTCTTTTTATAAGTATAGCAAAAATGTTTGCATATTATTGGGCAAACTATGTTGTTGGCAGAAATAAGGTTAAGATAGGAAAAGGAAGTAATGTACATCCAACGTGTATTTTTAGACAACCAGAACTAATAACAATAGGTGATAACTGCTCTATCAATCACAATAATATATTTCAAGCTGGAAAGAAAACTGGAAAAATCATTCTTGGAAACAATGTGTTGACAGCAGCAAATTGCATGTATGTCGCATACAGTCACAATTGGGAAGACTCGGGAAAACCAATTATGTATCAAGATTGTTTTGATGGTGACATAATTATCGAGGATGACGTGTGGCTGGGGCATAGTGTAACCGTATGTGCAGGTGTAACTATTGGTAGAGGATCTGTTATTGGAGCTGGCGCTGTTGTTACAAGGGATGTCCCACCTTATTCAATTGCAGTAGGAGCTCCTGCAAAAGTTATAAAAAGTCGTATTGATAATAAATGAGTTTGTCATTGATACCTCGTGTTAGGGTTAATTACACAATAGCTGATATTTTTAGAGCATTCTTTGTCGATTCAAATGGAACGTTACGGCAAAAATGCGTTGAGATTATCTCAGATGTCTATAATGGTGAAAGCGTTTGTCTCCTGTCCTCTTCTCGTGATGCTATCTATGAATTACTGATTCGCTTGCCACAGAAAAAGGTGGTGATTCCTTCATATACCTGTATGGTAGTGAATGAAGCCGTGTTACTGTCTGGTAAGGAAATAGTATTTGTTCCAAGCGATTTGGATGACTTCAATTCTTCATATCAGGAATACATAGATGGCGACTGTATTGTGCTGGCAACTCATCAGTACGGATTACCTTGCAATATTAAGAAAGTGGTAGAAAAATGCAAGAAGGTAGGTGCTATACTTATTGAGGATTGTGCTACATCTATGGGAACAATGGTTGACGGTCAAATTACTGGTACTTTCGGTGATTATGCTGTTATTAGTCTGAATCAATCAAAAACATTAACAGTTCCACCTTTTGGCGGAATCCTTATCGGAAAGCATGGAGATATTCTGAGGAATATAGAACAAACTGCGGAATGGAGAGAGAATAGTTTGGCTTTCAAAATGAAAGGGCTGATAAAAGGGCTTGCATTTGTGATATCAAAGAACGTGTATGCTTATAAATTGATACATTGGCTGACTATTGATAGAAAGGGAAAACTACAAAGAACAGAACATGAAACTACATCGGGGGTGAAAACAGAATTCTACAAATACAGATTTACAGAGTGGCAAGCATCTATCCTTTTGAACCAATTGAAGAAGAAAGATGAGATATTTAAGAGACGAAAGGAAATTTATGCTTATTATGACGCACATATTAATAACCCACTTCTCATAAAACCGGTTCATTATAAAGATGCTGTATGTACTCGATATGCAGTATTGGTTAATGAACGAAAGGCTTTTTACAATAAATGTGTGGCGAAAGGAGTTGATATGGATTTCAGCCATTGTAGCATAGGTTGTCCAGTAGAGTTTGAGCGAGAGCATGATATTGCAGGAAAAGTATTGAACTTGCCATTTTATTATAACATGACTGATCAGGAACTGAAAAAGGTGGTAAGTGTTGTTAATTCTATAAAATAGGAATTAGATAAATGAGCAAAATATTGTTGCTTGATGGCGAAGGGGTGCAGGTGGTGTGCATGGGCCGGGAGTTGAACAAACTCGGGCATGAGTTGACTGCTCTCTGTACGCAAAAGGTGAGCAGTGGATACGCTACTAAGTACCTACATCACAAGTACAAGTCGCCCAACGTGCATCGAGAGCCTGAGGCTTTCAGAGCGTATTTCTATAAGCATCTGAAGGCGCATCGGTATGACTTGATTATCCCTATGGGTGATGAGTCGGCTTATTTTTTGAGTCGAGAGAAAGGAATGGTGGAACAGCAGTATAAAATGCAGTGTGCCGTGGAGACGTATTCAACTTTTGAACTGGCTAACGATAAGCAGAAACTGATGGAGGTGTGCGAGAAGTATGATATTGTGCATCCGTATACGAGGGCACTGCCTGAGGTTAATGCTTCTTTCGATAATGCTCAAGATATAGTCCGCTTAGAATTTCGAGAGAGCTTGAAATCTGTGGCTGAATATGTGGAATTTCCAGCTATGATCAAACCGAACCTGTCGGCTGGTGCAAAGGGGATTACGAAAGTGGAAAATATGGAGGAACTGGAAGAACAATATCCTCCTATTGCTGAGGTTTTCGGGGCTTGTACGCTACAGCAGTATGTGGAGCAACCGGACTATTACTATAATGTGATGTTGTTCCGCAAACGAGATGGAGAGACTGCAGCTTCAACTGTCATAAAGATTATGCGCTACTTCCCGTTGAAAGGTGGAACAAGTTGCTATAGTGAGACGGTGGAGCATCCGTTCCTGTTAGAGCAATGTGAGCGTTGTTTGGATAAGTTGAACTGGCATGGGTTTGCGGACTTCGATGTGCTGGAGGATAAGCGAACTGGTGAACTAAAGATTATCGAGATTAATCCTCGTGTGCCTTCGAGTCTTCAGGCAAGCTTTGCTGCCGGTGTGAATTTCGCAAAGATTTTTGTGGATGAGTACTTAGGCAATGGTGCTGAGGTGTTTGACATGAGGAAGTACAAGACTGGGCAGCAGGTGCGTTGGTTTGGACTAGATGTGATGTGGTTTCTGATGAGTCCGCAGAGGTTCTCGTTCAGGCCAAGTTGGTTTAAGTTTTGGGGCAAGAACGTGAGTTATCACGATGGCACTTGGCGAGACCCGATGCCGATGATTGCTGGCAGTCTGCAAGGAGTAGTTAAGTATCTTGATCCGAATTTTAGAAAAGCAAAATTGAAAGGGTAATACATTATACTATAATGAAACGAATATTGATTACTGGTGCCAACAGTTTTGTGGGCACAAACATAGAGAAGTGGTTGATACGTGAGCCTGAGCAATTTCAGGTGGACACGGTTGACACGATGAATGAGGCTTGGAAGAAGGCAGATTTCACAAAGTATGACGTGGTGTTTCATGTGGCAGGCATTGCCCATGTGAATCCGAAGCTAGAGATGGCGCCCTTATATTATAAAGTGAACCGTGACCTCACTATTGAGATAGCGAATTGGGCGAAGGAGCATGGGGTGAAGCAGTTCATCTACATGAGTTCTAAGATTGTGTATCATGCCAGTAAGTCGTTGAAGGGTGACTGGGTGAGAAAGGACACCAAACCTGATCCGAACGACTTTTATGGTGACTCGAAACTGCAAGCAGAGAAGGGATTGAAAGGGCTGCAGTGCAATACATTTAAGGTGGCAATAATCCGTCCGCCGATGATTTATGGTCCCGGCAATAAAGGCAATCTGCCAAGATTGGGATGGTTGGCACAGAAGACTCCTGTTTTCCCTGCTTGGCATAACAAACGTTCGATGCTGCACGTTGTAAATCTGGCAGAGTTTGTGAAGCAGATTACTGTAAGAGAAATGTCGGGCACGTTCTTCCCGCAGAATGCAGAATATGCTGACACGGTGGAGATAGTCCGTTTGTTTGCCAAGGAGCATGGGCATAAGGTATGGATTAGCCGACTGTTTAATCCGTTGGTATGGTTAGGAGCGAAGTTCTTACCTGCAATTCCCAAGATGTTTTCCGACTCTTATTATGTACAGGAAATGAGCAAGATGGACTTTGACTATCAGGTAATATCGTTTGAAGAGTCGCTGAAAGGATTGGAAATAAGAAAGACGATGCATTGACGGATTGATTTCACGAACTCATACTAATATCGTTAGGGAAAAGAGATGGCTTCTCTCGCAGAGTGACTGACGAGGATTGGGCCGCGCTTTATAGAGAAGTGCAATGACAATTACTTTGTAAGCAGTCATTTTAGGCCGTATGGTTGGGATGCAAAATATGCTCTACCTTTGTTCTGAATCAAAGGTAAGCAGTCACTTTAGATCGTGTTCCACTTCTTTGTCGGGAGTCTGGAATCGGGCAGGCGTTTTGCCCGTCTGCAATCGGTGTTTGTCAATATATGCAATCATAAACTCGATTTACAACAGTATCTTTGTGATATTTTCCGCCGGATAAAGAATACTGTGGAGGATGAGTTTGTATATCTCCTTCCCCATAAATGGCAACCGCAAAACACTGTTGTGTGAGCAAATGCATGAATAATCTATTAAATCACTATAAGAACAAGTGCTTTGGTGCTGGTACGGGCCTAAAGCGACTACTTCCAGTGTTTGCAGCTGAGTGCTTTAACTTATTAAATATAACAAAGATATATAAATTGAATGGAATAATGTTTTATAAAGTAATCAAGCGAATCTTTGATTTCATCTGTGCCTTGATAGGGATCATTGGTACATCACCTTTATGGATAGTTGGCATTATCGGAATCATGATTTCCGATTGGGGACCGATATTCTATACAGCTCATCGTATAGGTAAGAATAACAAACCATTCAGAATGTATAAATTTCGCTCTATGCGAGTGGCGAAGGCTGCTACAGAGGCTTCTTTAAGACCTGATGAAGATCGTATATTTCCGTTCGGATATTTTATCCGCAAGGTGAAGATTGACGAGTTACCGCAGTTGCTGAATATTTTGAATGGCACTATGTCGATAATTGGGCCACGTCCGGTAGCACAAGACCAATTTGATATGTTTCGTTATGGAAAATGGAATGAGGTGGCAAAAGTACCGGTAGGGTTGAGTGGACCGGCAGCACTTTATGACTTTATCTATGGTGACCAAATCACAGATGAGAAAGAGTATATGGTAAAGGTATATCCTACACGTCGTGAACTAGAATATACGTATGTCCAAAAAGCTGGCATATTCTACGATTTAAAGATGATAGTATATACTGTCATTTGCATACTCTATGCTGTGTATGGTAAAGAATGCACTTGGATACTGAATGAGTTTGTCGAGGATGCAAAGAAGACAATGAACAAATGAACGAATATAGTACCGGTCAGATGAATTATGATCAATGGTGTTAGAGTTTAGTGTAAGCAGAGGAAAATAAAATAAAGACAAATGCAATGAAATATTTATTAGTAGTAGCACATCCCGATGACGAAGTTCTCGGAGCAGGTGCATCCATGTGGAAATGGTCGCATGAAGGTAACGCAATTGACGTGGCAATTATGTGTACGGAGGCGAAGGCCCGTGCATTCCGTCCTTCTGACAAGGAATTAGAGGGGGATACGGACGCTGCTGTGTCTTTCCTTGGGGTGAAGAAAAAGTATGAGGGAACGTTCCCGAATATCGAGATGAATACTGTGCCACATTTGAAATTAGTACAGTTCATAGAGGGGGCTATCAGAGAAAGCGAGCCTGATATTATTATCACTCATCATCCTGCAGATACAAACAATGATCATCTTCAGACATCAATGGCTTGCCAGGAGGCTATTCGCTTGTTCCAGCGCCAACCAAGTGTAAAGTCAGTGAAGGAATTTTGGTATATGGAAGTGCCTTCGTGTAGTGAGTGGGCAATCAATGATGCCATGAATTTGTTCCGTCCAAACTGCTATGTTGAGGTGGGTAAAGAAGGTGTGGCAGTCAAGTGCAAGGCATTGGCAATGTACCGTGGTGTCATGCGTCCATATCCTCATCCTCGTAGCAATGAATATATTTCAGGTTTGGCTGCAATACGCGGCAGTCAGTGGGGCTGCAGCTATGCAGAGGCGTTCCAAGTGGTGTTAAGACGCTATTAATATTCTGTATATAAAATATTTGAAAGGTTTATAGGCATTTGCATCTACCTCTTTGTTCCTAGAAGAGCGATGTGAATTCTCAATAATTCAGTGTACAATATGGAAATAAATAAAGAACTACTTGAAACCCTCTTGGTGGAGGCTAAAGAAAATCCGCGTTTGCGTCAGAATTTCGACTTGCGCACTTCATCTGCCGACACCAGCCAACGCATGCTCAATGCTTTGCAACCACAAACAGAGGTGCCTATTCATCGACATGAAAAAACATCAGAAACTGTAATATGTCTTGTTGGTAAATTAGAGGAAATTATCTATGAAGAAGTGAATGACTATGTTCATGAGACTACTTCCTGTTGTGATGATGTGATAAGACAAAAAAGTTTTAAAGAAGTTTCACGTCAAATACTATCTCCTGCAGAAGGTAAATTCGGTATCCAAATACCTGCAGGGGCATGGCATACAATAAATATTATAGAACCTTCCGTTATATTTGAAGCAAAAGATGGGGCATATAGAGGAGATGGTCGATAAAAATGATTGATTTGTGTAAAGATAAATAAAAAATAATATAAAGAAATATATGAAGAGAATGAAACAACTAGGCTATTACGTGTTGGCAGCTTTTCTGTTAACAGCCTGCCAGTCTTACAAAAAAGTACCTTACTTGCAGGATGCTGAAGTGGTATTGTATAGTACCCAGAATGAACAACTGTATGATGCAAAGATTATGCCAAAGGATTTGTTAACCATTGTGGTATCATGTACCAGTCCGGAATTGGCGGCACCTTTCAATTTGACTGTTGCAACGCAGAATAATATGGCCTTGAATTATGTCACCACTCAGCCAGTCCTACAACAATATCTAGTGGATAATGACGGTAATATAAATTTCCCTGTATTAGGTGAGCTTCATGTAGGCGGATTGACCAAGAAGGCGACCGAACAAATGATTGTGGAAAAGTTGAAACCTTATATTACTGAAACTCCTATTGTAACGGTACGTATGGTAAATTACAAGATTTCTGTGATTGGCGAAGTTGCCCGTCCCGGTACATTCACGATTTCCAATGAAAAGGTGAACATTCTGGAAGCTTTGGCTATGGCAGGTGATATGACTGTATACGGCCTGCGTGATGATGTTAAGCTGATACGGGAGAATGCCAATGGTAAGCAGGAAATTATTCCTTTAGATCTGAATAAGGCGGAGACTATTCTTTCTCCTTATTATTATTTACAACAGAATGATATTATTTACGTAACTCCGAATAAGGCGAAAGCTCGAAATTCGGATATCGGAACTAGTACAAGCTTATGGTTCTCTGCTACTTCGATCCTTGTTTCTATTGCCAGTTTGTTGTTTAATATTTTGAAATAAAAGGAAGGGTTATGAAGGAAGAAAATCAAAACGTGAAGGAACGTGAAATAGCTGAGGATCAGATCGATTTCCGGGCGTTGCTTTTTAAATATATTATTCACTGGCCGTGGTTTATAGGTGCTGTGTTGCTATGTTTTGTTGGTGCATGGTTTTATTTGCATTGGGCTACACCCATTTATAATATTTCCGCTACCGTCTTAATAAAAGATGAGAAGAAGGGCGGAGGTGCAGGACTTTCTTCGGAATTGGAAGATATGGGGTTAAGTGGTCTGATGACTTCTTCTAAAAACATTGATAACGAGCTGGAGGTACTGCGCTCGAAAACACTCGTAAAAGAGGTTGTTAATCAGTTGGGGCTATATATAACTTATAAAGATGAGGATGAGTTTCCTGCTAAAGGTTTATATAAGACATCTCCGGTACAAGTAAGTTTGACTCCTCAAGAGGCTGAAAAACTGAAAACTTCGATGGTAGTAGAGATGACCTTACAGCCTAAAGGTAGTATGGATGTGAATGTGACTGTAGGTGAAAAGGGCTATCAGAAGCATTTTGAGAAATTACCTGCCATTTTTCCAACAGATGAAGGTACATTGGCTTTCTTTCAGGAAGTTGATTCGGTAACTTTACAGGATGGAACGAAAGTTCCTCGGATAGAGAAGAACGTACGTCATATAACTGCTACAATAAACAAACCGATGAGAGTGGCAAAAGGCTATTGTAACAGCCTGTCTATTGCCCCTACTTCTAAAACGACTTCTGTCGCTGTGATTTCATTGAAGAACTCCAGTCTGCAGCGTGGACAGGACTTTATCAACCAGTTGCTTGAAATGTATAATCGCAATACGAACAATGATAAAAACGAAATCGCTCAGAAGACGGCGGAATTTATTGATGAACGTATTGGTATTATCTCAAAAGAATTGGGTAGTACGGAAGCTAATTTAGAGACTTTCAAGCGTGATGCGGGTATCACGGATTTGACGAGTGAAGCTCAGATAGCTTTGGCCGGTAATGCTGAGTATGAAAAGAAAAGTGTGGAGAACCGTACTCAAATCAGTTTGGTAAATGACTTGCGTAAATACTTGAGAGGTAATGAATACGAAGTATTACCAAGTAATGTAGGTTTGCAGGATGCCGCCTTGATTGGAGCAATTGAACGTTACAACGAGATGTTGATGGAACGTAAACGCCTGCTGCGCACATCCACAGAGAATAACCCTACTATTGTGAACTTGGATACGAGTATCCGTGCTATGAAAGCCAATGTACAGGCTACTCTTGAAGGAACCTTGCAGGGGTTGATGATTACTAAAGAGAGCCTTGACCGTGAGGCGAGCCGTTATTCCCGTCGTATCAGTAACGCTCCTGGACAGGAACGGGCTTATGTAAGTATCGCCCGTCAGCAGGAGATCAAAGCTGGATTGTATCTGATGCTGTTACAGAAACGTGAAGAGAATGCGATTGCGCTTGCTGCTACAGCGAATAATGCGAAGATAATTGATGAAGCGATAGCTGACGATATTCCGGTATCTCCTAAACGCTCTATGATCTATTTGATTGCATTGATGCTTGGTGTTGGAATTCCGGTTGGTATCATCTACTTGGTTGAACTGACGAAATTCAAGATCGAAGGTCGTGCCGATGTGGAGAAACTAACGAGTGTTCCTGTTGTCGGTGATATTCCATTAACTGATGAGAAGAATGATAAGAATGGTTCTATCGCCGTCTTCGAGAACAAGAATAATCTGATGAGTGAAACTTTCCGTAATATTCGGACCAATCTTCAGTTTATGCTAGATAATGATCAGAAGGTGATCCTTGTGACCTCAACTGTCAGTGGTGAAGGAAAATCGTTTGTTTCGTCGAATTTGGCTATCAGTCTTTCTCTTTTGGGAAAGAAGGTGGTGATTGTCGGACTCGATATTCGTAAGCCGGGACTGAATAAGGTATTCCAGCTCTCTAATAAGGAGAGAGGTATTACTCAGTATCTTTCCAATCCTGAAACGGATTTGATGGAACTTGTTCAGCCTTCTGATGTAAATAAGAATCTGTTTATTCTTCCGGGTGGTACTGTTCCTCCTAATCCGACAGAATTGTTAGCCCGTAACGGTTTGGACAGAGCGATAGAAACTTTGAAGAAGAACTTCGATTATGTCATCCTTGATACTGCTCCTATCGGCATGGTGACGGATACCTTATTAATAGGTCGTGTAGCAGACTTGTCAGTTTACGTATGCCGTGCTGACTACACTCATAAGGCGGAATATACATTGATCAATGAACTGTCTTTTGAGAAGAAGCTACCTAATCTTTGTACCGTCATCAACGGCGTAGACCTGAAGAAGCGAAAATACGGTTATTACTACGGCTACGGTAAGTATGGCAAACACTACGGCTATGGTAAACGTTATGGTTACGGCTATGGATATGGTCAAGATACAAAAAGATAAATATCTGAATATCTATGAATTATAACTTTTCTCAGAAAAAGAGCCCCGCAAGGGGCTTTTCTTTTTGTTATCTGAAATAAAAGCCTCACCTTTGCATTGTTGATCAACAAAACGTGAATAAAATAACTTGAATTTGAATCTTTAAAAAACGTATTATGAGTGTAATTTACAAAGTTGTTACGCGACCATCTGACCCGCGTGTTCCCAATTCTCCCAAGAAATATTATCCGCATCTGATCACTTTAGGTCAGTCTGTCAATCTGAAATATATTGCGCAGAAAATGCAGGGCTATTCTTCTTTATCTATCGGTGATATCAAGAGTGTGATTCAGAATTTTGTGGAGAAAATGAAAGAGCAACTTCTGGAAGGTAAGTCTGTGAATATCGAAGGCTTGGGGGTATTTATGCTGACTGCTTGTTCGAAAGGAGCGGATGCAGCGAAAGATGTCAATGCTAAAAGTGTGGATAGCGTACGCATTTTCTTTCAGGCGAATAAGGAACTGCGTATCACGAAGACGGCTACCCGTGCAGATGAAAAACTGGATTTGATCAGTCTGGATGAATATCTGAAGAAGTTGAACGCCTCTGTGACTCCGAATGATCCGGATGATGGTGAAAATGGCGGTGGTGGAAATGAAGGAGGAGGAGACGAGGAAGCCCCGGATCCGACTGTATAATCTGAAAAGCTTAAAAAGAAAGGAGGAAAAATCTATGAAGAAAACTTGGAGTGTAGTTTTGAAAGTAATCATTGCTGTAGCCGGTGCGATTGCCGGAGTACTGGGAGTACAGGCTGCATCATTGTAAGCAGCATTCAGTAAATAAAGTAATTGGTTAGATAAGACAGGCAGGCGGGAAGAACTTTCCCGGCTGCTTTGTTGTATGCTAAAATATCAAATAGTTGGCGTTACTTTTTCGTGTGCGATAACGAAAACACAAAAAATAACATTTTATTATGTAGAAAAAGTTTGGGGAATGCTTCGTAGTTCACAAATAATGATTAAATTTGCCGCGATTTGTAATGCGGAGTTTGCAAAATGACGAATAATACTATAAAGCATCTAGGTATTGTGGAAAACATACAGGGTTCTCATCTGTCGGTGAGGATTGTCCAGACATCAGCTTGTGCAGCTTGTAGCGCAAAGGGGCATTGTTCCTCGGCGGATAGTAAGGACAAAATCATAGATATTATCGATACGGCCGCTTCTGCCTATCAGGTGGGAGAGAAAGTGATGGTGGTCGGCGAAACGTCGATGGGCATGATGGCGGTATTGTTGGCGTTTGTACTTCCTTTCCTACTTCTTATATTTTCATTGTTTCTTTTGATGGCTCTGATGGAGAATGAACTGTATGCAGCTCTTCTTTCTCTGGCTATCCTTATACCTTATTATTTTATTTTATGGCTTAACAAAACGCGACTCAAACAACAATTTTCATTTACTATAAAACCAATAAATAACTAAGAACATTATGAATTTGATTCTGATTGCAGTGATTTCATTGGGAGCTATAGCGCTCGTGCTGGCCGCTATTCTTTATGTAGCTTCCAAGAAATTTGCCGTGTATGAAGACCCGCGGATTGCCCAGGTAGGGGAAGTGTTGCCCCAGGCAAACTGTGGTGGATGTGGCTATCCTGGTTGTAGCGGATTTGCCGATGCTTGCGTCAAAGCCGGTTCGCTGGATGGTAAATTCTGCCCTGTAGGCGGTCAGCCTGTCATGGCACAAATTGCTGATATTCTCGGACTGGCAGCTACTGAAGCTGAACCGATGGTAGCAGTAGTAAGATGTAACGGAAGCTGTGCCAATCGTCCGCGTATTAATCAATACGACGGTGCGAAGAGTTGCGCTATTGCCGCTTCATTGTATGGTGGAGAAACAGGTTGTAGCTACGGATGCCTCGGATGTGGCGACTGTGTGGCTGCCTGCCAGTTCGACGCTATCCACATGAATCCCGAAACGGGACTTCCGGAAGTGGATGAAGCCAAATGTACAGCTTGTGGCGCTTGTGTGAAGGCTTGTCCGAAGGCGATCATCGAGATTCGTCCGCAAGGCAAGAAATCACGCCGTGTGTACATCTCTTGTGTGAACAAAGACAAGGGAGCCGTAGCACGTAAGGCTTGTACAGTGAGCTGTATCGGCTGTGGTAAGTGTGTCAAGACTTGTCCGTTCGAAGCCATTACGCTGGAGAACAACCTGGCTTACATCGATCCGAACAAGTGTAAATCATGTCGTAAGTGCGTGGAAGTTTGTCCGCAGAACACGATTATCGAGCTGAACTTCCCTCCACGTAAACCGAAGGCGGAAGAAGCACCGAAAACAGTTGCTGCAGAAGCTCCGAAGGTAACAGAATAATAACAGAATAAAATACAGAATTGTATGTTAAAGACATTTTCAATTGGTGGAGTTCATCCACACGAAAATAAATTGTCGGCACATCAACCTATCATCACGGCGGAAGTTCCTGCAAAGGCAGTTATTCTGTTGGGGCAGCACATTGGCGCACCTGCCAAACCGATAGTAGCGAAAGGTGATATGGTGAAGGTAGGCACGAAGATTGCCGAACCTGCCGGCTTCGTTTCGGCAGCAATTCACTCTTCTGTCAGTGGAAAAGTGGCGAAGATTGATACAGTAGTCGATGCGAGCGGTTATGCAAAACCTGCTATCTTTATTGATGTAGAAGGTGACGAATGGGAAGAAACCATTGACCGTAGCAAGACACTGGTCAAAGAATGTGAGCTTTCGTCCGAAGAAATCGTGAAGAAGATTGCCGATGCCGGTATCGTAGGTTTGGGTGGTGCTTGTTTCCCTACACAGGTGAAACTTTGTCCGCCTCCTTCGTTCAAGGCAGAATGTGTGATTATCAATGCGGTGGAATGTGAACCGTATCTGACTGCCGACCATCAGCTGATGCTGGAACACGCGGAAGAAGTCATGGTAGGTGTCTCCATTCTGATGAAAGCCGTGAAGGTAAATAAGGCATTTATCGGAATTGAGAATAACAAGCCGGATGCTATTGAACTGATGACGAAAGTTGCTTCCAGTTATGCAGGCATCGAAGTTGTTCCTTTGAAAGTGAAATATCCTCAGGGTGGTGAGAAACAGTTGATTGATGCGATTACCAAACGCCAGGTGGCAAGTGGTGCGCTGCCTATCTCTACTGGGGCAGTTGTGCAGAATGTGGGTACGGCATTTGCTGTTTATGAAGCTGTTCAGAAAAATAAACCGTTGTTTGAGCGTGTGATTACCGTAACTGGTAAGTCTGTGGCCAAACCTTCCAACTTCCTGGCTCGTATCGGTACACCAATGAAACAGCTGATTGATGCTTGTGGCGGTCTGCCGGAGGATACGGGAAAAGTGATCGGTGGCGGTCCGATGATGGGTAAGGCTCTGGTGAATATCGAAGTTCCTACCGCAAAAGGCAGTTCCGGTATCCTGATTATGAATCAGAAGGAAGCCAAACGTGGTGAAGCACAAACCTGTATCCGTTGCGCAAAGTGTGTGAGCGCTTGTCCGATGGGACTGGAGCCGTACTTGCTCGGAGCTTTGTCCGAAAACGGAGATTTTGAAACAATGGAAAAAGAAAGAATCATGGATTGTATCGAGTGCGGTTCCTGTCAGTTCACTTGTCCTGCCAACCGTCCGCTGCTTGATTACTGCCGCTTGGGTAAGGGTAAAGTAGGAGCTATGATTCGTGCACGTCAAGCTAAAAAATAACGAAGTATGGAAAATAAATTAATCGTATCACTATCACCCCACGTGCATGGCGGAGACAGCGTACAGAAAAATATGTATGGCGTGCTGATCGCACTGATTCCGGCTTTTCTGGTGTCGCTTTATTTCTTCGGCCTGGGGGCTCTGATTGTCACGGCTACTTCGGTAGCAGCCTGTTTATTCTTCGAATGGGCGATCGTTAAATTCTTAATGAAGAAACCTGCTACAACCATTTGTGACGGTTCTGCTGTTATTACAGGTGTGTTGCTGGCATTCAATCTACCTTCCAATCTGCCTATCTGGATTATCATTCTGGGTGCACTGTTCGCAATCGGTGTAGGCAAGATGTCTTTCGGTGGTCTGGGCTGCAACCCATTCAACCCGGCATTGGCGGGACGTGTATTCCTGTTGCTTTCTTTCCCGGTGCAGATGACAACATGGCCGGTAGTAGGTCAGCTGACATCTTATATGGACGCTACCACCGGTGCTACTCCGCTGGCATTGATGAAACAGGCTATTCACGGCGATGCAAGTGCTTTGAGCCAGATACCTGATGCGCTGACTCTGTTTATCGGACAGAACGGCGGATGTATCGGTGAAGTAAGTGCGCTGGCACTGTTGCTCGGACTGGTATACATGCTCTGGAAAAAGATCATCACCTGGCATATTCCGGTTTCTATCATTGTGACTGTATTTGTATTTGCAGGCATTATGCACATGGTGGATCCCGAAAAGTATGTTTCTCCGGTATTGCAACTACTCTCCGGAGGTCTGATGCTGGGAGCTGTCTTTATGGCAACCGACTATGTGACTTCTCCGATGAGCAAGAAAGGTATGCTGATTTACGGTGTTTGTATCGGTCTGCTGACGGTGGTTATCCGTCTGTTCGGTGCATATCCCGAAGGTATGTCATTCGCCATCCTGATTATGAATGCGTTCACTCCGCTGATTAACACCTATTGTAAACCTAAACGCTTTGGGGAGGTAGCGAAGAAGAAATGAAAAAGTTACAATCATCTTTAAAGAATATGTTGCTGGTACTTACGGGCGTTACAGCCGTTTCCGTAGCGTTGCTGGCTTATGTGAACGAACTGACGAAAGGCCCTATTGCCGAAGCGAATGCAAAGACGCTGAACGAGGCCTTGAAAAAGGTTCTTCCTGAATATACCAATAATCCGGTAGCCGAAAGCGATACTGTTTTCAGCGAGAAAGACGGAAAGAAAATCGTGGATTTCATTATCTATCCGGCCAAGAATGGCGAAAAGTGGGTAGGTTCTGCCGTTGAAGCCAAGTCAATGGGATTTGGCGGTGAACTGAAAGTGCTGGTGGGCTTTGATGCTGAAGGCAAGATTTATAACTACTCTTTATTGGCGCACGCTGAAACTCCGGGATTGGGTTCGAAAGCGGACAAATGGTTTGGAGCTTATGATCCTGCAAAGAACGAAAAACCGGTATCTCACGAAGAAAGTGCAAAGTCTATTTTGGGCATGAATCCGGGAGAGACTCCATTGGCTGTGACCAAAGACATGAATGGACAGGTAGATGCTATCACGGCTTCTACTATCACTTCACGTGCTTTCCTGAATGCGGTGAATGCTGCTTATCAGGCATATAAAGGCGGTGAGGTGGATACGAATTCCGGAGCTTCCCAGAAAAATGAACCGGCTGCTGCACCGGAAGGTGAAGAAGCTGCTAATGACACTAATAACTAAGAAAGGAGGAGACAGTTATGAATAATTTTAAAGTAATGATGAACGGGATTATCAAAGAGAATCCTATTTTTGTGCTCCTGCTCGGTATGTGTCCTACACTGGGTACGACATCATCGGCAATCAACGGTATGGGTATGGGACTGGCCACTATGTTCGTCCTGATTTGCTCGAACGTGGTAATTTCATCTATCAAGAATCTGATTCCGGATATGGTACGCATCCCTTCATTTATCGTGGTGATCGCGTCATTCGTGACACTGTTGCAGATGATAATGCAAGCATACGTGCCCGATCTGTATGCTACCCTCGGTCTTTTCATTCCGCTGATCGTAGTAAATTGTATCGTATTGGGACGTGCGGAAGCTTTCGCAGCGAAGAACAATCCGCTGGCTTCTATGTTTGATGGTATCGGTATGGGATTTGGTTTTACCATTGCCCTGACTCTGTTGGGTGCCGTACGTGAATTCCTCGGAACAGGTAAGATATTCAATCTGACCATTCTGCCGGAAGAATACGGAATGCTGATCTTTGTTCTGGCTCCGGGTGCCTTTATCGCTTTAGGTTATCTGATTGCCATTATTAATAGTCTGAAGAAAGCCTAACTCTATTAAATAAGAAAAGAATATGGAATATATATTGATATTTATCTCGGCAATCTTTGTAAACAACATTGTGTTGTCGCAGTTCCTGGGAATCTGTCCGTTCCTGGGTGTTTCCAAGAAGGTGGAAACAGCGATGGGTATGAGTGCGGCAGTTGCTTTCGTGCTGACTATCGCTACCATCGTCACATTCCTGATTCAGAAGTTTGTGTTGGACGCTTTCGGATTGGGGTACTTACAGACAATCACTTTTATTCTGGTTATTGCCGGACTGGTGCAGATGGTAGAAATTATTCTGAAGAAAGTTTCTCCTTCTTTGTATCAGGCACTGGGGGTGTTCCTGCCGTTGATTACAACGAACTGCTGTATTCTCGGTGTGGCAATCCTGGTAATCCAGAAAGACTTTGATCTGCTGACAGGTGTTGTATACGCATTCTCTACTGCTCTTGGCTTTGGTCTGGCACTGGTATTGTTTGCCGGATTGCGTGAGCAGATGACCCTGGTGAAGATTCCGAAAGGAATGCAGGGGACTCCGATTGCTTTGATTACCGCAGGTTTGCTGGCAATGGCATTCATGGGCTTCTCTGGCGTCGTGTAAAAGACTAAGTTGATAATTAGATAAAGAGGCTGGAAACTCTGTCGTATGGCAACATACAGGCAGTTTGTTTCCGGCCTTTTTCTTTATATCTGTTCATACCGAATATGTTTTTTATCATACCAAAACGCCCTCAAATCGTCCCGTAAGTATCTTCCTGTGAATAAAATTGCGATAGTTTATTGCATTTCCATTTTATTTCCATACATTTGTACCTCAAACAAACTGAAAACCGAAAAACTAACCATATTTTAAAATTATATGAAAGAAAGAATTTTAGTAACGGGAGGAACAGGCTATATTGGGTCTCATACCGTTGTAGAACTACAAAACAGTGGATACGAAGTAATCATTATCGATAATTTATCAAATTCGAGTGCTGACGTTGTTGACAATATAGAGAAAGTATCCGGTATCCGCCCAGCTTTTGAGAAACTGGATTGTCTTGATTTTGCTGGCCTTGATGCCGTATTTGCCAAATATAAAGGAATTAAAGCGATTATTCATTTCGCAGCAAGCAAAGCAGTAGGAGAGTCGGTAGAGAAGCCGTTGCTTTATTATCGTAACAACCTGGTTTCTTTAATCAACCTTCTGGAGTTAATGCCTAAACATGGAGTAGAAGGCATAGTGTTCTCTTCTTCCTGTACAGTATATGGTCAACCGGATGAGTTGCCTGTAACGGAAAAGGCTCCGATCAAGAAAGCGGAATCTCCTTATGGAAATACAAAACAGATTAATGAAGAAATTATCCGTGATACAATAGCTTCCGGTGCCCCGATCAATGCTATTTTGTTACGTTATTTCAATCCGATTGGCGCACATCCTACAGCATTGCTGGGTGAACTTCCGAACGGTGTTCCTCAAAACCTGATTCCTTATCTGACTCAGACAGCGATGGGTATCCGTGAAAAACTAAGTGTATTCGGTGACGATTATGATACTCCTGACGGTTCTTGTATCCGTGACTTTATCAACGTTGTTGACTTGGCAAAAGCACACGTGATTGCAATCCGCCGTATTTTGGAGCAAAAACAGAAAGAAAAAGTAGAAGTATTTAATATCGGTACAGGACGCGGCGTTTCAGTATTGGAACTGATTAATGGCTTTGAAAAAGCTACCGGCGTTAAATTGAATTATCAGATTGTAGGCCGTCGCGCAGGTGATATTGAAAAGGTATGGGCTAATCCCGATTATGCAAACCAGGAACTGGGTTGGAAAGCGGTAGAAACATTAGAAGATACTTTACGCTCTGCATGGAATTGGCAGCTGAAACTCCGTGAAAGAGGCATTCAGTAAAAAGATATTTGTTTTAATTAACATAAAAGTTTAAACAAATCGTTCATGCGATTTGTTTATTAGATGCTAATCAGCTTGATCTGTTTGTGAGTATGTGAATATGAGTAAATGGTACTTATGCCTCTCCGGCATAGACAGGTATGATTGCATAGTAGTTTTGTCGTGTTTTATTTTGTGTTTGTGTTGTGACGGTACTACGACGGGAGTCGTGGTACCGTTTTTTGTTACTCTTTTACAGCCTGCCTTTAAAACAGAATACGTTAGTTCCCCAATCGGTTTCAGGTAAAGTTCCTTCCGGCTCGAACAATCCGTATACGGAAGAACCGGAACCGCTCATAGAGGCATAAACAGCACCTTGCTTGTATAGTTCGGCTTTAATTTCTCCGATCACCGGATGCTGGGGGAATACGCTGTCTTCAAAATCATTGATTAATATCTCTTTCCATTCATTTACCGGGCGTTTGATCGCTTCTTTGATCGAGTATTCGGGATGATGAGGGTGAATATTGGCGAAAGCTTCCCGCGTTGATACGAATACATCCGGTTTGATGATCAGAATCTGATATCCTTTTAAGGATAGTGGAATGGGGGAGAATATGTTACCGATTCCTTCGGCAAAGGTCGGGGCGTTTCTGATAAAGAAAGCGCAGTCTGCTCCCAAAGTTGCGGCATATATTTCCAGCTGATCTTCGGATAAATTCAGCTGAAAGTGTTCGTTGAGTAATTTCAGCATGAAAGCCGCGTCTGATGAGCCTCCTCCCAGTCCGGCACCGGAAGGAATGTGTTTGTACAGATGGATCTCGATAGGACAGAGGTGAAACTCTTTATCTAATAGCAGATATGCTTTCACCACTAAATTGTCTTCCGGATTACCGGATATCTCCATTCCGTACTGATGCAGGGAGAACTTTTTGTCCGCTTCGGGGCTGGTCCGGATTTCCAGCGCATCTTCGAGAGCGACGGGGTAGAATACGGTTTCGAGGTTGTGATATCCGTCCGGACGCTTCTCGGTAATAGAGAGTCCCAGGTTTATTTTTGCGTTTGGGAAAGTGATCATATTCGTTCTGAATTATTATTTTTGAATTTTAAATTATGGGTTGCGAATTTATGCTATTGGTGACAAAGTTACTAAAATCTTCATTTTTCCTTATCTTTTCTTCATTATTATATTCTATCTTTGTCATCCCTTTCGGATTTTACTATGTATAAAAGCCGGGGATCATAAATTGTAAATCATAAAATTGTATATAAGCAGATGGCTGAACAAAGAAGAAATTCCCGTAACACAAAATCAACTAAAGTACAACCGGTCAATGATTATGGTCGTATCCAACCTCAGGCACCGGAGCTGGAAGAGGCGGTGTTGGGTGCTTTAATGATTGAGAAGGATGCTTATTCGCTGGTGAGTGAGATTCTTCGCCCGGAGTCATTTTATGAGCATCGTCATCAGTTGATTTATGCTGCCATTACTGATCTTGCCGTTAATCAGAAGCCGGTGGACATTCTGACGGTCAAAGAGCAGTTGAGCAAAAGAGGTGAGTTGGAAGAGGTCGGTGGACCGTTCTATATTACTCAGTTGAGCAGTAAGGTTGCTTCTTCCGCACATATCGAATATCACGCCCGTATTATTGCACAAAAATCGTTGGCGCGCGAATTGATAACGTTTACCAGTAATATTCAAAGCAAGGCTTTTGATGAGACACTGGATGTGGACGACTTGATGCAGGAGGCGGAAGGCAAGCTGTTTGAGATTTCCCAGCAGAATATGAAGAAAGACTATACGCAGATTAATCCGGTAATTGACGAAGCGTATAAGCTGATTCAGAAAGCGGCTGCACGAACGGACGGTCTGAGTGGTCTTGAAAGTGGATTTACGAAACTGGACAAGATGACCTCCGGTTGGCAGAACTCCGACCTTATTATAATCGCTGCCCGTCCTGCCATGGGTAAGACAGCTTTCGTACTTTCTATGGCTAAGAATATTGCTGTTGATTATCGGAATCCGGTAGCGTTGTTCTCTCTTGAAATGAGTAACGTCCAGTTGGTCAACCGTCTTATCACCAATGTTTGTGAGATTCCGAGTGAGAAGATCAAAAGTGGACAATTGGCAAGCTATGAGTGGCAACAGTTGGACTACAAACTGAAAGACCTGCTGGATGCTCCGCTTTATGTGGACGATACTCCGTCTTTGTCTGTGTTTGAACTCCGGACCAAAGCACGTCGTCTGGTGCGTGAACATGGGGTGAGAATCATTATTATTGACTACCTTCAGTTGATGAATGCGAGTGGTATGGCATTCGGTAGCCGTCAGGAAGAGGTTAGTACGATATCCCGTTCGTTGAAAGGATTGGCAAAGGAGTTGAACATTCCCATTATAGCCTTGTCGCAGTTGAATCGTGGTGTGGAGAGTCGTGAAGGTATTGACGGTAAACGCCCTCAGTTGAGTGACCTTCGTGAATCCGGAGCCATCGAGCAGGATGCCGATATGGTGTGTTTTATTCACCGTCCGGAATATTATAAGATTTATCAGGATGATCGTGGTAACGACCTGCGCGGTATGGCGGAAATTGTGATAGCCAAGCATCGTAATGGTGCGGTAGGTGAAGTCTTGCTCCGATTCAAAGGTGAGTTTACACGATTCTCTAATCCGGAAGATGATATGGTTATACCGATGCCGGGTGAACCTGCAGGTGCCATGCTGGGGTCTAAACTGAATGCCGGTGCTATGCCTCCGCCTCCGCCGGAACCGGACTTTGTTCCGCAGGGAAATAATCCGTTCGGTGCAACGGAAGGGCCGTTACCTTTCTAAAAAAACGTTCGTTTGGGTTGAATAGAATGACCGCTTAGTCAGATGAAAATAACCGCTCGATTTACTCCAATCGAGCGGTCGATTATTTTTTATAGAGTATAGCCAAGTTGTATTCTGATAGGGATAGGTGGCAAAAATGACAAAGAATACCCCTTTGTTTTTTGCCACTTTGTCACCAACCATGAATTTATTGGGGAATAATACAGTCAGGTCCTTGTTAGTTTAGCTTCTCTTGACATTTTTCTCTCAAATCGTTCTATGTCAACCGAAAAATCTTATTAACTTTGCGAAACTTTTTGAGAAACAATAAAAATTTAATTATATGAATATCTCTTATAACTGGCTGAAAGAGTATGTCAACTTTGATTTGACCCCCGATGAAACGGCTGCTGCGCTGACCTCAATCGGCTTGGAAACAGGTGGTGTAGAAGAAGTGCAAACCATTAAGGGTGGTTTGGAAGGACTCGTAATCGGTGAAGTGCTGACTTGCGAAGAACATCCGAATTCCGACCATTTGCATATCACTACCGTCAATCTGGGAGACGGCGAACCTGTACAGATTGTATGCGGTGCTCCGAATGTAGCTGCCGGACAGAAAGTAGTGGTTGCCACTTTGGGTACCAAACTTTATGACGGTGATGAATGCTTTACTATCAAGAAGTCAAAAATCCGTGGTGTAGAATCTACAGGGATGATTTGTGCAGAAGACGAAATCGGTATTGGTACTGATCATGCAGGAATCATCGTGTTGCCGGCTGAAGCTGTTCCGGGTACTCTCGCCAAAGACTATTATAATATCAAGAGTGACTACGTACTCGAAGTAGATATTACTCCTAACCGTGCAGACGCTTGCTCACACTATGGTGTGGCCCGCGACTTGTATGCTTACCTGATTCAGAATGGCAAGCAGGCTACTTTGCAACGTCCATCTGTAGATGGATTTAAGGTGGAAAATCATGATTTGGATATCGAAGTAGTGGTTGAAAACAGCGAAGCCTGTCCTCACTATGCCGGCGTTACGGTGAAAGGCGTTACTGTGAAGGAAAGCCCCGAATGGTTGCAGAATAAATTGCGCTTGATCGGTGTACGTCCTATTAATAATGTAGTGGATATTACTAATTATATCGTTCATGCTTTCGGTCAGCCATTGCATTGTTTCGATGCCGGAAAGATAAAAGGCAATGAAGTAATTGTCAAGACATTGCCGGAAGGCACTCCATTCGTCACATTGGATGAAGTGGAACGCAAGTTGAACGAACGCGATCTGATGATCTGCAACAAAGAAGAAGCGATGTGTATTGCCGGTGTATTCGGCGGACTGGATTCCGGTTCTACGGAAGCTACGACAGATGTATTTATCGAAAGCGCTTATTTCCATCCTACATGGGTGCGTAAGACTGCCCGTCGTCACGGTCTGAATACGGATGCTTCTTTCCGTTTCGAACGTGGCATCGATCCGAACGGAGTAATCTATTGTCTGAAACTGGCTGCTCTGATGGTGAAAGAACTGGCCGGTGGCACTATCTCATCCGAAATTAAGGATGTTTGCGTTGCAGCTCCACAAGACTTTATGGTAGAACTTTCTTATGAGAAAGTAAATTCGCTGATTGGTAAAGTGATTCCCGTGGAAACGATCAAGAGCATTGTTACCAGCCTGGAAATGAAAATCATGAATGAGACAGTTGACGGACTGACATTAGCCGTTCCTCCTTATCGTGTAGACGTACAGCGTGATTGCGATGTGATCGAAGATATTCTACGTATCTACGGATATAATAATGTAGAAATCCCGACTACGCTGAACTCCAGTCTGACAACCAAGGGTGAGCATGATAAATCAAACAAATTACAGAATCTGGTTGCAGAACAGTTGGTTGGCTGTGGCTTCAATGAAATACTGAATAATTCTCTGACTCGTGCCGCTTACTACGACGGTCTGGAGAACTATCCATCCAACCATCTGGTGATGCTGCTGAATCCACTGAGTGCCGATCTGAACTGTATGCGTCAGACATTGCTGTTCGGTGGACTGGAAAGCATCGCTCACAATGCAAACCGCAAGAATGCCGATTTGAAATTCTTCGAATTCGGTAATTGCTATTACTTCGATGCGGACAAGAAGAATCCAGAAAAAGTACTGGCTACCTATTCGGAAGACTATCACTTGGGTTTGTGGGTGACTGGAAAGAAAGTAGCCAACTCATGGGCACACCCGGATGAAAACAGTTCGGTATACGAATTGAAGGCTTATGTAGAGAATATATTGAAGCGCCTGGGACTGGATTTGCACAACCTGGTAGTTGGCAATCTGACTGACGATATTTTCGCTACCGCACTTTCTGTTCATACCAAGGGGGGGAAGCGTCTTGCCTCTTTCGGTGTTGTGACGAAGAAACTGCTGAAAGCATTCGATATAGATAATGAGGTGTATTATGCCGACTTGAACTGGAAAGAACTGATGAAGGCTATCCGTTCAGTGAAGATCAGCTACAAGGAAATTTCCAAATTCCCTGCTGTGAAGCGTGACTTGGCATTGTTGCTCGACAAGAACGTACAGTTTGCCGAAATCGAAAAAATCGCTTACGATACAGAAAAGAAACTGCTGAAAGAAGTGGAACTCTTCGATGTATACGAAGGTAAGAACATCGAAGCAGGTAAGAAATCGTATGCGGTCAGCTTCCTGCTTCAGGATGAAACTCAGACGCTGAACGATAAGATGATCGATAAGATCATGTCTAAACTGGTGAAGAATCTGGAAGATAAGCTGAATGCAAAATTGAGATAAATTTAAAATTCACAATTCAAAATTAATACAAACCAATGGGAAGAGCATTTGAATATAGAAAAGCCGCAAAGCTGAAAAGATGGGGCCACATGGCTAAAACATTTACAAGACTGGGTAAACAGATCGCTATTGCCGTGAAGGCGGGTGGTCCGGAACCGGAAAATAACCCGACACTGCGTTCGGTCATCGCTACTTGTAAGCGTGAGAATATGCCGAAGGACAATATCGAACGTGCGATTAAGAATGCAATGGGTAAGGACCAGAGCGACTACAAGAGCATGACTTACGAAGGATACGGTCCTCACGGAATTGCTGTCTTTGTAGATACGCTGACTGATAATACGACTCGTACGGTAGCCGATGTACGCTCTGTATTCAATAAATTTGGTGGTAACCTCGGAACAATGGGATCATTGGCTTTCCTTTTCGACCATAAATGTATGTTCACTTTCAAGATAAAGGACGGCATGGATATGGAAGAACTGATCCTTGATCTGATTGATTACGACGTAGAAGATGAGTACGAACAGGATGACGAAGAAGGAACAATCACTATCTACGGTGATCCTAAGAGCTATGCCGCTATTCAGAAACATCTTGAAGAGTGTGGCTTCGAGGATGTCGGCGGTGATTTTACTTATATCCCGAACGATCTGAAAGAGGTAACTCCGGAACAACGCGAAACTTTGGATAAGATGATAGAACGTCTTGAAGAATTTGATGACGTGCAGACTGTTTATACAAACATGAAGCCGGAAGAAGGCGGAAACGAGGAGTAAGCGGATTATGGAATATGTTTATAGAACCCAGGGTACTTGCAGCACAAACATCGAACTGAATGTAGAAGATGGAGTTGTGAAGGAAGTTGCCTTTTGGGGAGGATGTAACGGAAATCTTCAAGGACTTTCACGTCTGGTAAAGGGAATGAAGGTAGAAGAGGTTATCAAGAAACTTGAAGGAGTACGTTGCAGTGGCAGACCGACGTCCTGTCCCGATCAGTTGTGCCATGCACTGCATGAAATGGGATATTAACGGAAGTCTCCCTTTATAAAATATACACTGGCCTCCGGCAATTCATTTTGCCGGAGGTTTTTTATTGTGCCGTACCTTTCCCTATTTGTCGGTATTTTGAACCAAAATCGACCTTCGGTCGTTATTTATAAGTATATTTGTGCTGAATAAACTATTATGCAATGATGAAGAATATTTTTCAAGACTTAAAACGGAAAGATCATAAACGTTATCTGGGCGGACTGGATGTTTTTAAATATATTGGTCCCGGACTTTTGGTAACTGTCGGATTTATTGATCCGGGCAACTGGGCATCAAATTTTGCCGCAGGTTCCGAGTTCGGCTATTCACTTCTTTGGGTGGTCACCTTATCCACTATCATGTTGATTGTCCTCCAGCATAATGTTGCTCACTTGGGGATTGTTACGGGGCTTTGCCTTTCGGAAGCCGCTACGAAATATACTCCTAAATGGGTATCCCGTCCTATTTTGGGTACGGCGGTATTGGCGTCTATTTCTACTTCATTGGCTGAGATTCTGGGAGGAGCCATCGCATTGGAGATGCTGTTTGATATGCCTATTATGTGGGGGGCGGTGCTGACCACACTTTTTGTCTCCATCATGCTCTTTACCAACTCCTATAAAAAGATAGAACGTTCCATTATTGCTTTTGTCTCGGTGATCGGTCTTTCATTTATTTATGAATTGTTTCTGGTAGAAATAGACTGGCCGGCTGCGACGATGGGTTGGGTGACGCCTGCTTTCCCGAAGGGTAGTATGCTGATTATTATGAGTGTGCTGGGAGCGGTTGTGATGCCTCATAATCTGTTTCTGCATTCGGAAGTAATACAGAGTCACGAGTATAATAAGAAAGACGATGCGTCTATCAAGAAAGTATTGAAATACGAGTTGTTCGATACGCTTTTCTCGATGATCGTTGGCTGGGCAATTAACAGTGCTATGATTCTGCTGGCTGCTGCTACTTTCTTTAAAAGCGGCATTCAGGTGGAAGAATTGCAACAAGCCAAATCACTGCTTGAACCTTTGTTGGGAAGTAATGCGGCAATCGTATTCGCATTGGCTCTGTTGATGGCAGGTATTTCGTCCACTATAACAAGCGGAATGGCGGCAGGTTCTATCTTTGCAGGTATCTTTGGAGAGTCATATCATATTAAAGACAGTCACTCGCAGGTAGGAGTAATCCTTTCGTTGGGAATTGCGCTGTTGCTGATTTTCTTTATTGGTGATCCATTCAAGGGATTACTGATTTCGCAGATGATATTGAGTATTCAGTTGCCTTTCACGGTATTCCTGCAAGTAGGGTTGACTTCATCCCGAAAGGTAATGGGGAATTATGTCAATAGCCGTTGGAGTACTTTTGTATTATATGCTATTGCAGTCATTGTTTCGGTATTGAATATAATGCTGCTGTTTTCATAAAACGAACATAAATCTATAAACTATAAAATGATGAAGATTATTACTTATAATGTGAACGGGCTTCGTGCTGCCGTTTCTAAAGGTTTGCCGGAATGGCTGGTGCAGGAGAATCCGGATATTCTTTGTCTGCAAGAGACAAAACTACAGCCGGACCAATATCCGGCAGAAGTATTTGAAGCTTTGGGTTACAGGGCTTATCTCTATTCTGCACAAAAGAAGGGATACAGCGGTGTGGCGATCCTTACTAAGCAGGAACCCGATCATGTGGAATATGGTATGGGGATAGAAGCTTATGACAATGAAGGGCGTTTTATCCGTGCGGATTTTGGCGACTTGTCCGTAGTCAGTGTTTATCATCCTTCGGGAACGAGCGGAGACGAACGGCAGGCATTTAAAATGGTGTGGCTGGAAGACTTTCAGAAATATGTGACAGAGCTGCGCAAGACTCGTCCGAACCTTATCCTTTGCGGTGACTATAATATCTGTCATGAGCCGATTGATATTCATGATCCTGTCCGGAATGCCACGAACAGCGGCTTCCTGCCCGAAGAACGGGAATGGATGACTCGTTTCCTTTCTGCAGGATTTATTGATTCTTTCCGTCTGCTCTATCCGGAGAAACAGGAGTATACGTGGTGGAGCTATCGTTTTAATTCGCGTGCCAAGAATAAAGGCTGGCGGATTGACTATTGCATGACCAGTGAGCCGGTACGTCCGATGCTGAAAAGTGCCAGCATACTGAACGATGCCGTACATTCAGATCATTGTCCAATGGCTTTGGAAATAGAATAAAAACAGAAAATAGCATGGAAGATAGAATACAAAAAGCTGTAGAACTTTTTAAGAGCGGATATAACTGCTCGCAGTCTGTAGTAGCTGCATTTGCCGATATGTATGGTTTCACACAGGAGCAGGCAGTGCGTATGTCAGCCTCTTTTGGCGGAGGAATCGGGCGGATGCGTGAGACATGCGGGGCTGCTTGCGGACTGTTCCTGATAGCCGGACTGGAAACCGGAGCTACCGAAGCGACAGATCGTGAAGGAAAAGCTGCAAACTATGCGGTAGTGCAGGAATTGGCTGCCGAATTTAAAAAACGCAACGGGTCGTTGATTTGCGGAGAATTGTTGGGATTAAAGAAAAAAGAGCCGATTTCGACTGTTCCCGAAGAACGTAATACTCAATATTATAGCAAACGTCCGTGTGCTAAAATGGTGGAAGAAGCGGCAAGAATCTGGGTAGAATACCTCGAAAAACACCCTAAATAAGGGGATAAAATGCTTTTTTATTACAAAATCAGCAAAAAAAGATTCAATAAAGTGTTATATAACATAAAAATAACTATCTTTGTCCCCGAAATAAAATCTGAAAAGTCTTTGGACTGGAAGGGTTTTAAGCATGTCTAACTAAAATTGCAAAGCAAATGTTGAAAGAAAAAGCTGGTGTAATTGCAGGTACTATCTGGAATGCACTGAACGAAACAGAAGGAATGACTGCCAAGCAGCTTAAAAAAGCAACTAAATTGGTTGACAAAGATCTGTTTCTCGGCCTTGGCTGGTTATTGAGAGAAGACAAAGTCTCTGTGGAAGAAGTTGAAGGTGAACTCTTCATCAAATTGATCTAAGCGAGTAACTCACTTAAGCAATAAAAAAATGCGTTGGTACATGATTATAATGTTATCAACGCATTTTTTTATATTCCGCCATTTACGTATCTTTGCACACCAAAAAGACAAAATAATAAGAATTCAGAATGAAGAATATACGAAATTTCTGCATCATTGCCCACATTGACCACGGTAAATCAACCCTGGCAGACCGCTTGCTGGAGTTTACCAACACTATTCAGGTGACTAACGGGCAGATGCTTGATGATATGGATTTGGAGAAGGAGAGAGGTATCACCATCAAGAGCCACGCTATCCAGATGGAGTACAACTACAAAGGTGAAAAGTATATCCTTAACCTGATTGACACTCCGGGGCACGTGGATTTTTCGTATGAGGTATCCCGTTCCATTGCCGCTTGCGAAGGTGCGCTGCTTATCGTAGACGCATCGCAGGGAGTGCAGGCACAGACCATCTCCAATCTGTATATGGCTATCGAACATGATCTCGAAATTATCCCCATTATCAATAAATGTGATATGGCAAGTGCCATGCCCGAAGAGGTAGAGGACGAAATCGTAGAACTGTTGGGCTGCAAGCGTGATGAGATTATCCGTGCATCCGGTAAGACCGGAATGGGCGTGGAGGAAATCCTCGCAGCCGTTATCGAACGCATTCCGCATCCCGAAGGTGATGAGGAAGCTCCGTTGCAGGCATTGATTTTTGACTCTGTATTCAACTCCTTCCGTGGTATTATCGCTTACTTTAAGATCGAAAATGGAGTAATCCGCAAGGGAGATAAAGTGAAGTTCTTTAATACCGGAAAAGAGTATGATGCCGATGAAGTAGGTGTACTGAAAATGGAACTGGTTCCACGTAACGAACTTCGTACGGGCGATGTAGGTTACATTATATCGGGTATCAAGACCTCGAAAGAGGTGAAAGTGGGAGATACCATTACTCATGTTGCCCGTCCGTGTGATAAAGCGATTGCGGGTTTTGAAGAAGTGAAGCCAATGGTTTTTGCCGGAGTCTATCCGATTGAGGCGGAAGATTTTGAGGATCTGCGTGCTTCTTTGGAAAAATTGCAGTTGAATGACGCTTCGCTGACTTTCCAGCCGGAATCTTCATTGGCACTGGGCTTCGGTTTCCGTTGCGGTTTCCTCGGATTGCTTCACATGGAGATTGTACAGGAACGTCTGGATCGTGAATTCGACATGAATGTGATTACTACCGTGCCTAACGTATCTTATAATATATATGATAAACAAGGCAATATGAAAGAAGTGCATAACCCCGGTGGTATGCCTGATCCGACGTTGATCGACCATATTGAAGAACCTTATATCAAAGCGTCTATTATTACGACTACCGATTATATCGGCCCGATTATGACCCTCTGTCTGGGGAAACGTGGAGAACTCTTGAAACAAGAGTATATTTCCGGTAATCGTGTGGAAATATATTATAACATGCCTTTGGGTGAAATCGTGATCGACTTCTATGACCGATTGAAGAGTATTTCGAAAGGATATGCGTCGTTCGACTATCATCCCAATGGTTTCCGTCCTTCCAAGTTGGTGAAACTGGACATCATGTTGAATGGTGAACCGGTCGATGCGCTTTCTACGCTGATTCACTTCGATAACGCGTATGATATGGGACGCCGGATGTGTGAGAAACTGAAAGAATTAATCCCTCGCCAGCAGTTTGAAATCGCTATTCAGGCAGCTATCGGGGCTAAGATTATAGCTCGTGAAACTATTAAGGCAGTTCGCAAGGATGTAACTGCGAAGTGTTATGGTGGTGACGTAAGCCGTAAACGTAAACTGCTTGAAAAGCAGAAAAAGGGTAAAAAACGAATGAAACAAATCGGTAATGTGGAAGTGCCGCAGAAAGCCTTCCTCGCCGTACTGAAGCTGGATTAAAAAATGAACCGCAAGCGATTTTTCAGAGAGTTATTCTGAACAAATCGGCTTGCGGTTAGTTTTTTAATACACCAGGTGATTGTCTTCTGTCTGCAGAGCTTTCCTTGGCAATCACCTTTTTTGAAACAAACAACTATAAATATGAGAAAAGTTCTGTCTTTTTCGGGCTTCCTGATGTTGGGGCTCGTCATTTCACAATTCCTCCCGATGATAGCGGGAGAAGGATATGGAACTGTTAAGGTCCTGTCGAATATACTACTTTATGTATGTCTTAGTTTTATAATGATTAATGTGGGTCGGGAGTTTGTGCTCGACAAAGTCCGCTGGAAAAGTTATGCCGAGGATTATCTTATAGCGATGGCTACAGCTGCCCTGCCTTGGTTCATGATTGCTATCTATTATGTATTCGTGCTTCTTCCGCCTGATTACTGGAATAGTTGGGAGGCTTGGAAAGAGAATCTGTTACTAAGTCGTTTTGCCGCACCTACGTCGGCCGGCATCTTGTTTACGATGCTGGCGGCTATCGGGTTAAAGTCCAGCTGGATATATAAGAAGATTCAGGTCCTGGCTATTTTTGATGATCTGGATACCATTCTTTTGATGATCCCTCTTCAGATCATGATGATTGGTTTGCGTTGGCAGCTGATTATTGTGGTGGTTATTGTATTTATGCTGTTGTCCATTGGATGGAAACAACTGAATAAGTATAACTGGCGGCAGGATTGGAAAGCTATTCTCTTCTATTCCGTTATCATATTTCTGGCTACGCAGATACTTTATCTCGGCAGTAAAGAGCTGTATGGAGAAGAAGGAAGTATCCATATCGAAGTTCTGTTGCCGGCATTTGTATTGGGTATGATCATGAAGCATAAAGAGCACGATACTCCTGTAGAACGAAAAGTCTCTACTGGAATCTCCTTCCTGTTTATGTTCCTGGTAGGTATGAGTATGCCTCATTTTATCGGAGTTAACTTTGCGGAAACTCATACAGGAACGCATTCGGTGACAGGTTCGCAGGAGATGATGTCCTGGGGAATGATTTTGTTCCATGTTGTCATAGTCTCTTTCTTATCGAATATAGGCAAACTTTGTCCGATGTTCTTCTATCGTGACCGGAAGTTGAGTGAGCGACTGGCCCTTTCCATTGGTATGTTTACCCGCGGTGAGGTAGGTGCCGGAATTATATTTATTGCATTGGGTTATAATCTCGGCGGTCCGGCACTGGTCATTTCCGTACTTACATTGGTGTTGAATCTTATTCTGACAGGAATATTTGTCCTTTGGGTGAAAAACTTGGCTTTAAGGAGCTATAATGATTAAAAAAATCCATATATTGCGGATCAAATACTATAAACACCTTTCATTATGACAATTTTGCGTACAATGCGAAATTTCTCGTCAATGAATATTGCGGCGAGTATCCTTTTGTTTGTAGCGGCAATAGCGGCTGCTATCATAGCCAATTCTCCGGTTGCTCCGGTTTATCAGGAGTTCCTTTTGCATGAACTTCATTTGCAGATCGGTAATTTTAATCTGCTTTCGCATGGCGGAGAGAATCTGCGGATGATCGAGTTCATCAATGACGGGTTGATGACCATCTTTTTCTTGCTGGTAGGATTGGAAATCAAACGGGAGTTGTTGGTTGGTGAGCTTTCTTCCTTCCGCAAGGCGGCGCTTCCCTTTATTGCTGCCTGTGGCGGTATGCTGTTTCCGGTGATTGTTTACATGTCAATCTGTCCTCCGGGCAGTGCGGGAAGTCAGGGATTGGCCATTCCAATGGCAACGGATATTGCTTTTTCGTTAGGGGTATTAAGTCTGTTGGGAAGCCGTGTGCCGTTGAGCCTGAAGATATTTCTGACGGCTTTTGCGGTAGTTGATGATATCGGAGGTATCCTTGTAATTGCTCTTTTTTATAGTTCGCATGTGTCGTATGGGTATATTCTGATAGCCGCATTGCTTTACGTTTTACTTTATTTTATAGGGAAGCGTGGGACTACCAATAAGATTTTCTTTTTAGTGATCGGTGTCGTTATATGGTATTTATTTTTGCAATCCGGTATTCATAGTACCATTTCGGGAGTTATTCTGGCGTTTGTTATTCCGGCGAAACCCCGTCTAGATGTTGGAAAATATATCGAGCATATTCGTCATACAATTGCAGGTTTCCCGGTGGTGGAATCGGGAAGTATCGTATTGACTAATGAGCAGATTGCCAAACTGAAAGAGGTCGAATCTGCTTCCGACCGTGTTATCAGTCCTCTGCAGTCTTTGGAGGATAATTTGCATGGAGCTGTCAATTATCTGATTCTTCCGTTGTTTGCCTTTGTCAATGCAGGCGTTGTCTTTAGTGGCGGCGGTGAGTTGGTGGGAAGTGTAGGGATGGCAGTGGCAGCAGGGTTGCTGTTTGGTAAATTTGCGGGAATTTATTTCTTTACCTGGTTGGCTATAAAGATAAAACTTACTCCAATGCCGCCGGGCATGACTTGGAAGAATCTTTCCGGTATAGCTCTGTTGGGAGGGATCGGTTTTACGGTGTCGCTTTTCATTGCCAATCTTTCTTTTGGTGCAAACTACCCTGTTCTGTTGAATCAGGCTAAGTTCGGAGTGCTATCGGGGACTATTCTTTCCGGATTATTAGGATACATTGTACTCAGGATAGTATTACCTGTCCGAAAGCGGAAATAATAACTAGAGATCAGTCGTTCAGGCATATCGGATATTCATCAGGCGATATGCCTTTTTTATTGTATATATAATATAAGGTGAAAATGATATCTACTAATAATATTAGTTAAACAACTGCTTTATTTAGTAGATTAACTAATAGTATTAGTTGTTTGTTTGAAAAATAGTATTATATTTGTGCCATTGGAAGAACAATAAATATGTAGACTATGAAACAGATGAAACGATTGACCGTCAAAGAGGAAGAAATTATGCGTATATTTTGGGAACATGGACCTATGTTTGTTCGTGAACTTCTATCATTCTATGATGAACCAAAACCGCATTATAACACAGTTTCTACCCTTGTTCGAGGGCTGGAGGAGAAAGGTTTTGTGGGGTATAAAGCCTACGGAAATACTTATCAATATTATGCTCTTGTTTCGGAAAAGGAGTATAAGAGTTCGGCACTCAAAGAAGTGGTTTCCCAGTATTATAATAATTCCTATATCAATGTAGTGTCTTCTTTTATTGAAGAAGAAGGGATGTCTGTTGATGAACTAAAATCGCTGATAGAGTATATAGAGCAAAGTAAAAAGAAGAAGTAATCTCTCTCTGGTCTATCGGACAGATACGATTTTTATTCTATGGACAAACAACTTTTAATCTGAAAACACAATGGGAGCTTTTTTATTCTATCTGCTGAAATCCGGATGTTGCTTAGTGGTCTTTTATATTTTCTTTAAGCTGCTGATGAGCCGGAGTACTTTTTTCCGTTTTAACCGCATCACTTTGTTGGTTGGGTTGTTAGGATGTACTTTGCTTCCACTTATTGAGCTGACAACTACCGAGGAGACTTTTTTGCATACTCCGTTGTATGCCATTCACGAGATATTGCAAAGTACGGAGTCTGTCATTCTAAATCCGGAACAGATGGAAGATCCTATTCTTATATCTGAAAAGAATCCGGAAATAAACTCTTTGAATTGGATTCCTGTGACTTTAGCTTTTATATATGGAGTGGGGGCTTTGGTGACACTGATCTGGTTGTCTTTGTCCACTTGTCGTTTGATTCAGTTGATTCGTACGTCAGAGAAAAAACAGTTTGGAAACTATGTATTAGTGATTCCTCAGCAGCCAACTGCTTCATTTAGCTGGGGTAAATATATTGTTATTTCAGCAGCTGACTACTCTCAACAGTCCGAAGAAATACTCCTCCACGAAACGATGCATTTACGAAATCATCATACTTTGGACTTATTGTTTATGCAGATATTCCTGCTTGTTTATTGGTTTAATCCTGTCGTTTGGCTACTAAAACGGGAGTTGCAGGAAGTACATGAATTTGAAGCCGATAATGGCGTAATTAATACAGGCATCGATGCAACTAAATATCAATTATTACTGGTGAAAAAAGCTGTTGGTACAAGGCTCTACTCTATGGCTAATGGCTTTAATCACTCTAAACTTAAAAAACGTATCACTATGATGTTAAAAGAAAGAACCAATCGTTGGGCACGATTAAAGCTGTTGCTTGCCGTGCCTGTGATGGCTGGAGCGCTTTATGTGTTTGCACAGCCGGAAGTGAAAGAAGTTCCGCGACAGATTCAGTCTGAACTTCAGCAGAAAGAAGCGGATGATTATTCATCTTTGATGTTTTTTTTCAAAGAAGGGGGAGAGAGATACAGCAAGCTGGTTAATGGAGCGTATCCACCCTCTAAGATTAAAGCAAGACAGGTTCACTCCCTTTTTGTTAATAAACAAAATAGGGTGATGTTCGATAATGATGTATGTTCAGTGGATGAGTTGAAGTCTACTATTGTGAAGAATTTGATGAAATCCTGGGAAGAAAGTAAGAGGAAAGAATACCAAGTTATTTCTTTTCAGGTTGATCGCGGAAGTGAAATTGCTGCACTCACTACTATACTCAAAGAAGTAAAAGGAGCATTTGAGCAAATTCGTGCTGATTTGTCTATTACATTGACAGATAAAAGTGAAGAAGCGTTGGACCGATTGTTTCCCGTTCTACTGTCGGAAGGTGCTGCGAGAAATTATGGATTGAAAGAGCTGTCAATGGAGGAGAAAATCAGTGGGATTGTGGTAACAATTCACACTTCGGAAGGGAAGGAAGTAATGAAAGATTTTACTTTAACGGAATTGAAACAGAAAGTCACTGCTGCACGTGCAAAGCAAGCTGATCCGGAAAGTTTGGTTATTGGCCTCAAGATAGAGAAAGGGTGTAAGATGGGATACGTGACGGATACCAAGCAGGTGCTGAGGGAATGTAGTGCATTGAAGATTAATTATTCAACTGATAACTAATTAGTTTATAAATAGTGTCACTATATAGCCAGCATAGTGACACTATCCAATCAGCATAGTGACACTATCCCAACCGGATAGCGACACCATCTTAAAAGGTCTATAATTTTTGTTTTATTCATCATCCCCGTCATCCGCTATCGGCAGAATTCTCTGACTTTCCTCATGGGGCAATTGTTCTACTTGGCGTAGTTTCCGTTCAATAGCGCGGGTTCTTTTTCCCATCACTTCTTCCAGTTGGTCACCGGCACTTTGCAGGTTCTTCTGTACCTTTTCGAGTAGGCCTCCGAATTTGCTGAATTCAGTTTTAACTGCTCCCAAAACTGTCCACACTTCTCCGGTACGCTTTTGAATAGCCAGCGTGCGGAACCCCATCTGAAGACTGTTCAATATAGCACCAAGGGTAGTTGGTCCCGTCACTACAATTTTATATTCTTTTTGTAGCGTCTCTACCAAGCTTGTTCTTCGGATCACCTCTGCATAGATGCTTTCAAAAGGCAGGAACATGATGGCAAAGTCTGTGGTGAAAGGCGGGTCTACATATTTATCGTGAATATCTTTCGCCATTTTCTTGATGGTTGTTTCCAGCTGCTTGCCGGATGATTCCATCAATGCAGTATCTCCTGCCTCGAAAGCGTCGTAGTATTGCTCATATACATCTTTCGGGAATTTTGCATCGATAGGCAGGTATACAGTGCTGTTCGCATCATCCTTACCCGGTAACTTAATGGCAAATTCCACAAATTCAGTTCCGCTTTTCTTGGTTTTCACATTGGCGTCATATTGTTCCGGACTCATCATCTGTTCCAGCAATGCTCCTAACTGAACTTCACCGAATGTACCGCGCATTTTTACGTTACTCAATACTTTTTTCAGTCCACCGACGTCTTGTGCGAGAGATTTCATTTCTCCCAGTCCCTTCTGTACATTTTCCAGTTGTGAGCGGACGATTTCAAAGGACTGTCCAATGCGTTCATTCAATGTCTTCTGCAATTTTTCTTCCACCATCAGTCGCATATCATCCAGCCGCTTTTCAGTCGATTTTATCAAGACCTCTTGCTGGCGTGCCATTGTGTCGAACTTTTGGCGTTGCAGTTCCCCGTTTGTCATCATGTTCTTATGCAGTACGTCTTGCAATTGTTGCATATTCTGATTCAGCGTTTGGGTCATTTCCATGCGAAGTTCCCGGATACTGCGGTTTAGTTCTTCGCGGTTCTCTTGCATTTGCTGGCGCAAGGCTGCCTGTAATTGTTCCGCTTGCGCATGATTATTTCCTTTTGCCAGTGATAGTACAATCGAGATTACTGCTAATGCGGCAATAACAATAAGTAGAATCAGTTCCATCAATAAGTCAGAATTTCGTTTCCGGTTTCAGTAATCAGAATCATATTCTCCCATTGGGCAGAAGGCAGTCCGTCATCCGTGCATACCGTCCATCCGTCAGCTTCGTCAACAAATACTTCATAAGTACCCATATTTATCATCGGTTCAATGGTGAAGGTCATGCCCGGAACGATCATCATTCCTGTTCCCCGGCGTCCGAAATGTTCCACATCCGGTGCTTCATGAAACTGCATTCCTACACCATGCCCGCAAAGATCGCGTACCACGTTGAATCCGTTCTTTTCTGCGTGTTCCTGAATAGCGGCGCCTACATCTCCTAATTGTTTCCAAGGCTGTGCGGCGGCTATACCTATTTCCATACACTCTTTAGTCACTTGAACCAGTTTGCGCATTTCGGGACTTACGTCACCGATCATAAACATACGGGATGCGTCGGAGAAATATCCTTTGTAAATGGTAGAAACATCTACATTGATGATATCTCCGCTTTGCAGTATTTCTGTTTTGCTGGGAATACCGTGGCATACCACATCATTGATACTGGTGCAGACGCTTTTAGGAAATCCTTCGTAGTTGAGAGGAGCAGGGATGGCACCGTGCTTTGTGGTGAAGTCATATACCATGACATCGATTTCTTCAGTCGACATTCCTTCACGGATATTCTCCGAAATATAATCCAACAGGGCAGTATTGATTTTGGCACTCTCACGGATTCCTTCCAGTTGTTCGGGAGTACGCAGTACTTTGCGCGGTGGGAGTTTGTAACCTTGTTTTCTGTATTTCTGTATTTTCGCTTCTACTTCAGCCGGGTAATTGGAGGGAGTAAACCGGAATCCCTTGATAAAGTTCTTCATTATTATAGGATGTTTTTTAATCGTACTACAAAGGTACGAGAATAAATGGAAAATGAAATCGTTTATCATGTGATTCCTTTTTTACCATTCATAAGAAATACAGATCTGAGGCACCCATTCCCATCTTTTTTGTATGGTGTTGTATTGATATTGTACGCCGGTTTTCAATTTCCAGCCTTTACCTACTTTTAAAACAATGTCGCTGCCTAGTGTGGTTGGTATTGCTTCAGAGGAAAGTCCACGATATCTTCGGGTGTCCAGATTTTGTTTACCATATATGCTAAGAAACCATTTTTTAGAGAGCTTATAATCCATTTGAGTTTGGATATGAAAGTGGTTTGAACTTTCACTAAAGTTACTTTTACTATGCAGAGTGATATTTTTGTTTATTTTGAGCCGTGAATAAGTGGGTAAGAAAGTAGAATTGGTCTGTCGAAAGATGTTATGAGTATGAAAAGGTAATTTCGGAGATATGATTGTTGATTTAAGAATCGGTAATGTTGGATCAAAGTCAACAAAGGGTTTTGTATGATATAACATGTTTTGTTCTGTCTTCTTTACGAATACCTTATTGATTCTGATTTCTTGCTCAGAATTTAATGTTTGCTGTAGCCTCAATGAATCTTGTTTGCTCCACTCTTGTCCTGCTACGGATAAGGGGAGTAATAATAGACAAAGAGTACCTAACTGATATTTATAAGCGTCCATATAGTGTGCTAGTATAGTTTATTCTATGGACGGTGAAAAAGTGAAAATGCTGCTTTATGTAATGAATAAATAATAGCTATTTTACATAATATGAGAATACTTTTCTTTTTTTGTATAGGTGTATTAAGCACATTTATCGTGTCCAGTCGCACCTATGGAAACAAAACCTATATAGCTGTTTTTTTATGTATTGAGTGATAAGTTCTAGTTTCTTGATTGGTTCATCTTTCATAAATCTTGAATGATATTGAGAGAAAAAATGAGGTGGAAAAATATAGATGTTATAATTACAACCACTTTTTTTCTGAGCATTGCAGGACTCATAGTTCTTATTATCATTCTTTAATGTTTTGTATTTAAGATAATCTTTTTGCTTTAAATACCGGTTCTATCTTCTGAATCTCCGATTCAAATCCGAACCAATAGCCATGTCCTGCTTCGTCAATAGGAAGAAAACATAACCGGAGGTTCTCACGATATGAACCATATATAATTTCCCAATTATCGGGAGGAACTTGGCGTTTTGTCTTTACTTTTTCAGCGGGGATTTTTTTTAACGACATACCGGCTTCTATCCATGCAATACTGACTTGTGTCACGTAATCGGGATAATGATTCTTGCAGAAATTATAGAGGATAAGTCCCCTTTTTTCTAGACTCAAAGGAGTGTCGATGACATCTGTCTGTATTAGATGGTCAAGTAACTCATGCAGGAAATGCGGATTATCCAAAATGAGGGTACGAGTCAGACTTCGCCATGTAGGTGTATTATAGAATCCGTCTAAAAGACGGGACAGATAGTGGGCGGTTTGCAATTCTTCTACGGAAATTTCTTTAGTCTGCAAAACTTCGTAGGGAGGGAGAGGAGAGTATTGGATGCCTAACTCTTCCGCCCTTCTTCGCATTTCCGTGCCGGGAAGTAATTTTAATGATTCCAGTTGTATTTCCCCTGCACCATATTCGGCAAGTGTACGAACGTCTTCAAATATTTCGGATAGGTGATAGAGAGGAAGACCGGCTATTAAGTCAGCATGTGTCTCCATGTTCTTAAGGGAACAAAGATATTTCAGACCTTGAAGGGCATCAGATAATTTTCCGATACGTCGGCTTTTCTCTAATACGGGTTCACGAAGGCTTTGAATACCTGCTTCGAGGTGTAGCAAACCATTAGGTAAAATAGCGAGTTCTTCTTTCAATTCTTCGGAGAGAAGTGCCGGGTGAATTTCCAAATGGAAACAGATGTCCGGGGCATATTCACGGAAGAGGTGAAGAAGTTCTTTGGCTCGCTTATTATTATAGTTGAAAGTGCGGTCGAGTACACGCACATTTTTGATGCCATGCTGATGGATAACATTCAGTCGTTCGCGGATTGCCTCCAATGAAATGGTGCGAACCGGTTTCTCACCTCCGCTGACGCAGAAAGCGCATGTGTTGAAGCATCCTCGGGTAGTTTCCAGTTGTACGAAAGGCTTGCTCCAATTAAAAAAACGACTTTTCTCCGGTGAGACGAGCTGAGAGAAGTTCATGACACGGGCAATACCGTTGTCTTGATATTGGTCTGATTCGTCCAGATAACATAATCCGGATATCTGATTCCACTCATTTACAGGGTGATTCCATACTTTTAACCAAATTGGGAATACTTCTTCTCCTTCTCCCCGAAACACTCCGTTGACAAATTTGTTCTTTCTTAAGAAGGCTTCGTTATTTCCTAAAAACTCCGGACCGCCGAGTACGATGCAGCAATGAGGTAGCAAAGCTTTAGCACGTGAAACGATATGCAACAGTTGCTCGTGATTAAATAGCCAGTTGGTAGCAGCAATAATATCTGGTTGATGGTGATAGATTTGGTTGACTACCATTCCGGTATTTTCGTTGATGGTTGCCGATACTGTACACCACTCAATGGTAGTGTCATCTGCTATTTGAGCATGTAATGCAGGCAATGCCAGCGATGAGTGCGCATAGGAGCTATTTAAATCAAGCCAAAGAAGTTTCATGTGTAAATTTTACTATTAGTGGGACAAAGGTACAAAAAACTTGCATCTTAAGGCATATAGTAAAATAAAAACGCTAATTTTGCAATAATAAACGCAATAAACTAGAAAATTATGAAGAATTTGAAAAAATACGTAGGTGTTCTCATGTTGCTGACTTTATTGGTCGGCTTTACTTCGTGCGAAGATGATGAAACTATATTTGATCACATAGTAGGGCGTACATGGGTTGGTGATTTAGGATTTTGGGTAGATAATAGTCCGGTGGAAAGTGGAATAATCTTTAAGAGTAATGGTTTTGGTGTAGATGAACAATGGTATTATGATTGGGATAGAGTAGCTGCTGTTTTAGATGTCCGCTGGTGGATTGAAGATGGAGATTTATTCTTGGATTATGGTAATGGCTATCCTTTATTAATATTAGCAGATGTTTATGTTGAAGGCCGATATCTTACAGGGCGTTTGTATTCAAATAATATAGATCAAGGAACCGTTACTTTAGAAATGAGTAATTAGTGAAGATCTAAAAAAGAATTGTGGAATTGGAAAAAATATCGATTTTTTATAAAAGTTCCCCTTATTGAAGGCTAATCTATGTACAGAGTTGTCAGCAAATAAGGGGAATTTTTATTATTTTATTTCTTCAGGAACAACTTCTTAAACTCTCCCGGATAAGGTGTCTCAAACTCCATTAAATCTCCCGTCACCGGATGATAGAAACAAAGTTTGAAGGCGTGGAGTGCCAGTCTTCCGATCGGGTTAAGCGATTCTTCGCCTCCATATCTTCCGTCACCTATAATAGGATGTCCTAAATCCTGCATATGTACACGAATCTGATTCTTACGTCCTGTTTCCAGATCAAGTTCTAACAGTGAATAACCGTTAGCACGTTTGATTGTCTTGTAGTGTGTGATGGATTTTGAACCACCATCATCGTAATCGCTGGAACTTACATAAAGAGTTTTATCCGTCAGCCAGGAAACCACAGTGTCATAATCCTTCTCCATTGTTCCCTCAACAACAGCTACATAACGGCGGTCAGTCACTATTTCATGCCAGTTGTCACGTAATGTCCGTTGTGTTTTTTCGTCTTTTGCGAACATCATTAATCCTGATGTATCCCTGTCCAGACGATGTACGATAAACACACGGTGCTGTCTGCCCGAGCGCTGTACATATTCATTCAGAATCGTATAAGCGGTGCGCTCTTTTTGTCGCTCGGTATTGACAGATAAGAGTCCTTGCATTTTTTCCACTACAATGATATAAGCGTCCTCATATACAATTTTCAGCAGTCTGTTATGAAATTCCTTCTTTCCTTTTTCCTTGCTGATTTGTACTTTCATTCCGGGTTGCAGCGGGAAGTTGAACTGAGTGGTGATTACGTTATCTACCAATACCACCCGTTTGCTCAGTAATGACTTCAGTTTCGTGCGGCTTGCGTCCGGCATTTTGGCAGCCAGAAACTCCATTAGTTCCATGGGCTCTTTGACTGCATAGTTCGTATATTGGGCACGTGCTTTTTCTGCAGGAGTTCTTCTCGGTCTTTTTTCCATTTCTTTTTTCTTTTGCGAACAATTCAACTAACGTATTATCGAAGCTCCAGCAACACTACATTTTCCACATGATGCGTATGCGGGAACATATCTACAGGTTGCACAGCTTTCACTTTATATTTGCCGTCAAGCAGTTGTAAGTCGCGTGCCTGCGTAGCCGGGTTGCAGCTTACATACACAATCCGCTTCGGTTCGGCAAACAGAATAACATCAACCACATCCTGATGCATACCTGCACGTGGAGGGTCGGTGATAATCACATCCGGACGTCCATGCTGATTGATAAATTCCTGAGTCAGCATATCTTTCATATCTCCGGCATAGAACAAGGCATTCTTAATCTCATTAATCTCGGCATTTACCTTTGCGTCTTCGATAGCTTCCGGTACATACTCGATACCAATCACCTGACGAGCCTGGCGGGATACAAAATTGGCAATGGTTCCCGTTCCGGTATATAGGTCGTATACCAGTTCCTTTCCGGTCAGCCCGGCAAATTCGCGGGCTATCTTATATAAATTGTATGCCTGTTCGGAATTGGTCTGATAGAATGATTTCGGACCGACTTTGAAACGCAGTCCTTCCATTTCTTCAAACATATGGTCTTTTCCCTTGAATACATGTACATCCAGATCATTGATCGTATCGTTGCACTTATTATTAATAATGTATAGGAGAGAAGTGATTTCGGGGAATGAATCGGCAATGAACTGCAGCAGTTGCTTGAATAGTTCCATTTCATGGTCTTCTGTAATCTTGCAGATGACAATGACCATCAGCTCTCCTGTTGATGAAGTGCGGATAATCATATTCCGTAACATACCTTCCTGAGTACGCAGATTGATGAAGGAGTAATCATGCTCGTAAGCATAATCGCGTACAGCATTACGAATACGATTGGAGATGTCGTCCTGTAACCAGCATTTTTCAATAGCCAGCACTTTGTCGAAAGCTCCGGGAATATGAAAACCTACAGCATTCATCTGATCATACTTCACATCCTGCCGAACTTCATCGTTCGTGAGCCAGCGTTTGTTCGAAAAAGTGAACTCCAGTTTATTCCGGTAGAACTCTGTTTTGGCAGAACCCAGAATCGGTGAAATTTCCGGAAGTTCGATCTTTCCGATGCGTCTCAGATTGTCTTCTACTTGTTTCTGCTTATACCTGATTTGTTCCGAATAGGGGAGTACCTGCCATTTACAACCGCCGCATACGCCGTAGTGTTGGCAGAAAGGAACGGCACGTACGGGCGACAGCTCGTGGAATTTCACAGCTTCGGCTTCGGCGTATTTGTTCTTTTTGCGCTTGATCTGCAGGTCTACAACATCACCTGGCACTACATAAGGAACAAAAATCACCAGGTCGTTTACTTTTGCGATGGCTTTTCCTTCGGCAGCCACATCCATGATTGTTACCTTCTCCAATAAGGGAAGCTCTTTTTTCTTTCTTGCCACTTTTACACCAGTCTAATAATTACTTTGCAAAAGTAGGTATTTTTTTTGGAAAAAATTCGGGTATACAGAAATATTCCGGATTGTAATGTCGAAATTGCATTTTGATAGAAAGTTTTTTCGCAAAAAGTTTTCAAGTTTGCGAAATATCCTTAGATTTGCGAACAGAAAAAAATCATAATGTAACTTTAAACACAATATTATGGATAAAAAAAGAGTTTATACCTTTGGAAATGGTCAGGCAGAAGGAAAGGCCGACATGAAGAATTTGTTAGGTGGTAAAGGTGCCAATCTTGCCGAGATGAATTTAATTGGAATTCCCGTTCCTCCCGGATTTACAATAACTACAGAAGTTTGCACGGAGTATAATACGTTGGGACGTGATAAAGTGGTTGAGTTGCTGAAAGATGAAGTAGTAAAGGCCATTGCCCGTGTAGAAGAATTGATGAAATCTAAATTCGGTGATATCGAAAATCCATTGTTGGTTTCTGTACGTTCAGGTGCCCGTGCGTCTATGCCGGGTATGATGGATACTATTCTGAATCTGGGTCTGAATGACGAGGTGGTGGAAGGTATCATCCGCAAGACTGGTAATGCCCGTTTTGCATGGGACTCTTATCGTCGTTTTGTACAGATGTACGGTGACGTTGTTCTGGGCATGAAGCCGACGAACAAGGAAGATATCGATCCGTTCGAAGCAATCATTGAAGAAGTAAAAGAATCAAAAGGAGTAAAGCTTGATAACGAACTGGAAGTAGCAGACCTGCAAGAGCTTGTGAAGAAGTTCAAGGCCGCTGTGAAAGAACAGACCGGAAAAGATTTCCCGACTTGTGCTTACGAACAACTTTGGGGAGCTATCTGTGCCGTATTTGATTCATGGATGAACGAACGTGCTATCCTTTATCGTAAGATGGAAGGTATACCTGATGAATGGGGAACAGCTGTAAACGTACAGGCTATGGTATTCGGTAATATGGGTGACACTTCTGCAACAGGAGTTTGCTTCTCTCGTGATGCCGGTACAGGTGAAGACCTTTTCAACGGTGAATACCTGATCAACGCACAAGGTGAAGATGTGGTAGCCGGTATCCGTACTCCACAACAGATTACGAAGGTTGGTTCTCAGCGCTGGGCTGTACTGGCAGGTGTGACTGAAGACATTCGTGCTGCAAAATTCCCTTCAATGGAAGAAGCTATGCCGGAAATCTATAAGGAACTGGATGCATTGCAGACTAAATTGGAGAACCACTATAAAGATATGCAAGACATGGAATTCACCGTGCAGGAAGGTAAGTTATGGTTCCTGCAGACTCGTAACGGTAAACGTACCGGTGCGGCTATGGTGAAAATCGCAATGGACTTGCTCCGTCAGGGCATGATTGATGAAAAGACTGCTTTGATGCGTGTAGAACCTAACAAACTGGATGAACTTCTTCACCCGGTATTCGATAAATCTGCTTTGAAACAGGCGAAAGTGCTGACTCGCGGTCTTCCGGCTTCTCCGGGTGCTGCAACCGGTCAGATTGTATTCTTCGCTGATGATGCCGCCGAATGGCATGCTGCCGGAAAGAAAGTGGTAATGGTACGTATCGAGACTTCTCCGGAAGACTTGGCCGGTATGGCAGTTGCCGAAGGTATCCTGACAGCTCGTGGTGGTATGACTTCTCATGCTGCTGTGGTAGCTCGTGGTATGGGTAAATGTTGTGTATCCGGTGCAGGAGCATTGAATATCGACTATAAGACTCGTACAGTAGAAATTGACGGCATTGTTTTGAAAGAAGGCGATTATATTTCTTTGAACGGTAGTACAGGCGAAGTATATAATGGTAAGGTAGAAACTCAGGCTGCCGAACTTTCCGGAGACTTTGCCGATTTGATGAAACTCTCGGATAAATATACCCGTCTGCAAGTACGTACCAATGCGGATACTCCTCACGATGCAGAAGTAGCACGCAACTTTGGTGCAGTAGGTATCGGTCTTTGCCGTACGGAACATATGTTCTTCGAAGGTGAAAAGATCAAGGCGATGCGTGAAATGATTCTGGCAGAAAATGCAGAAGGACGTCGTAAAGCACTCGCTAAGATTCTTCCGTATCAGCAAGCCGACTTTAAGGGTATCTTTAAAGCAATGGTCGGTTGTCCGGTGACTGTTCGTCTGCTCGATCCTCCTTTGCATGAGTTTGTTCCTCATGATACGAAGGGACAGCAGGAAATGGCTGATACGATGGGTGTAAGCCTGCAATATATCCAGCAACGTGTAGAATCGCTGTGTGAACACAATCCGATGTTGGGTCACCGCGGTTGCCGTTTGGGAAATACATATCCTGAAATAACTCAGATGCAGACACGTGCTATCTTGGGTGCTGCTCTTGAACTGAAGAAAGAAGGAGTAGAGACACATCCTGAAATCATGGTTCCGTTGACCGGTATTTTATATGAATTCAAGGAACAAGAGAAGGTGATTCGTGAAGAGGCTGCCAAGTTGTTTGAAGAAGTGGGCGACAGCATTGATTTCAAAGTAGGTACTATGATTGAAATTCCTCGTGCAGCTCTGACTGCTGACCGTATTGCTTCATCTGCTGAATTCTTCTCATTCGGAACGAATGACTTGACTCAGATGACCTTCGGATATTCTCGTGACGATATCGCTTCCTTCCTTCCGGTTTATCTGGAAAAGAAGATTCTGAAAGTAGACCCGTTCCAGGTGCTCGATCAGAATGGTGTAGGTCAGTTGGTACGTATGGCTACAGAAAAGGGCCGTGCTATCCGTCCGGATTTGAAATGCGGTATCTGTGGCGAACATGGTGGTGAACCGTCTTCAGTGAAGTTCTGCCATAGAGTAGGTTTGAATTACGTTAGTTGCTCTCCGTTCCGGGTACCTATCGCAAGATTAGCAGCGGCGCAGGCAGCAATTGAAGGATAGAAAGATAAACTGGTTAGAAAGTTAACTTTCTGATAATTGGGCTGTAATCGTCTCGTGAGAGAATGATTACAGCCTTTTTTGTTGGATGATGTTATTTTTAATTGTATTTGTTCAGCCCTGATAATCAGCCATTAATAATGATTTGTTTGGTGATTATTATAAAAAACTAACTAAATATTTGTTTAAGATGAAGAAGTAGCTTAATTTTGCCCCCGAAAACAAAACATGTTTTTATTTTATAACTTAAAAAGAAAGAAGATGAAAAAGGGTTTATTATTGGTAGTTGTAATGTTAGCAACTATCGCTGTAAAAGCACAGGACATTTACGTAGGCGGATCATTGAACGTATGGCGTAACAGCACAGGCAACACTACTTCTTTTAAAGTTGCTCCGGAAATCGGCTACAATTTTAATGAAACATGGGCATTGGGTGCTGAACTGAACTATTCACACGAATATGTGAAACAAGTGACTGCAAATTCAGTTACTGTTGCTCCGTACATCCGTTGGTCTTACTATCAGAATGATGCTGTACGTCTGTTCCTGGACGGAACTGCTGCTATTGGTTTCGTGAAAATCAAAGATGGTGATACCACTAAAGCAGGTCAGATCGGTTTGAGACCGGGTATCGCTGTTAAACTGAACGATCATTTCTCTTTTATCGCCAAGTATGGTTTCTTGGGATATCGTAAGAATGTGAACACTTCCGGAGATTCTTTCGGTCTGATGTTGACTAGCGAAGATTTGTCTATTGGTTTCCACTACAATTTCTAATCGGGTAGTAGATAATAAAAAATAGGAAAGGGGATTCTCTGAAATAGGGAATTCCCTTTCTTTGTGTGTAATCTCTATATTTTACACGTTTGTTAACGAAAAAGTTGTTTGATATATATATCAATCATATATTTGCATTGTTAATTAAACAGATGATTTAACTATAGTATTAATTAAAACTTTAGAATTATGAAAAAGAGTGCTTTATTTATTTTATTTGCGCTGATTTCAGTTGCTGGCTTTTCACAGATTACAGGTTGGAATGCTAAGGTAGGAATGAACATTAGTAATTATACAGGTGATGCTGATTTGAATGCAAAGATTGGCTTTAAACTTGGAGGTGGTTTTGAATATGCTTTTGATAATACTTGGTCATTACAGCCATCATTGTTTTTGTCGACTAAAGGAGCAAAAAAGGATGGTAATAGCATAAATGCAATGTATTTGGAATTACCAGTTATGGCTGCTGCTCGTTTTAATGTTGCGGATAATACAAATATTGTGGTTAATGCTGGTCCTTATTTGGCATGTGGTATTGCTGGTAAAACCAAAATTGATTTGGGGAATGATACGGAACGTAAGTATGATACATTTGGTGATGATGCTTTAAAACGTTTTGATGCCGGTCTTGGTGTTGGAGTAGCTTTGGAATTAGGTAAGGTTATTGTAGGATTGGATGGTCAATTTGGTTTAGTAGATGTAGAAAAAATAGGTAATCCTAAAAATACAAACTTTTCTATTGTATTAGGATATAAATTCTGATAAGAAAATTACTAAAAAGTAAACCGCTGTAAAAGATTACTTACAGCGGTTTCTTTATTTATGATTGTATATAATATTCGAATCGATATTTCTTAGTCCGCCAATTTCTTTAACTTTTTGAAATGCTCGATCACAGCCAGATAATTCTGATCCAGACAGGCATCAAATTTATTCCAGAGATCCCCCAGTACAACAGCCCCTCCAAATCCGAAATCTTTTATTTCTAGTAGATTATCTTCATTAATACCTCCAAGTGCCATTACTTTTGAGTCAATGATCTTAGCTTTCTGTGCCTCACGAAGTTCTTCTGCCGTATAAGTAGAATAGTAATTAACCTTCGAAATACTATCGTAAATGGGACTCATGAAAATGTAATCATAGAAATGCTTTCTGTTCTTCACCTCTTCTACGGAATGGCAGGAACAACTGACGTGTCCGGCATAGTCATGCGGTTCGCTCGGATTGCGTGCATTCAGGTGGATACCCATCAGATTGAACTCTTCTTTCAGATAAAAATGTTCGTGTGTCACAATGCGGCGATGATATTTTTCCGGAATCAGCGTCAGTAATCGTTCGGAATACATGGCCGGTGTCTCAGGTTTTCTGAGATGTAGAATATCCAGTCCCTCCTCGAAAAGAGCGGTAATGATCTTATCTTCTTCAACGAAGAACGTGGGCGTGGTAACTACAATTAGTTTCATTTCCTGTGTAAAGTTGTAAAGTTTAGCAAAGTTACTAATTAACTATTTCAGAAACCAACGTTTATAGTGAAAATTTGTTAGATTGCAATGTGCGCAAGTCAATAGTCCATAGTTTACCTGATAATACTTCGCCAAATCCACAGATAATCTTCAGCACTTCCGTTGCTTCGATGCTTCCTGTTACCGCAGGAGTAATGCCCATTACACCTTTGGGAGGCGGAGGCATTCGCCTCATTTCTTCTTCGTCCGGATATAAGTCCCGATAACTTTTTTTCTCTTCTCCGTAATGAAAAACGGATACCTGACCTTCAAAGCCGCAGATTGCTCCATAGACATACACTTTCCCCATTTCGGCACAGATGTCATTGATAAGATAGCGGGTAGAAAAGTTGTCGCAGCCGTCTACTACTATATCATACTGACTGATAATTTCCTGTGCGTTTTCCTCCGTTAAACGGATTGGATAAGTCCGGATAGTTATCTCGCTGTTTAGTGCGGAAAGTCGTTCGGCGGCACATATTGCCTTGGGTTTACCTAATTCTTTCTCCGAATAGAGCACTTGCCGTTGCAGATTACTGATGCTGACTACATCGTCATCTACCAGTCCAATGCAGCCTACTCCTGCTCCGGTCAGATAGAGGGCTATGGGAGAGCCTAGCCCTCCCACGCCTACAATAAGAACCTTTGCTTGCTTCAGTTTCTGCTGACCGTCTTCTCCGATTTCGGGAAGGATCATTTGCCTGTCGTATCGCATCGTTTTATCTTTTAAAGTCAAAAGACTGGTCCCAATCCTTCCAGACCGGTTCACGTCCTAATTTCCTCAGGTCACGTTCCACTTCTACCGCTTTCCGTTCGTCACTCACATGGAACTGCTCCAGTGTTTGCGGGTAGCTGTAATATCCGCCCGGTTCTGTCTTGCTTTCGGCACTCATGGTTGTCACGCCCAGTGTTGCCATGTGATTTCGTATCTCGGCGCTTTCACGGGTAGAATAGGAGATATCTACATCATGATCGAAGATTCGCATGGCGAAAGTAAGCTGTGCAAGTTCCCGGTCGTTCATGATAACATTGGGTTGGAAGCCATCGTTTTCGGATGGACGCATACGGGGGAAGTTGACGCTGTATTTGGTCTTCCAGTAGTGTTTCTGCAGGTAGCGGAGGTGGTAAGCCATCATTGTCACATCTGTCCGCCATTCCTCCAGACCGATCAGGACACCCATGCCGATCTTATGGACACCCGCCTGTCCCATACGATCGAATCCATCGACACGCCATTCGAATTTGGACTTCATGCCTCGCGGGTGATACTTTTTATAGTTCGCCTTATTATAAGTTTCCTGAAAGCAGATGACTCCGTTCAGCCCGTGATGGGTGAGTTCTTTGTATTCTTCCGCTTTGAGGGGCATCACTTCAATCTGAAGGTTACTGAAATAAGGTTTTGCCAGATCGAGAGCACGGGCGATGTAAGGTACACCTGCTGCTGCCGGATTTTCACCTGTCACGAGTAAAAGATTCTCAAAAGGAGCCAGCCGTTTGATTGCTTTGTATTCGTTGATGATTTCCTCCTCCGTCAGAATCGTTCTTTTCATCGGATTACTGATATGGAAACCGCAATAGACGCAGGAGTTGGTGCATGAATTGGTGATATAGAGCGGCACAAACATAGAGATTGTTTTGCCGAACCGCTCCATCGTATATTTCTGGCTGAGGCGGGCCATCACTTCCAGATAGGGAGTGGCGGCAGGTGAGATCAATGCCATAAAATCGTTGACATCCAGATGCTCTTTTTTGCCTAATGCACGGCGCACATCGGCATCTGATTTGGAATAGATGGCTTTTGTCGTCTCTTCCCAGGATATTTTTTCTAATTCGTCTGAGAACATTTTAATTAATTGAAAGTTGAAAATTAAAAAGAAATGAGGTTGTGACTTGGTTTGGGGATATTCACAACTCATTATTTATCACTCTTGGCATTTTTCTTCAGATCACGGGATAATCTCATGGCGCAGAAATTTGGTCCGCACATCGTGCAGTATTCTCCGTCAATGTGATGTCCCGCGCGGAAATATCCTTGTGCCCGTTCCGGATCGAGAGACAAGTCGAACTGATCTTTCCAGCGGAACTCGTAACGGGCTTTGCTCAAGGCATTGTCGCGTACCTGTGCTCCCGGATGCCCTTTGGCAAGGTCGGCAGCATGAGCGGCAATCTTATAAGTGATAACCCCTACACGTACGTCTTCTTTATCCGGCAGGGCAAGATGCTCTTTCGGAGTGACATAACAAAGCATAGCTGTACCTAACCAGCCGATTTGAGCAGCTCCGATGGCAGAGGTAATGTGATCGTAGCCAGGAGCGATATCCGTCACTAAAGGGCCGAGTGTATAAAATGGCGCATCATGGCATTTCTCGATCTGACGTTCCATGTTCTCCTTGATTTTATGCATCGGTACGTGTCCCGGACCTTCGATAAATGCCTGCACGTTCTTTTCCCATGCACGAAGTACCAGTTCTCCCATCGTGTCCAGTTCTGCAAACTGTGCTTCGTCGTTGGCATCATGGATAGAGCCCGGACGCAGTCCGTCTCCCAATGATACGGCAACGTCGTATTGAGCCAGAATATCACAGATATCGTCAAAGTGTTCATACAGGAAACTTTCCTGATCGTGCACCAGACACCATTTGCTCATGATGCTTCCTCCACGGCTGACAATGCCGCACAGACGTTTATCGGCAAGATGAACATTATGACGGCGGATACCTGCATGAATCGTAAAATAATCTACTCCCTGTTCGCATTGTTCGATCAGTGTGTCCCGATAGATTTCCCAGTTAAGGTCTTCCACTACACCATTCACTTTCTCAAGTGCCTGATAGATAGGTACAGTGCCTACCGGTACAGGGCAGTTGCGGATGATCCATTCACGTGTCTCATGAATATTTTCTCCTGTTGAAAGGTCCATCAGCGTATCACCTCCCCATTTGCAGCTCCATAAAGCCTTTTCCACTTCCTCGTCAATGCTGGAAGTGGTGGCGGAGTTTCCGATATTCGTATTGATTTTCACTAGGAAGTTACGGCCGATAATCATCGGTTCGGCTTCCGGATGATTGATGTTGGCAGGCAGCACTGCACGTCCTTCTGCTATTTCTTTACGGACAAATTCGGGAGTAATGTGAGTCTCGATTCCCAGTTCCTCACAGTTCATATTTTCGCGGATCGCCACATATTCCATTTCCGGAGTGATGATTCCTCGTTTGGCGTATGCTATCTGAGTGATGGCTTCTCCCTTTTTGGCACGATAGGGAAGGGCAATGTGTTCAAAGCGGAGATGATCCAGACTTTTGTCATCACGTCTCATTTGTCCGTATTCCGAAGTGATTTCGGGGAGTTGCTCTACGTCACCGCGTCCCACAATCCATTCTTCACGTAAGCGGGGAAGTCCTTTCTTGAGATCAATGCTCATTGACGGGTCACTGAACGGACCGCTGGTGTCATATACGTATACTTCCGGATTCGGAGTAGCTATCTTTTCTTCTCCTTCGAAGCTGACACTGGGCACTTGTTCAACTTTCCGCATGGCTACACGGATGTTCGGATAGAGTTTACCCGGCAGATACACTTTCTGAGAACGGGAAAATTTTATTTTTTGTTCCATAGAATTTTATTATCGTATTATTAAGAATAGTGAAACAAACACTACTCCCTACTTATTACCTATTACTTATCACCTATTACTTATTCCAAAAATGCAGTTAAAGGTGAACTTGCTTCTGCTATAAAGTTATCAGCCTGCAGACCCAGTCCTGCTTCGTATGCCCGTCTTCCGGCTTCGGTGGCGGCTTTGAAGGCCAACGCCATTTCTACCGGATTGCCTGCTACGGCGATGGCGGTATTTACCAGTACGGCAGAAGCTCCCAGTTCCATTGCTTCGGCAGCGTGGCTCGGTGCACCGATTCCGGCATCTACGACAACGGGGATACCGGCCTGTTCGATAATAATCTGCAGGAATTCTTTGGTTTGCAGTCCTTTGTTAGTTCCGATGGGAGCACCCAGCGGCATTACGGTAGCGGCACCGGCTTCTTCCAGTCGTTTGCAGAGCACAGGGTCGGCCTGGCAATAGGGTAATACGATGAAGCCCAGTTTGACAAGCTGTTCTGTAGCCTTCAGGGTTTCGATAGAGTCGGGGAGCAGATAGCGCGGATCCGGATGGATTTCCAGTTTCAGCCAGTTGGTACCAAAAGCTTCACGTGCCATCTGTGCGGCGAAAACAGCTTCTTCCGCATCGCGTACTCCCGATGTGTTGGGTAGCAACTGGATATTCGGATGAATAATATGTTTCAGCATGTCGTCTTCTTTGTCATCCATGTCGATGCGCTTCATTGCTACGGTTACCATTTCAGTGCCCGATGTCAGAATGGCTTGTTCCATTACTTCATTGGAATTGAATTTTCCTGTACCCAGAAAAAGGCGGGAGTCGAACTCACGGCCTGCAATTACTAACTTTTCCACTTTTCAATTATTTTATTTGATTATACATTTCATGTTCAAAATCTTTCGTGTTTCCGCTGCCGGATCCTCCGCCCGAAGAATCGTTCCGGAAAGTGCTATTCCGTTCACTCCGGTTTCGAGTATGGCGGGTATATCCTCACAGGTGATTCCTCCGATGGCTACTACCGGCAGTTCGATATTCGCTTCTTTCATCTGAGATAAAATAGCGGCATAACCTTCCAGTCCCAGAACAGGACTCAGGTTTTTCTTTGTAGTGGTAAACCGGAAAGGACCGATGCCGAGGTAATCCGCTCCGGCACGGTAGTGCTGTACGACATCTTCGAATGTATTTGCCGTACCTCCGATAATAAATGCTTCTCCAAGTAATTGTCGTGCCTGATCTATCGGCATGTCTTTTTTGCCCAGATGCACTCCGTCCACTTCCAGCTTTTTGGCAAGTTCGACGTGATCATCCAGAAGTAAGATCGCTTCTTTTTCTTTGCAGAGAGGCTTTAGTTGGAGGGCAACAGCTTCCACCTCTTCATACGGAGCTTCCTTCATGCGTAGCTGAATCCATTTACATCCTCCTTCAAGTGCCATGAGTGCCGATTCGAAATAAGTATACCGATCGGTCTGGTGGGTGATAAATTGTAGACTGACCATACTTTTACCCTCCACAAGCCGCTTTGATGACCACGAGGTTATCATTCTCCTGTAACGCGAATTTCTCCCATTCGGAACGTGGAATCATTTTGTTGTTTACGGCAATAGCGATGCCTTGTGCCGGAAGTTCCAGTTGGGCAGCCAGTTGTGTAAGGGTAGAAGCAGGAGTCATTTCCACCTCTTTGTTGTTAACTTGTACTTTCATTGTCCTATCAGTATTAATAAGTTGAAAGTAAATACAAAGAGCGTGCTTATATAGAAAGGCGATAAGAAAGAAACACAATCCCTACGTCAGTGCTAACTGCCTCAGGTTCCTAGGGTATAATCTCAGCCCCTCTTTGGGGCACCCCTTTGTCTTTACGGGAGCAAAGTAAGCGAAAAAGAAACAAAGATTCATCAAATTATCCGGTTTTTTTTCATTTTTCTTCCGATTCCCGTTTTTTGATAGGATGAGAAAAGACAAACCGTGCTCCGTTCTTATAATTCTTGTCAATCCAGATATCGCCTCCCATGCGTTGTATGGTCAGTTTGCAGATTGCCAGTCCCAAGCCTGTTCCCTGCACAAATTCGTTGAGCTTCTCAAAACGCTGGAATACCAGTTCCTGCTTGTCTTCGGGGATGCCCGAGCCTGTATCGGTCACAGAGAACAGCATACACTGGTCTTCTTCATCTATTTCATAATTCAGCGTGATACTTCCGCCGTCGGGAGTAAACTTCAACGCATTGTTCAGTAAGTTGATGATAACCTGCTGCAAACGTAGCGGATCGGTATAGAGCATATAAGGCTCTTTCGGCATCTGAAGCCTGACATCTATATCTCTTGTCCGGTTCTTTCTGGTCAGTGTGATCATGTTCTGGCAATGATTTACCAGTTCGCACCATTCATACTTGAACAGCAGTTTGCCTGATTCCAGACGTGATACATCCAGTACATCACTGATCAGTTGCAATAACAATTCGGAATTAGTCTGGATGATATCCGCATATTCCTTCTGCTCGTCCGTTGTTTCCACGGTATCGATCAGCAGGCTGGAAAAGCCGACAATGGCGTTCAGCGGTGTCCGTATTTCGTGGCTCATATTTGATACGAAGGCACTTTTCAGTTGATTGGCTTCTTCGGCACGCTCTTTGGCATGACGTAGTGCAATTTCCGATAATTCCAGTTTCTTTTTATCTTCCCTTAGTTGGGCTGTAGTCTTCTCAAGGTGATTCTTTAAGATTTTTGTCCGGTAATAATAATACAGTGAGATAAACAGTCCGCCTATCAGTACAAGGAAGGTAAACAGGATGAATTGCACTTCCGTCCGATATGCCTGAAAGAAAGGCACCTGTTGGTTGATGATAAGTGAATTGAAAGGTAGTTTCTTGTCCTGAAATCCCCATTCATGCAGTTTGTTGGCATCAAATTTGTATCTGTTGGGCAACAAATGAATGTGGCCGACATTGTTTTTCCCCTTGTCCAGAAATTGATAAGCCTGTTCTCCCATGCTTCTCCCTATTCCGTCGTATTGGGGGATATATCCTCCGATTGCCCAATAACCGATGGCGGTAGCAGTCAGGCTGAAAACAGGCAACTCTGGATTCGCTTTGGAGAAAGCATATACAGAGTTGTTCATATACGTTATGCCCCGATTGTCAATTCTCCAGATACCCAGTAGTGCAACCGAATTTTTGGGGACATCGCGTAGTTGTTTGGCGGCAGCATCAAGGGTGTGGATACGGCCGTCAATATAGGTCGTCGATATTTCCGGATAGCGTTTCATATTCTTTTTTACCCACGCTTGTTCGGCAAGTCCGTTGTAGGTGTTGTCCGAGATGAACACTAAATGCTCCATATCCGGATAAAAGCTTCGCATCATTTCTATGTCCTTATCGATATCATATTCATATGTGTTACAGTATATTATATTGTATTTGTTCATTCTTTCCGTTAAGTCGATACTCTGAGGTTCATAAGTCCGTATATCAATAGAGTCTTCCGGAATACGGATGCCGTTGCGCGATGCCATAGCGCAAAATACGGGCAGTTGTCTGTACTTCTCGTCTTCGAGGTGCAGGAAACTGCTCCACGCTTCGCCACCCAGCAGGATAACCAGCTTGGCGTTCGGATGTTTGTCCAGAATGTTGGTAAGTCTTTTTTTCCATTTTCTGGATTGATTGAGGTCGGTAACATTCATGTTTTCTACGATGGTGGAATACTTGCCACCCAGTTGGCGGTACGTTTCTACGAACGTGTTGATATTATCGTAGGTATATTTAGTATCGGAATTATAGGACGTCACGAAAAGAATCTCCTCTTCCGGTTCTTCCGGAATAGCCGCATTGCCTGTAAAGGAGAATAAAAGAAAGGAAATAACGTAGACAATGCGCCATTTTTTATTTTTTAGCTGAAGTGTCATAATTGTCTGTTTTGATTTTCGGCTATTGCAAAAATACAAATTATGCCTTTGAAATACAATAGATAGTTTAGTTTTTTATGCTAGAAAAAAGGCCGCTGTGAAATTCACAACGACCTTTTCAATAGTATAGTTTAGCTTAATTTTAATGAGTCCGGTTACATTCGTTTTTCTACCACATCCCAGTCGATGATGTTCCACAGGGCGTTTACGTGGTCGGCGCGGCGGTTCTGGTAGTCCAGGTAGTAGGAGTGTTCCCACACATCAAAACCCAGAAGTGGTTTCAGTCCGGCGCGTACAGGGTTACTGCCGTTTCCTTCTTTGGTGATATGCAGTTTACCGTTCTTGTCTACTGACAGCCAGGCCCATCCTGAACCGAACAATCCGACTGCTGCTGCATTGAACTCCTTCTTGAAGTTTTCAAAGCTGCCGAAATCACGTTTGATGGCTTCTCCCAGTTTGCCTGCCGGTTCCTTTTTCGAAGGTTTCGGAGCGAATTGGAGGAAATATAAATTGTGATTCAACACTTGGCCGGCGTTGTTGAAGATAGCTCCATCTGGAGCGGCGGCAACGATTTCTTCTACCGTTTTGCCTTCATATTCTGTTCCGGGCACAAGGCTATTCAGATTATTTACATATGTTTGCAGATGTTTTCCGTAATGGAAATCTATCGTTTGCTGACTGATTACAGGTTCCAGCGCATTGTTTGCGTAAGGAAGTTTAGGCATTTCGTAAGTCATGGTCATAATTATTAAAGACATTAATATAGTATTCATATTGTCAAAACTTTAAATGGTTTTGTTATACTATAATAACAGCCATAGTTCGTAAAAGGTTCACGGTATTTTATTTTTATTTATAAATGTACTGTATACGTTCCACTTGCTGCGGGTTGTCATAGCTGGTGCGGCATATCCATTGCCCCGTATTGTCATATTCGTAATAGGAGTCACCGTCGATCCGGTTTCCGTACTCGTCGTACAGGCAGGTCAGGCAGCCGGACGTCTTCTGGCTGTTGCCGAAGATACGTTGGTAGACGATGCGGGTGAGGTATCCGTATTTATCATATTCATACAATTCTTTTTGCGAGAGAATCTGGTTGGGCGAATTGACAAAGAGCATATTCTGATGCTGAGATTCGGTCATTCTGCCTTTGTCGTCGTATTTGTTGACTGTATATCCCTCCATTTCCCCGTTCTTGTTGTACTCTTTGGTTTCCGTCAGTAATCCCTGCTTGTTGTAGCTGCTGACGGTATATCTGCCGTCCATGTATTTTAGGGAATCGCTTTCGATACTTCCGTCAATACCGATGCGGCGTGCACGGCGGTAGAAGTCCGTTTTGGTTTTCGGGTTTGTTTTCACTTCGAAGATGCAGTGGCCTTGCGGGTCGTACAGCCTGCTGGTTTGCACTTCGTTGATGGGTTGCCCGTTCTTTTCAGTCACGGATAATGTGGTGGTAAGCTGCCCCTTGTCATTGTAGGTGTAACTGGTTGTAATATTGCCGGTGCTGTCGGTCTCGCAGCACTTTATCAATCGTCCTTGAGTGTAATATTTCACGGCAGTCGGGGTGGAAACGATGGCTTGCAGGATAAATGGAGCACGCAAATTCTTTGCCTGGTCACGAAATTCCTTATACTTGTGTGTTTTGAGGAATTCCTGCAATAAACCGAGCGATTCGGAGTTGACTATTGCCGGTTTCAGAAGCTCGAAGTCTGCCTTTTCACTGAGATATTCAAGATCGTTCAGGTGAGTCCGTGCACCGGTGGACAGATAAGGTGTGTTCTTATAATCATCGATAATCTGCCGGATGGCGGTGGCATTTCCTTCTTTTTTCAGGCTGTCGATACGTTGGAACAGGAAATCATCGTATAAGGTACGGACCTCGGCAAGATAGGGGCGCGGACCTCTGTCTTGATAATACTTCTGCATTTCGGGGTCTTCAAAGAAGGCTTTGAAGTTTGCAGGAGTCGGGGCCGTCTTCACCAGTTGGTAGAGCCGTACGTTTTCGGAGGCGTTGACTTGTGCGATAAATTTGCCGTTGGGATACTCCTTGACGTAAGTCTGGTAAATGATGGGAGTGGGGGCTTTGAGCATTCCTTCCAGCAGTGCCACCTCGCGGATGTTCTGCAGCCGTTGCAGCATGGCGGAGTCAACCGGATATTCGGTGGCGTGAATGCTGTCCAGCAGTGCCCGGCTGAAAGGAATTTTATCTTTCGAGGCCTCCAGCAGGTTGATAATGGACTGGTCCGCCTTGTCCCGTATCTGAGAAAGCGGAATCTTTTCCCCTTCACAGATGCCGGGGAAGTTACTTTGGGCGGCTTTCTCGTAGCAGCCGAAGTAGAGGGTGGCTGCCTGTTCGCTCTGTCCGTTCCACAGGTCGTTGAGGACGTCCATCAATGATAAATCTTCGGCATAGTACGCCTTTGTTTCGTCATCCAGTTTTTCCCTGTTCTTCTGCCATTTGTCGGCGTCATTGTCGTTCAGATACCTTAGCAGCTTTTCCATGCGGCTTTGCTTTTGCGCCATTGCTTGCTGTGGTATGCAGGCGATGAGGCACAAACATAAAATAAATGATAAAAATATACTCTTTTTCATTGCTTTGAGTGGTTAGGTTAAATAGTTAGTGATGAAAAATCATAAAAATATCTTCATTGTCAAATGAATGTTATACTTTTGTCGTATTGAAACAAATTTGAACGCCAAGGGTTTGTTAAAAATCCTCATTGTTTTTATAATGCTGTTATGAATACCAACTATATAGAGGAATTAAATGAGAGTCAGTGTGCAGCAGTGACTTATAACGACGGGCCTTCGCTGGTGATAGCCGGTGCAGGTTCGGGAAAGACACGTGTGTTGACTTATAAAATTGCCTATCTGCTGGAAAACGGCTATCAACCGTGGAACATCCTCGCACTGACCTTTACCAATAAGGCGGCGCGTGAGATGAAAGAACGTATAGCCCGTCAGGTGGGCATGGAGCGGGCACGTTATTTGTGGATGGGTACCTTCCATTCCGTCTTTTCCCGCATTCTCCGTGCCGAAGCAAAGTATATCGGATTCACTTCCCAATTTACCATTTATGATTCGGTGGATAGTAAAAGTCTGATCCGTTCCATCATCAAGGAGATGGGACTGGACGAAAAGACATATAAGCCGGGGATGGTGCAGGCCCGCATTTCAAGTGCCAAAAACCATTTGGTTTCTCCTACGGGATATGCTGCCAACAAAGAAGCGTATGAAGGAGATATGGCAGCCAAAGTGCCCGCTGTCCGTGAAATATATACCCGTTACTGGGAAAGATGCCGTCAGGCGGGAGCTATGGATTTCGATGATCTGCTGGTGTATACGTATATTCTGTTCCGCGACTTTCCGGAAGTGCTGGCCCGTTATAGGGAGCAGTTCCGTTATGTGCTGGTGGACGAGTATCAGGATACGAATTATGCCCAGCATAGCATTGTACTTCAGCTGACGAAAGAAAATCAGCGTGTTTGTGTGGTAGGCGATGATGCGCAGAGTATTTACTCTTTCCGTGGAGCGGATATTGATAATATCCTTTATTTCACGAAGGTTTATCCTAACACGAAAGTCTTTAAACTGGAGCAGAATTATCGTTCTACGCAAACCATCGTCTGTGCTGCCAACAGTCTGATCGAAAAGAATGAACGTCAGATTCGGAAAGAAGTATTCTCTGAAAAAGAACGTGGCGAACCGATTGGCGTTTTTCAGGCTTACAGTGATGTGGAAGAAGGGGATATCGTAGCCAATAAGATAGCTGAACTGCGTCGGGAACATAGTTACGGCTATGCAGATTTTGCCATATTATACCGTACGAATGCGCAGAGCCGTGTTTTCGAGGAGGCTCTTCGGAAACGAAGTATGCCCTATAAAATCTATGGCGGACTTTCATTCTACCAGCGTAAGGAGATTAAGGACGTCATTGCTTACTTCCGCTTGGTAGTGAACCCGAATGATGAAGAAGCATTCAAGCGAATCATTAATTATCCTGCCCGTGGCATCGGTGATACGACGGTTGGAAAAATCATCTCCGCTGCCACTGAAAATGGTGTCAGCCTTTGGGCGGCGCTTTGCGAACCATTGAGCTACGGGCTGAACATTAATAAAGGTACGCACACCAAACTGCAAGGTTTCCGTGAACTGATAGAAGGCTTTATGACCGATCAGGTGGACAAGAGTGCGTATGAGATAGGAACGGATATTATCCGCCGGTCCGGCATCATCAATGATGTCTGTCAGGATACTTCGCCGGAGAATCTGAGTCGTAAGGAAAACATTGAGGAATTGGTGAATGGTATGAATGATTTCTGCGCGTTGCGGCAGGAAGAAGGCAACCCGAATATTTCTCTGACAGATTTCCTTTCGGAGATTGCCTTGCTTACTGATCAGGACTCGGACAAAGCGGATGATGGAGAAAAGATAACGTTGATGACCGTTCATTCGGCCAAGGGGCTGGAGTTTAAAAACGTATTCGTAGTGGGACTGGAAGAAAATCTTTTCCCTAGTGGTATGGTGGGCGATTCTCCCCGTGCTCTGGAAGAGGAGCGTCGTTTGTTCTACGTGGCTATTACCCGTGCCGAAGAACATTGTTATATTTCTTTTGCCAAGACCCGTTTCCGTTATGGAAAGATGGAGTTTGGAAGTCCCAGCCGTTTCTTGCGCGATATCGATGTGAATTATTTGCGGTTGCCGCATGAGGCGGGAGTCAGCCGGTCGGTGGATGAAGGTGCGGGGCGTTTCCGCAGGGAGATCGAAGGTGGATTTACACGTGCGGCATCTCCTACACGAACGCCTTATGGTACTAAATTTTCTGATCGTGAACGTCCGAAGACTCAGGTGATTGCACCCAGTGTGCCGAAGAATTTGAAGAAGGTCAGTGCGGTGAGTGGAAGCAGTACACGGTCGGCTTCAGCCGGTTCGGCATCTGTAACAGGAGTGCAGGCGGGGCAGATGATAGAACATGAACGTTTCGGCTTGGGCGAAGTGATCAGGGTAGAAGGAACGGGTGATAATGCAAAAGCAACGATTCATTTTAAAAATGCAGGGGACAAGCAACTATTGTTGCGTTTTGCACGTTTTAAAGTGATAGAGTAATCATAGTAAAATTAGAGATGATCATGAGGAAACAACTAACTGTAATTCTGCTTTCTGCTCTGATATTGAGCGGATGTGCATCGGGACGTATGGGAAATCCCGGAGCAATTGTAGGTGGTGCTGCAATTGGGGGAAGTCTGGGAAGTTCGATAGGCGGACTTATCGGAGATAATAATCGTGGCTGGAGGGGCGGATATCGCGGCTCTGCCATTGGAAATATTGTTGGCACCATTGCCGGTGCAGCGATAGGGAATGCGCTGACTGCTCCGAAACCGGACCCGATAGAGGAATATGCTTACGTTCCGGAAGTCAGACAAGGGCAGTCTCACTCTAAGTTTAAACCTCGGACACAGACTCAGCAGCAACTGACTCAGTTGAAACTGCGCAAGATTCGCTTTATTGACGATAACCGTAATCATGCGATAGACGGGGGAGAAAGCAGCAAGATCATCTTTGAAATCATGAATGAAGGACGGAATCCGGTTTATGACGTGGTTCCTATTGTAGAGACGGTCGGGAAAGTGAAACATATCGGCATTTCTCCTACTGTAATGATAGAAGAAATTCTTCCGGGTGAGGGTATCCGCTATACGGCTACAGTCTATGCCGGAAGTAAGCTGAAAGATGGTGAAGTGACTTTCCGCGTAGCGGTGTCCGATGAGAATGGGGTAATCTGTGATTCTCAGGAGTTTACGCTGCCTACACAGCGGGCGGACTAGGACAAGAATAGCTCAAAATATTCGATTTGTTATAGTGACAGTATGTGCTCGGGATAGTGACACTATCCTTGGCACATACTGTCACTATGTTAATGGGATGGTGACACTATCCCAATACAATAGTCCGGTGCAGTCATTACACAATAAAATGAAGTATCGGTTTCATCTACACAGAAGCATTCTATATGAGTATCTGTCAAAATTTTACGTATCGGTTTTCCTTCCCAGTCGAAAACCCAAATCTCGCTGTTTAGAGTTTCTTTTTGTTCTTCGTGCATCCGATTGGTGTTTGGGTTATACAGTACATAAACATAGTTATTGGAAACGGCAATGCCTCGTGCTCCCAGTTCGGCATCAGGATTATCACTTTCCGCATACACACCGTCTGGGCTTGAATTGAACTGATAATGATAGGGTGCTAACAATAGTCTTTTATGGAGCGTTAATGTTTCCGGCTTATAGTCCCATAGCTCAAGTACATTACTGGTAGCACATGCCAGACGTTTCCGGTCGGTGTTGTAACCGAATTGTGATTGATGAAACATACCTTTAGCCGTATTGGGTATGTTTTCTTCTCCACTTTGATAGTTCGGGAAGTCGCCGCATTTGGATATAACATTGCCGTCATTATCTAAAATAAGGAATCTGCAATCTTCAAAAACACCGGACGCTATAAAGCGTGATTCGCTTATCGGATAGACTCTGTCAATGCTCATGGGCAGGTGTATCAACTCTCCTTGTCGCTGGATGGAAAAGTCTTTCGTGTTGAATATATAGTTTTGCGCTGTGAAGTGCCATCGATTGTGTATGAAGGCAGACGAATCAGACAGAAAGAATTCGACAGGGCTTAAAAATTCATCAGGTCCTTGTCCTTGTGGCAGCATTTGATTTACAAAGCGTTGTTCACTAAGACTATAGCAGTATAAAAGGCTGTCTCCTTTAAAATCACCGGCATATAAGATATCTCCTTTCTTTTTTATATCCATTGGAATGGAGATAAAGGCTTCCTTCAAAGCGGTAGATTTAGCAGTTGTGCTTTCGCTAAAGGATACTCTTTTTTGTGATTCACTACAACTGAACAATGGCAATGCCAAAGTAAACAATAGAATGATGTTTTTAGATTTCATTTTGTTTTGCTTTATTTTGTACTATAACTACAAAGATAACGTATGTGTTTTGAAAAACAAGGATATTGAAGAGAAATAGGGCTAAAATATTTATAGTGAGAACATAATAATATAATTGGCATTCGGTAATTACCATATATTGTGTTAACTTTGTGATTTATTTGATGGTAATTGTAGTTGCGTTTTTGCTAAAGGGTATATTTATTGCCATAAATAGTATTGATCCACATACCAAAGAACTTGTCGGTAACCGAATATACTTTATTGATTTCTGTAATAATGTCTTTTTCAAGCAGTTTTTTAGTTGCGGACTGTACAGAACTTGCGGATGTCAGACTGTATCGTTTGATAAATTTCGCTGATGTGACGTTTTCTGCTTCACCTACTTTGGCAATGGCATAAAGCAATTCCTTCTGCTTTTCGGGAATATTAGATAAGATTTCCCGAAAGATTGTATCATTATATGCAATAAGGTTATCTATAGCTGTTTTGATAATTTCCAGTGTACATTCTTTCCCTTTCGGTGTATCTGCAAAAGCTTCATTGAATGTTTTTTGAATATAAAAGGTATGTCCTTTGAATAGCCGATATACTTTTTCTATATTTTCGATTTCAATATGCCGTTTTCTTTTTTGGAAATGGTCTGCGATAAATGGTATATAGATTTCCGGTACAATGGCTTTCAGTTCCAAAATATCGGCACTGTGGTAGAATGGACGGGATGAAGATAGAAACATTTCCTGCATCATATGCCGTTCACTTCCGGCAAAGATGAAGTTACTGTTTTCTATTGTCTGTATGTGTGTGCGTAGTAATGCTTCTATATTCTTCTCGGGATATTTAGCAATTTGTTGAAACTCGTCGATGGCAACAATACAAGGTTTGTCTGCTGCTATCAGACATTGAAATATTTCTTCCAGTGTATATTCGGGTCGATCAATATCTCCCAGTTCCAGATTGAAAGTAGGTAGATTGGTCAGCGGGTCAAATCCGAATTTACCATTGATTGATTTAACTGTCTGGATAAACAGGCTTGCCATTTTCTTACTGCGGGGCAATAGTGTTTCATAAATTTCTTTGCCAAGCAGATAAGTGAATTCTCTTAAGCTTGATGTATGGAGTATGTCAATGAAGAAAGTATAATATTCTTCTTTTATTTCAGGTTTCTCATAACAGAAACGGATTAGTCCCGTTTTACCCATTCTTCTGGGTGAGATAATGACAAGGTTATTGCCATTGGTTAATGATTTAACCAGCCTCTCTGATTCTTTCACGCGATCGCAGAAGTACTCGGGTTCTATTTTTCCAGTTACTATAAATGGGTTAATTTCTTTAGTCATACCTGTTTCAATTTTCCGTAAAGGTAGTTATTTGAATAGAATTATGCAAATCGAATAATGTTAATAAAGTACCTAGTCTTGTTTTATTCTTATCGGATATTGAATATTGTTAACAAACTTATTCTTTTTGCCTTTTTATGGTCCGTTTCTTTAAAACCAAAGGCCCGTTGGTTTTAAAGAAACGGGGTCTTGGTTTTAAAGGAACGCCCTTTTGGTTTTAAAGGAAAAATGACGATTTGTATATTGTTGATAATCAAAGGTTTGGGAAATTCTGTTTTCACTCTTGTTAAATAGTAAAATATTTATATAAGTATAGCTTAATAAATAAGAGTTTTAATGCTACAATATTTATATTATGAATATTTGTTTGACTACAAAGTGGCTTTTCTTCTATTGAACTATATCTTTTTTAGATGAGAAACCTTAAATCGTTGCGAAATATGTTATCTTTGTAGTGCAAAACAACATAAAGTAAAACAAAATGAGACCTAAAAGCATAATTCTGTTATCTGTTATTGCTTCTGTCGAAGGAATTATATATGATATAAAATGATGATTATGAAAAACAAAATATTATTAATGATAATTATTGTCCTCTTTATAGGAGGATATGGTGTATTCTTTTCTCTAGTTAATGCGAAGCCTATTTCCGATTTAGCATTAACTTATGAATTAGGAAATTGTGACAAAGATTCTCCAGGTAACTGTTGTCTTAATAGTAGAATTGGTGAAGTGAGAAATATTATATCAAATTAGTGATGATTGGTAGAAATAATAGTTCGTTGATAGGATTGGTACATGTGGGAAGAGTTATTATGATAATTTTTCTAACTATGTCATCCTGTCAACGACAGGTTTCATGTCATAAAGATGGCATTGAAATCATTGATATTTTGAATAAAGATTGTCCTATACAAATCGACTTGTATGACATTGTAGATAGTATCAAATATATTCCTTTGGAAACAAGTGAATGCTTGTTGAGTGATATTGAATGTATAAAGAATGATGGAAATTTTTACTTTGTAAAAGATTCTAGAGGATTATTTGTTTTTGATGAAGAAGGACATTTTATTAATGAAATAAGTCATAGAGGAATAGGGCCTGATGAATATGTTTATTCGGATAATTTCTATTTAGATCGTGATAATAAGTTAGTATGTCTTATCTGTAATTCAGCGAGAAAGATTTTGCAGTATAGCTATATTGGAACTTACTCTAATACAATTCAATTAAATGCCAAAGATGCTAACATTGAATCTGCTATGATGTGTGGTGAAGGAGAGCTTATTGCGTATTATCCGTTATCCAATGATTATTCTCTAAGCAAAAGTGAATACAGTACATTTAGAATCAAGAATAACTTATTAATTGGCGAAACATTATTAAAAGCAAAAAAAATGGCAACCCAAAATGTACATTATTCTTTTTTGCATTATCCAATAGCGTTATTAGATGATCAATATTTCTTTATATCAGTTTTATCGAATGAGCTTTTTGTATATGAGGAGGGGAAAATTATGTCTAGATATTATCTAAATATGCCGGAAAATGAGCCAAGTGAGAGTTTTATAGAAGAACATAAAGACTTGGGCTTTTTTGAATTGATTGAAACATTGAAAAAAAATAATATAGGTTGGGGAATCACTGCTATTGAATCTTCTTCAGATTATTTATTTATGTCAATTAGTAATAAAAGTACGGTGATTTGGGATAAAAAAAGATCAATTCAAATATCTAGTATTTATGATTCTAATTTGAATCTTTATTCAGATTTGCTTTTACCTGGCGGAGTATCAAATGAGCATTTAGGCTTTTATTCTGCTGATTTTCTCTGCGCTGAAAAAGATCTAATATTGGAAGGTACAGATAAATCTCTTGCTAAATTGGTTGAAACTTTATTAGAAGACGATAATCCTATTGTGTGTCAATATTTTTTTAAGAAAAAATGCTATAGATATATTAATTGAAAAATATGGGATTTGATTATGACTAGAGGAAAATGCTTTCAGAAGCTAATAACCGTGATTTCCTATTCAGAATAGAAAATATTCTATTATATGAACTTGAATAATAATTTTTATAGTATAAATAGAATAAAGTCGCTCATAATGTTGTATATTGAAAAATAACCACTATCTTTATACAGAATATTATTCACTCAAACAAAATTAGTTAACCCTAAAATCTAGAAAGCGCGAGAAACTATTGAAAGACACAGAAAAACACAGCTTCTTCTATATTGCCGTATTTGGTTATATAACCACAGTATTACCTCATCAGAATGAAAAACTGAAAGCGTATCTTTTCTAAGCTTCTAAACTTTCCTGATTCAATAAAATTGAATGATGGAAAATAGGAAATGTGTTATATTGTCAATAGGAGTCACATTGGCTATCTGTGGAATGTTATGCAGTAGCTTTTGGGGGCGCTATAGTATGTTTGATAACTATTTTCTACTTTTCCCTGTCTCTTTGGGGATATGTTTGGTCACTATAACGGCCATTCTTTCATTTCTTACAAAGAAGAAAATTTTTCAATTATCTGTAGCGGATGTACTAATATCTATTTTAGTGGTTTACTATATCGTTCGATATGATTATGAACTTCAATTAGCCAATTGGAAAATAATGTATGCTATTTTATTATTGATATTATGGTATGCACTAAGGATTCTATTGATGAATGCTACAATATCTCGACCCATTCTCTTTGGTGGCATTGTTGCTATTGGTTGTATGTTGTCTATATGGGGATTATTGCAGCTTTATGGATTGCAACCATCTAATCACAGATTATTTGCCATCACTGGACCTTTTTATAATCCTGGACCTTATTCCGGTTATTTAGCTATGATTTTTCCTATTAATTTAGGTTGTCTGCTCCAGTCTATGGGGAAGACACGATATTTGTGGCTAGTAGCTTTCGCTTTGATGCTATGCATTTTGCCTGCCGGGATGAGTCGTTCGGCATGGTTAGCTTTGTCCTTTAGTAGTCTGTGGGTATTGGTTATACATTTTAAGTGGATCACTAAGGCAAAGTCTTATTTGCAGACGCATTTCTATACTGCTACTTTGCTTTATATAACTGTAGCTATTATTATTGTGTGTGCATCAGTGTTGCTTTATCAGATGAAAGCTGATTCGGCTAATGGCCGATTATTTATATGGAAGACGACGTGTAAAGTAATTGCGAATAAACCGTTGTTAGGGTATGGCCCGGGAACTTTTTCTCATGTATATGGTGAGATGCAATCAACTTATTTTGCATCGGAAAAATATACGGAACAAGAAGAAAGAGTAGCAGGAGCACCTGAATATGCTTTTAATGAATTGTTACAATTATGCGTAGAGGGTGGCATTATTTTGCTGATGCTGTTTTTGATGCTGATAGTTTGGGTAGTCGGTAAAGGAATATCTAATAAAGATTATATCGCTTGTTCCGGCCTTATCTCTTTGCTACTTTTTTCATTATCCTCCTATCCTTTTCAAGTTCTTCCATTTCTAATGATGGGAGTATTATTACTTGTAGTTTGTGTCACTAATCCTAAAGGGATAATAGAGAAGAATGCCTGTATTCCACGAATATGTACTCTATTGTTACTAATATCTATGTTGGCAGGAAATATTTTGTGTCTTTACAAACTATGCAATGTAAATGAACTTTCCCAACGTTTATATTATATAAAGGTATTACAGGATCAATCTTTACAAAAAGAGGCTTCGACAGGATATGGACGGTTATATGACTTCTTTAAACATAACTTTAATTACCTGATGAAATATGCAGGAAATTTATTTGCTCAAAAAAGGTATGATGAAGCGATAGTCATTTTAGAACGTGCAAAATTAGTAAGTTGCCATCCTAGTATTTATACTCTACAAGGACAATGCTATCAGGCTTTAGGAAACTTTGCTGATGCGGAGAAATGCTATAAAGCGGCTGCTTTATTATTGCCAATTCGTATTTATCCTTATTATTTGTTGGCAAAACTTTATGCTGAACCAGACTTTTACCATGAAACGAAAATGAAACAGATGATAAATATTGTATTGACTAAGGAACCTAAGGTATACTCTAAAGCAATACATGAAATGCGCATGGAAATGAATATTTTATTAAATAATCGAATTACTAACTAATTAAAAACTAATCAAAATGAAAAAGAAAATGATTTATGTTGTTGCCGCTCTTGTACTGGGTGCTGTAACTGTGTTTAATGTGAAGACAGTGTTGGAAGCAAATCACGTGTATGATTTGACGATGACTTCCATTGATGCGCTAAGTGAGAATAGTGATGGAGAAAGTGGTGAAAGCGGAGGAAGTACCGGAGATGGAGAAAGTGATACAGGTGCTAATATCACTGACGAAAGGGAATGTCATAATAAGAATGGCTATTGGAATATGGCATTAATATGTACAGATTCGGGGATTGAGAAACTAACTTGCGAAAGAACAGGGGAACTTACGCTTTGGGGATTTACTGTTTTTAAAGTTTCTTATAAGAAAGGAGAAAAATATGAACTTGCATGGGAACGTTGGGCATGTACAACTAGTACAGGAAATTGCTGCTTATCTGATAAACAGGGACTTAGGGTTAGATAACCGTATATATGTATAATAAAATAAGTACTATGAAACAGAAAGTCTATATGATAATGCTTTTTTTAAGTAGCATTATTGTAGTATCATGTAATCCTGAAAAAAAAACATCAAGTGAAACAGTCCGTAATCTTAATCCTTCAGAAGAACCTCTGCAAGAGACACCGATTTACAAACACGTAGAAATTATAAAGCTGGAAACGTCTCCAGTTTCCCTGATTAGTAATGTAAATCGAATAGAAATGAATGATTCTATTATATTCGTATCAGAATTTGGAAAATTGTATACATTCACAAGAGAAGGTAAATTTGTATCTCAAATTAGTAGAAAAGGAGAAGGACCGGAAGAATATATTGTCTTAAGCTCGTTTTATATCGACAATAAAAAACAGCAGGTGACAATTATAGATAATTATAAAAATGTATTAATCAATTATGATTTTTATGGGAAATATTTATCCACAGTTTCTGTGCCAGCAGGGTCCTTTCAGAGTTGTCATTACACTTTTTTGACTGAAGACAATCAGTTATTAAGTCATAATATGATGGATATGAATGATACAGAAGCATATTCTTTATTCGATATGCGCAAACAAAGAGTAAAACAGTATTTTTCGTATCAACCGATAACTGTAGGTAATTATATGTATCCTTTTTCTTGGCATCCAATGGCGAGGAGCGGCAAAGACATTGATATAATTATGCCTTTATGCGATACAATATACACTTATTCAGCAGCAACATCTTCTTTCGAACCGAAATACATAATAGAAACACCTCAAAAAATGATTCCTAAGGAGAAAATAAGAAAAAATACACCTTCCTATACTGAGGATATATGTAAGTTAAGCGAACAAGGATTCTTTACTGGATTTACTGGAATTTTTGAAACCGAAGCGAAAATTTTACTAGAATATAAAGATCAAGGAGTTGTTATGGGATATTTTTTGTTTGATAAATCGTCTAAAGCAGGACATTATTATCTAACTACTTGGAACGAGAAGTATACAACATTACCTTTTTTCAACACTATCTATGCATATAAAAATGTATTTGTAGGATATGCACAACCGAGAGATTTATTGGAACTGGAAAATCTTCAAGACGAAAAAATTCGTGAAAGCATTAAAGATTTGGAGGAAGATGATAATCCATGTTTGATTTTGTATGAACTTAAATAGCAATAGAGATGTGGAAATGTGGAACATTTATATTGTTAACTCTGAATATCTTATTATTGATAGCATTTTATATAATTAATAATGGATATAGTAAAAAAGAGAGTTTGTTGACTGAAAAAGTCAATAAACTCTTTTATGAGAATATATCATTGCAAGATAATATAATCTTATCCAAACAAGGATATTGTCAATTAGACCCCGAAATGCTATTATATACTAAAGACAGAGATAGCATACATTTGTCTGAGATCAAAAGAAAAGAATATACGCTTGTTTTAAGATATTCCACTCAATGTTGTTCTACTTGCGTAGAGGATATTTTGAGAAAAATGAGAAAATTTGAAGAACAATATCCTGATATTGACATCTTATTGTTTACAACTTATCGGGTACAAATTGAAAAAAAAAGATTTTCAACGGATTTGTAGATTTTTTCCTAAAGTCTATAATGTGTTTTCACTAGGAATACCTCTTGATGAAGAGGTAGTTCCCTACTTGTTTGTCTTAGATAGAGGTATGAGAGTAATTGATACTTTTATTCCTGACAAGGATTTACCTAAATTAACCAATCGTTATTTTGAAAGAATTACGACGACTTTATCAAGGAATAAAGCATACAACTATAAGTATTATAAAAAAGAAATATAATGAAACTAATCTTTACGCTTATCTTTACTGCATATAGCATTGCCGCTATACCTATATCTGTAACGAAAGGGCCTGATGGGATAAAAATACATTGTCTCAACTCTGCAAATAATCCTTTGCTAGGATCTCCTGCTTACAAAAATGTGAGAATTGTTGAACTGGAAAAAGTTCCTTTTTTCCAGCGGATAAATAATATCCGGAAACTGGAAATGAATGATGATTATTTATTTGTCCAGACATCTGAAAAGCTATATACCTATACCTTAAACGGTGAATTAATGGCTGAAATCGGAAGAAAAGGCGAGAGGGAAGATGACTATAGTGAGCTAAGTACATTTTATATTGATAACAAGAAGAAACAAATCACCATTATTGATGGTGTTCAAAACAAATTGATCAATTATAATTTTTGGGGAAACTATATGTTTACAGATACTATTTCTGAAGGTGCTTTCAAATGGTGCTATCAAACTTTATTAATTAATAATAATCAATTGTTGAATTATCATGGGATGAGCATGGATAACACAGAACCTTATTCTTTATTCGACCTGACCAAAAAAGAAGTCATCAAACGATACTTTTCATATCAGCCGATTACTTTGGGCAATTATGTGTATCCTTTTTCTTGGCATCCAATGACACGTGCAGATAAAGATATTGATGTAATTATGCCATTATGCGATACGGTATACACATATTCAGCTGCATCGTCTTCTTTCCAGCCAAAGTATATTATCGAAATGACTCAGAAAATGGCGCCTAAAAATAAAATCAGAAAGAATACGCCCTCTTATAGTGGAGATTTATTAAAGTTGGATCAGCAGGGGTACTTCACCGGATTTGACGGAATTTATGAGACTGATACTAAAATTTTGTTACAATATATGTATGGTATAACTTTAGGATATTTCTTATTTGATAAATATACTAAAACAGGTAGTTTTTATCTGTATTCACAAAATGATAAAGGCAAAACATTCCCTTTTAATGTAATCGTTCATTCCTATAAAAATGAATTTGTTGCATTCGGAAAAGGGAAGGAGTTACGCTCATTAACTCATATAAAAGACAAAAAGGTCCGAGAAAAAATAGAAAGTCTGGGAGATAATTCTGCATGCTTAATTTTTTATGAACTTGAATAAGAATAGAAAGCAATGAAGCGGGCATTAAAAAAGTTTGGTTGGGCATTATTGGGACTTTTCATATTGTTCCAGATTTATTTTTCAGTCAGAGTATACTGGCTGGTATCTTGTACGATTCCGACTTATTCAATGTCTCCCACCTTGGTTGGTGGAGATTACATACTTGTTTCTGTGCAAATTCCCGGACGTAGAATATACAAGAAAGATCCTTTACGGCCGGAACATTATCTTATTCATCGAAGGAAAGGAGCACATGGCGTGAAGAAGGGAGACGTGGTAGTATTCAATTTTCCATACGCAAAACAGAATGAGAAAATGATTCTGTGTGATGAAGTGTTTTATTGTAAACGTTGTGTGGCACTTCCTGGAGAGATATATCAATGGAGGACTAATGAAGGAACAAAAACTGTATATCTGCCTAAAATAAATGATACTATACGAATTGATACTACTAACTACAGTGATTACTATAAATGTATTGAATATGAAACGGGATTACCTGTGAGAGTATCTGAAGAGGGCAAGGTGTATCTTGCAAATACTTTACTGGAAAGTTACTGTTTCCGACACGATTACTACTTTATGCGGGGAGATAATGTAAATGATTCGTATGATTCCCGCTATTGGGGGGTATTACCCGATGATTTTATTTTAGGAGTAGGGAAATGTATCTGGTTTTCCAGAGATCCTAAGACCAAACAGATAAGATGGAATAGAATATTTAAAACAATATAGGATGATGATGAAATATATAAGATTAATAATTCCTTGTATTGTGCTTGCTTCGGTATTCGTTGCATGTTCATCAGCTGATAAACGGTTGGAATATGCTCTCTCTTTTGCCGGAGATAATCGGGGAGAGCTGGAAAAGGTTTTGGAACATTATGGACAGGAACCTGAAAAGTTGGAAGCAGCACGTTTCCTCATCCGAAATATGCCTCATTGGTATGCTTACGAAGGGTGGCAGCTGGATTCTGTTCGTCAAATGCTTGCATTGAGAAAGTTGGATAAGGAATCGATTAAGAAATGGAAGCAAGTTTCATTTTACTCTTTACCTAAAGTTTATGATGCACAGGTAATTACTAGTAATTATTTAATAGAGAATATAGACCTGGCATTCAAGGTATGGAAGAAATATCCTTGGAACAGAAGTCTTGACTTTGATGATTTTTGCGAATTCATCTTGCCTTACCGCATTGATAATGAACCTTTATCATCGTGGAGAAAACTTTATTATGAACATTATACTCCCATTCTAGACTCTCTTTATCATGGAGAAGATGTGGTGTATGCTTGTCGGATGGTATGCGGAGAATTGAAGAAACGAGAGTTGTATTATTTTACAGAACTTATTATACCACACATGGATGGAGAATTTCTGTATCATCATCGTATTGGCTATTGTAGAGAATCATGTGATATAACACTGTATGCTATGCGCGCTTGTGGCATTCCAGTTGCAACTGAATTCTTCAGATATTCTCCCGAGTATCAGCATTATCATACATGGAATACATTACGGGATACAACAGGACGTTTCATTCTATTTGAGCCCGGAAAAATTGATCCAACACGAGATAAGATAACTACGGATAACAGAAAGAAGGGGAAAGCATATAGATATTGTTTTGGTGAACAAAAATCAACGGCTTTACTACTTAATGTAAAGGATATAGGAATACCTAAATTTTTCAGGAATTCCTATATAAGAGATGTAACTGCCAATTATTTTGGTGAAAACGAGGTGACGGTACCTATACAAAAAGAAGAACGATATATTTACTTGGGGGTATTTCGTCCGAATGGATGGATACCTGTAGATATGGCGATAAGTAACGGAGATAAGGTGACTTTCCATAACCTTGAGCCTAATATCATTTATCAAACGCTCATTTTCGATGGTAAGCAGTTGCATCCGGCTGGCTATTCGTTTATTTTCAGAAATGGCAAGGCCGAGTTGCTTGAACCTGACAGGATAAATAGAGAGGAAGCTGTGTTGAAGAGAAAGATGTCTATCAAACCAACTATCTCCGAATGGTTATATAGATCAACCAGAGGCGCTAGGATAGAAGCAGCCAATGATACTACTTTCAGACAAGCTGATTTATTATATCAGATTAAAGATTCGTTTACAACTAATTATTATGAGTTCTGTCCGTTGCATTCGCATCAGAAATATAAATATATTCGTTATGTTCCTCCGGTAGGCACTAGAGTCGAGTTGGCGGAGTTGGCTTTGTATGAAGATACTTTAGGTAAGGCGAAAATTTCTATGCATGCGATGACTTCTTTGAAACCGATTGACAAGATAGGGAACATTACAGATGGTAATATTCTAACTTATTTTCAGGCAACTGATATGACATCCGCTATTACTTTTAAGTTAGAAAAAGAATCTTCCATCAGTAGGATAACTTTTTCTCCCCGTAATGATGATAATTATATTAGTCCGGGCGATGTCTACGAATTGTTTTATCAAGATGGAGTGTCTGGTTGGCAATCTTTAGGAATTCAGACTGCTGTTACTCGGGAGGTCCGTTATATTGTACCGAAAAATGCATTGTTGTGGCTCAGAAACCTTACGAAAGGGCGGGAAGAACAAATATTTATTTATAGAGATAAAAAGCAATATTTTACGATTGATATAACTACTGACTCATTTAATCGCAATAAAATAAATGAGTGAAGAAAAAAATGACTGTACAAACTTGATTAATAGATATTTTTGTCTAAATTTGGCAAACATGATACAAACTTACATACAGTATACAAGAAATTATATGTGAGATAATTAGAATAAACAAACCAATAAATACGATGAAAAATAATTTTACATGGTTTTTACTGTGCCTTGCATGTATGATGACGCTCTCTTGTTCCGACAAGAAGAATACTGCAGATGAATCGGAGAAAGGCGTCTCCACAGTCCTTCCAGATACGAAGAATGAAGTAGCTGTTCAGATATTGAAGAAGCGTGATTTTCATCACGAACTGGTGAGTAACGGCAAAATCAGTGCCCGTGGCAAAGCCGATCTGCGTTTTGAAACCGGTGAAGTCATCGCTCATATCTATGTGAAGAATGGCGACCGTGTACAGAAAGGGCAGAAACTGGCTGATCTGGATAAATTCCGTCTGGAACAGAAATTATCCCAGTCGGAAGATGCTTTACTGAAAGCCGAACTTGAATTGAAAGACGTACTGATCGGGCAGGGATATTCTCCTGACGACTTTAGTAAAGTCCCTGCCGAAACAATGAAAATCGCCAAAGTAAAAAGCGGGTATGAACAGTCGAAATCCCAGTATGAACTGGCGAAAAGAGAGATGGAGCATGCTACGTTGATTGCTCCTTTTGACGGTGTAGTAGCTAATTTATTTTCAAAGCCTTATAATCCGGCAAATACTTCTGAAGCATTCTGTACTATTATCGATTCCAAAGGAATGGAAGCTGATTTCACAGTGCTGGAAAATGAACTTGCTTTTATCAGGATGGGAGATAAAGTGGTAATTACTCCTTATGCCGGAGGAGATGCGTTTGAAGGCAGTGTATCAGAGATAAATCCATTGGTGGATGCCAACGGCATGGTGAAAGTGAAAGCATTGGTAAATGCGGGAGGAAAACTGTTCAGCGGAATGAATGTAAGGGTAAGTGTCCGCCGTTCGCTGGGAGAGCGGCTGGTTATTCCGAAGAGTGCCGTTGTATTGCGTTCCGGCAAACAAGTGGTATTTACCCTGAAAGACGGCAAGGCAATGTGGAATTATGTGAATACGGGACTGGAGAATGCGATAGAATGTGTCGTCTCCGACAAGTCACAGAAAGGTATCGAGGATGGTCTGCTGGAAGGAGATACGGTGATCGTCACCGGAAATCTGAATCTGGCGCATGAGGCGGAAGTCTATGTTAAATGAAGAATTAAGAATTAAATAATGAATCTATGATAAAATTCTTAATTCAGCGCCCTATTGCCGTATTGATGGCCTTTACCGCCTGTTTCATCATCGGACTGGTGACGTACTCTACGCTGCCTATATCGCTGCTTCCCAATATCGCTATTCCTGAGATTACGGTACAGGTGGCGTCTGCCAATACCTCTGCCCGGGAATTGGAAAACACGATTGTCAAACCTTTGCGGGGGCAGTTGATTCAGGTCTCTACCCTGAAGGATATTCATAGTGAATCGAGAGACGGGGCGGGCATTATCCGCTTGTCATTTGAATATGGAACGAATACCGACCTTGCCTTTATCGAGGTAAATGAGAAGATAGATGCCGCCATGAACTATCTTCCGAAAGAAGCGGAACGCCCGAAGGTAATCAAAGCGAGTGCAACGGATATTCCCGTATTCTATCTGAATCTGACACTGAAGAATGACAGTGCTTACGGAGCTACGGAACAGCACTCCTTCCTTGAATTGTGTGAGTTTGCCGAGTCTGTCATCAAGCGCAGGATAGAGCAGCTTGAAGAAGTTGCCATGGTGGACGTGACCGGAATTTTGGAACGGCAAGTACAAATTGTGCCCGACAAGGACAAGCTCGCCATGATGGGACTCTCCATTGGAGATATCGAATCGGCTTTATCCTCTAATAATGTGGAACCGGGCAGCATGACAGTGCGCGACGGGTATTATGAATACAATATTAAATTCTCGACATTGCTGCGTACAGCGGAGGATGTGGAAAATATCTATCTGCGTAAGGGCGACCGCATCGTACAGTTAAAAGACTTCTGCAAAGTAAGCGTCGTACCTGTAAAGGAAAAAGGAGTATCCCTGTCCAATGGAAAACGGGCGGTGAGCCTTGCCGTCATCAAACAGGCGGATGAGAACATGGATAAGATGAAGCAGGCGCTGGTTGGCACGATGACCTATTTTCAGTTAGTATACCCGGAGATCGATTTCAGCATCAGCCGTAATCAGACGGAACTGCTGGACTACACCATCTCTAATCTGCAACAGAATCTCTCCCTGGGCTTTCTCTTTATTTGTCTGGTAGCGGTTCTGTTTCTGGGAGATGTAAAGTCTCCTTTGGTTATCGGACTCAGTATGGTGGTGTCCATCGTGATCAGTTTTGTCTTTTTCTACCTTTGCAATATGTCTCTCAATATCATTTCACTTGCCGGATTGATCCTGGCATTGGGAATGATGATTGACAGTTCGATTATTGTGACTGAGAATATATCGCAATACCGTGAACGGGGATACTCCTTGCGCCGTGCTTGTGTGACGGGAACCAGTGAAGTGGTCACCCCCATGCTGAGTTCTTCTCTGACAACTATTGCCGTCTTTGCCCCGCTGATTTTTATGAGCGGTATTGCAGGCGCTATTTTCTTTGACCAGGCTTTTTCCGTCACTGTAGGACTGATGGTGTCTTATCTCACCGGTATCATGCTGCTTCCCGTACTTTATCTGCTGGTTTACCGGACAGGTGTCCGCACCCGGAAATGGAAGTGGCTTTCTTTCAAATTTAATAACCCGATCAAGGATCACACGCTGGACCGCTTCTATGATGCGGGTGTTGACTGGGTATTTCGCCATAAAACGTTCAGTGTACTGTTCTGTGTGATTTCCATTCCGCTTTGCGTATTCTTCTTTTTCTTTATAGACAAAGAACGGATGCCCGATATCGAGGAAAATGAACTGATCGCCCGGATAGAATGGAATGAGAATATCCATGTGGATGAAAACAAACGACGGGTGGATGAACTTTTCAAGGAACTGAAAGATGAAGTACTGGAGCAAACAGCCTCTATCGGCAGACAGGATTTCATTCTCAATCGGGAACGGGAACTGTCTTCTTCCGAAGCGGAACTTTATTTCCGTACGGAGACTTCCAATGCTATTGCCTCTTTGGAACAGGCGGTATATCGGAAACTGAAGGAACGTTATCCGCTCTCTGTCATTTCTTTCTCTCCGCCGGAAACGGTATTTGAGAAACTCTTTGTGACGGGTGAACCGGATGTGGTGGCGGAATTTTACACCCGTAATAAAGCGGAAGCCCCCAAAGCGGAAGCAATCCGTAGCGTTGAACAGGAACTGGGACGAAAAACCGGAATCAATCCGACAGGTATCGCCTTCGAAAACCAGTTGAATCTGAGTATCAGCAAAGAGAAACTCTTGCTCTACCGTGTTTCCTACAACGAACTGTATCGGGTACTGAAAACGGCTTTCCGGGAAAACAGTGTGACGATGCTGCACTCTTATCAGCAGTATTTGCCGATCAACATTGCCGGGGATGAAAAGACTGTGAACGAGGTGTTGCAGGAAACACTGGTGCAGACGCAACCGGACAACCGTGGGAATGTCGATTTTATCCCGCTTCGGGAATTGATCAACGTAGCTCCCGCCGAAGACTTGAAAAGTATTACTTCCGGACGTAACGGCGAGTATGTCCCGTTCGACTTTTACGGCGTGCAGGATGCGAACCGGCTGATGCGTGAAGTGAAACAGGTGGCGGAGGAAACAGGGGACTGGGATACGGGCTTCTCCGGCAGTATCTTCTCCAACAAGGAGATGCTGGATGAACTGGTCGTGATTCTGTTGATCTCACTGCTGCTGATGTATTTCATTCTTGCCGCACAGTTCGAGAGTTTTCTGCAGCCGTTGCTGGTACTGGCGGAAATCCCGATTGATGTGGCATTTGCCTTACTCTTGCTTTGGATATGCGGGCATACGCTGAATCTGATGTCTGCCATCGGTCTGATTGTGACCTGTGGTATTGTAATCAATGACTCTATTCTGAAACTGGATGCGATCAATGAACTGCGCAAGGCAGGCGTTCCTTTGCTGGAAGCTATTCACGAAGCAGGCCGCAGGCGTCTGCGTCCGATTATCATGACTTCGCTGACGACCATCTTTGCCATGGTGCCGTTGCTGTTCTCCTCGGATATGGGATCGGAACTGCAAAAGCCGTTGTCTATCGCCATGATAGGCACGATGTCCATCGGTACGGCGGTCAGCCTCTTTATCATACCGCTGCTTTACTGGTTTATCTATCGGGGAAAAAGCGGGAATCACAAACCAAATGAAAAACATGTTGAATTATGAAGAAATCATCCGTTCTTTTTGTATTGATGGCAGCATCGGGGATATGTTTCTCTTCAGTATATGCCCAGAAACGTCTGGTGCTGGACTTGAACCAGACTATCGCTTTAGCTAACGACAGTTCGCTGGAGTCATTCCGCACACAAAATATGTATCTGTCCGGTTATTGGGAATACCGGACGTACCGGGCAAACCGTTTGCCGAGTCTGACAATGGACCTTACCCCGGCACAATATAACCGGGATATCACGAAACGTTATGATTCGGGACAGGACCTGGATGTCTACCGTACGCAACAGTCATATTATGCCTATGGAGGATTAAGTGTCCGTCAAAATCTGGACCTGACCGGAGGTACGTTCTATCTGGAGTCGAACCTTGCCTATATGCGTAATTTCGGGGATAATAGTGCGACGCAGTTTACCAGCGTCCCGATACGGCTCGGTTATTCGCAGAGCCTGGTCGGGTATAATCCTTTCAAATGGGACCGGAAGATCGAACCGCTGAAATACGAGCGTGTGAAAAAGGAATTTCTTTATAATGTGGAAAAGGTTTCGGAAACGGCGACGAATTATTTCTTTTCGCTGGCGATGGCGCAGGCGGAATACAAACTGGCAAAGGAAAACCTCGCATCTACGGATACTTTGTACCGCATCGGACAGCAACGGCACCGGATCGCCGCTATTTCACAGGCGGACCTGTTGACTTTAAAGCTGGATAAAGTGAATGCACAGAATACATTGCAGAATAGGGCAAGCGCCTTGAAACGGGCAATGTTCTCACTGGCATCTTTTCTGAATCTGGATAAGAATACCCAGATCGAACTGGAGCTTCCTTCACGCCCAAGTATGATGGAGATTCCGGTGGATGAGGCTTTGAGATGGGGAAGGAGCAATAATCCGCAGTTGCTGGAACTGAAGCAGAATGTACTGGAAGCGGAGCGGAATGTGGACAGAACAAAGAAGGAATCCCGTTTCAATGCCAGCGTGAATGCCAGTATCGGTTTCAACCAGGTGGCGGAAAACTTCGGAGATGTGTATCATAAACCGATGCAGCAGGACTTGGTAGCGGTCAGCGTATCGATTCCGCTGCTGGACTGGGGCGTTCGTAAGGGCAAATACAACATGGCACGGAATAATCTGAATGTAGTGAAGATTTCGGCACGTCAGGATGAGATCAGTATTGAGGAGGAAGTCATCATGACGGTGAGTGATTTTAATATCCAGCAGCAGTTGATTGCCAGTGCGGAAGAAGCGCTGGACCTGGCGATACTGGCTTATAATGAGACAAGGCAACGTTTTATTATCGGTAAAGCGGATATTAATAGTCTGACGCTTTCGCTCAACAGGCAGCAGGAGGCGCAGCGCAACTACATTTCTGCCTTGCAGAACTACTGGCTGAATTATTATAAAATACGTCGTCTGACTTTATTCGATTTTGCTACGAAGCTTTCTCTTTCGGATCGTTTCGACTTTAATGGAGGAAGACTGATTAGATAGTAATTTCTTTTGGGATATAGACAAATGAATCATGCAAGATATAGGTTCTGAAATTAAAAAGTCATCAAAGGCTTCCGCTTTTACGCTCATTGTCGCTTTTATCAGCGTGGCGTTGGTCGGGCTGGCACTTGTTCCGTTGCTGCCGGTGAAGCTGAATCCGTCACGGACCTTACCCGGATTTTCTGTGTGGTTCGGCATGGGAGGGACTTCGGCGCGTGTCGTGGAGATGACGGCTACCAGCAAACTGGAGGCGATGCTTGCCCGTGTCAAGGGAATACAAAGCATATCTTCGACTTCCGGCAATGGCTGGGGAAGTATAAATGTGAGTCTGGACAAGCATGCAGATGCGGCTGTCGCACGTTTTGAGGCTTCGACCATCATTCGTCAGACTTGGCCGGAATTGCCGGCGGGAGTTAGTTACCCGTACATTCAGATGGCAAGTCCGGAGCAGAAAAGTCAGGGACCTTTTATCGCATTCACGATTAATGCGCCTGCCACTCCCAGTCTGATTCAGAAGTATGCGGAGGAACATATAAAGACACGCCTTGCGCAGCTTCCGGGAATCTATAAGATAAACGTCAGCGGAGCCACACCGATGGAATGGCGTCTGGAGTATGATTATGAGCAGTTGCGTGCGTTGGGGGTGAGTACGGATGAAATTAGTCAGGCAGTCGGTCTGCATTATCAGAAAGAGTTTCTGGGGACTTATGATGTGGAACAGGCGGCTTCGGGCAAGGAATGGATTCGGTTGGTGCTGATGCCCGAACATGATAACCGGGAGTTTGACGCCGGGCAGATACAGGTGAAAGTGAAGGATGGGAGAATCATCCGCTTGGACGAACTGGTGAAGGTCGTCCGTATGGAAGAGCAGCCTCAGAGCTATTACCGGATCAATGGGCTGAATTCGATTTATCTGTCTGTTGTCGCTGAAGAGGCGGCTAATCAGCTGGAACTGAGCAAAAAAGTACAGGCGTGTATGGATGATATCAGACTGTCGCTTCCGGCGGGATACGAGATTCATACCAGTTATGATACTACAGAGTTTATACATGACGAGCTGAACAAGATTTATTTGCGTACGGGAGTGACGGTGGCTATCCTGCTCTTGTTTGTACTGCTGATTACTTTCAGCCCCAAATATCTGTTTTTGATTGTCACCAGTCTGACCGTGAATATGGCAATAGCCGTTATCTTTTACTATGTCTTCGGACTGGAAATGCAGTTATATTCTTTGGCGGGTATCACGGTTTCACTGAACCTGGTGATTGATAATACGATTGTGATGAGTGATCATTATCTTCGATGTAAAAACCGGAAGGCGTTCATGTCTGTATTGGCGGCTACACTGACAACAATGGGAGCGTTGGTCATCATCTTCTTTCTGGACGAGAGGATTCGTCTGAATCTGCAGGATTTTGCCGCAGTGGTGATGATTAATCTGGGAGTTTCATTATTGGTTGCTCTGTTCTTTGTACCTTCTTTGATTGATAAAATCGGGTTGAAACGACGCAGGAAGTCTTCTCTGACCGGAGTGAAGAGAAAATGGAAAATGGGGAATACCCGTTTCTTAGGATGGCTGCGTTCGAAGATGCGAAGGGGACCGGTCTATTTCAGTCATTTCTACAGGTGGCTGATACAGAGGCTTTGCCGCTGGAGAGTAGCGGTTTGTCTGTTGCTGTTGCTGGCATTCGGATTACCGGTCTTTCTGTTGCCGGAAAAGATGGATGGGGATGGCAAATGGGCAGAGATTTATAATAAGACACTGGGGACTCCTACCTATAAGGAAAAGGTGAAACCGATAGTGGATAAAGCGTTGGGAGGAAGTCTGAGGCTGTTTGTGCAAAAGGTGTATGAAGGGAGCTACTTTACCCGGAATGAGGAGGTGGTGCTTTATGCCAACGCCAATTTACCGAACGGCAGTACGCTTGAACAGATGAATACACTGATCAAGCGAATGGAAACTTATCTGAGCGAGTTCAAGGAGATCAAGCAGTTTCAGACATCGGTAGAAAGCGCCCGCAGGGCATCTATCAGCATTCGTTTCACAAAGGAAAATCAGAAAAGCGGGTTCCCATATACGCTGAAAGCTAACATGATCAGTAAAGCTCTCCAGTTGGGGGGAGGAGATTGGAGTATCTATGGATTACAGGATCAGGGATTCAGTAATAGTGTACGCGAGAACGCGGGATCATTCCGGGTGAAAATGTATGGATATAATTATGATGAACTTTATAGCTGGGCTACAAAACTGAAAGAGGTCTTATTGTCTCATCGCCGTATCAGGGAAGTTACGGTCGGTTCTAATTTCTCGTGGTGGAAGGATGATTATCAGGAGTTTTATTTTGAGCTGGATAAACAACGGATGATCGGAGCGGGGATCGGAGCCGGAGAACTGTTTGCTGCTATTCGTCCCATATATGGGCGGAATCAGGAAATCGGTTCCGTTGTTACCGAAGATGGAACGGAAAAAATCAAACTCTCTTCCCGCCAGTCGGATCAGCGGGATATATGGGCCATGCAGTATTATCCTTTCTGTGTAGGCGATAAAGAGTATAAACTGGCGGAACTGGCTAAGGTAGAGAAGGGACAGATGCCGCAGGAAGTGGCGAAGGAGAATCAACAATACCGCTTATGCTTGCAATATGAGTATATCGGTGCGTCGGAACAGGGAAATAAGTTGCTGAAAAAAGACCTGGAAGAGTTTAATGAACTTCTCCCGATGGGATATAAGGCGGAAGCGGAAAGTAATAACTGGTCATGGGGTGGAGGTGCCAACAAACAGTATCGCTTGCTCCTGATTGTGATTGCTATCATTTTCTTTATTACAAGCATTCTGTTCAATTCGTTGAAACAGCCGTTAGCGATCATCTTTGTCATTCCGATCTCTTATATCGGTGTGTTTCTGACGTTCTACTGGTTCAAGTTGAACTTTGACCAGGGTGGTTTCGCTTCGTTCATTCTGCTCTGCGGTATCACAGTGAATGCCAGTATTTATATTTTAAATGAGTACAATGCGATTCGAAAACGCTTTCCCTGCCTTTCTTCTCTTCGTGCTTACGTGAAGGCATGGAATACGAAAGTGATCCCCATTTTTCTGACGGTTGTTTCTACTATCCTTGGCTTTATCCCCTTTATGGTGGGAGCAGAGAAAGAAGGTTTCTGGTTTCCTTTGGCTGCAGGTACTATCGGTGGATTGGTAATGTCCGTGATCGGCGTGTTTATTTTCTTGCCGGTACTGACTTTGAATAAAAAGAAGATGATGGTGAAGAAGCCTTGAAGAAATAAATTAGCTATTAGCAAAAACAAATTAGCTAATAGCTAATTTGTTTTTGCTAATAGCTAATCGAAATAAGGTATAGGAGATAATTCACCAGTTATTTCCTGCATTGCTGCTGCCGATCAGCATTTCTACCCGTTGCTTATACAAGTTGGCTCCCTCAGCGATGTTCTTTCCCGCATCTGCGGTTCCCATTCCGTAAACAACAACAGGCGTTTGCCACGACATCCCCGAATGAATGGCACTAACCTGATAAGGACGTAAAAGCTCATCCACTGTGAAGCGGTTTCTGCCTCCGCTGCGGTATGCTTCATATTCGGAACCTGTGGTGGTTACTACTGTCAATGGTTTCCCGGCTACTGCCGGAGTCTTGGAAAGGAAGGTGAATACTTCGTCCTGCCATTTTTTGAGCAATGACGGCGCAGCCATCCAATGAAAGGGAAATTGATAAATGAGGGCGGAAGCATCGGAAATGATTTTGCTCCATTCGTCAACATCAAAAGAAGCGCCTTGCTGGTCGTAAAGATTGAATACTGCTACGCCTTCAATATCACTCACAGCATCAATCAGTGCTTTGTTTGCTTGTGATTCCTTCATATTGGGATGCGCCAGGAGAATCACCACTTTTCTTAAATCTTTATTCATAATCAATCGGGTATTTAGGATGAAACAACTACATCTATAATATAAAGGTCTAAAAATAAGAAAAAGTTTTCGAAACTCAATATCTTAATTAAAAATAAAAGAATCTCTCTTTGCTTTTGAATTTGTATTTTTGCAGGCACGTCCGTAAGGCGTTATTTTAGATAATAAATTTATATATGATAGATTTCACCCAATTTCCTTCTCCTTGCTATATTATGGAGGAAGAACTCTTGCGAAAGAACCTGTGTCTGATAAAAAGCGTAGCCGACAGGGCAGGAGTAGAGATTATTCTCGCCTTCAAGTCATTCGCCATGTGGCGTTCATTTCCGATATTCCGCGAATACGTGGAGCATTCCACAGCAAGTTCTGTGTATGAAGCGCGTCTGGCATTGGAAGAATTTGGAAGTAAAGCCCATACTTATTCTCCTGCGTATACGGAACAGGATTTTCCGGAAATCATGCGTTGCAGCAGCCACATCACTTTTAATTCAATGGCACAGTTCCGTCGTTTCTATCCGATGACAGTGGCCGAAGGAAGCGGAATCTCCTGCGGTATCCGTGTGAATCCCGAATATTCGGAAGTAGAAACAGAACTTTATAATCCGTGCGCACCCGGTACCCGTTTCGGAATGACCGCCGACTTATTACCGGATACCTTGCCCAAAGGAATCGAAGGTTTCCATTGTCATTGTCACTGCGAATCTTCTTCTTTCGAGCTGGAACGTACTTTGCAGCATCTGGAAGAGAAATTCTCCCGCTGGTTCCCGCAAATTAAATGGCTGAATCTGGGAGGCGGGCATCTGATGACCCGAAAAGATTATGATACAGAACATCTGATTAAATTATTGCAAGACCTGAAAGCACGATATCCTCATTTGCAGATCATCCTTGAACCCGGTTCTGCTTTTACATGGCAGACAGGAGTCCTGACTTCGGAAGTGGTAGATATCGTTGAGAGTCGCGGTATCAAGACGGCTATTCTGAATGTGAGTTTCACCTGCCACATGCCCGATTGTCTGGAAATGCCTTATCAGCCTGCCGTTCGTGGTGCGGAGATGGGGAATGAAGGAGAATTTATTTATCGTTTGGGAGGTAATTCTTGTTTGAGTGGTGATTATATGGGATTATGGAGTTTCGATCATGAGTTGCAGATCGGAGAACGGATTGTGTTCGAAGATATGATTCACTATACTATGGTCAAGACAAATATGTTTAACGGAATCCATCATCCCGCCATCGCTTTGTGGACAAAAGAAGGGAAAGCGGAAATATACAAGCAATTTTCTTATGAAGACTATCGGGACCGAATGAGTTGATAATCAAAACAATTGTTTGTTTGCGGAAACAAAGTGTGCAGATTCTTGTGAAAAAAAGATGCAGAATGTTTGCAGAATTACGGAAAATCCCTACCTTTGCAACCGCAAACGAAAAAATGCGGAAATAGCTCAGTTGGTAGAGCATAACCTTGCCAAGGTTAGGGTCGCGAGT
>OOCT01000130.1_pt1 | contig 102315 bp, 98 predicted proteins | sample 1671851 | NCBI WGS metagenome assembly OOCT01 (sample SAMN06348199, study PRJEB24527) | human gut metagenome | biome: human gut; feature: ankylosing spondylitis patient; material: feces | host: Homo sapiens | place: China | collected 2015-10
TTTTTTTAATTTATAAATTAAAAGTTTTTTATTATGAACAAAAAGTTTTTAAATGCTGTCCTGTTTGGAGCGCTGATAGCGTCCTCGGCAGGTACATTTACTTCTTGTAAAGACTACGATGACGACATCAAGAGTCTGCAGGAACAAATTGACAAAAGCGGAAGCACCGTTGGCGATCTTCAGACTCAGCTGACAACGCTGAAGAGTGCTGCAGAAGCTGCACAGGCTGCTGCTGATGCTGCAAAGACAGCTGCTGCAGAAGCTAAGACTGCCGCAGAAGCTGCAAAAACTGCCGGCGACCAGGCTGCTGCCGATGCTGCTACAGCGAAAGCGCTGGCAGAAGAAGCGAAAGCTGCCGCTGCGCAAGCAAAAGCAGATGCGATAGCGGAAGCCGCAACACAGGTTGAAGCATTGAGAAATTCAATGCAGGCTGCTATTGACAACAAACTGGATGTGACAGTACACGAAGCTGCTGTAAAAGCACTCGGTGCTCAGATTGAAGGTATCGAAACAGGTTTGAGCAATCTTGCCAACGGAGCAGTGAAAGAAAATACCGAAGCGATCAAAAATGCTCAGGATGCTATCGAAACGTTGATTACAGCAGATAAAGACTTGCAGACTCAGCTCGACGCTTTGAAACTTTATGCAGAAGGTGTAAAAGATATAGCTGACGCTAACAAGGAAGATATCGCGGCAGCGCAGGAAGCTATTGAAGCTGCACAGGATGAGATTAAGAAACTTTGGGATGAAATCAACGGTGAAGGCGGTCTGAAAGCTTTGATCGGTGAGAATAAATCTGCCATTGAAGCGCTGAAGAACTCTACAGCTCAGGATATTGCTGACCTCGAAGATAAGATCAACGATGAGCTGGATGCTATCAAATCGGATATCTCAGGTATTCAGGGTGACATCAGAACCATCAACAGCCAGATTATTACTATCAACGCTGACTTGGTGAGCCTGCACACTTTGATGACTTGCCGTCTGACAAGCATCACGTTTGCTCCCGACTATATCGTAGACGGTGTGGAAGCGATCAAGTTCAACTCATTGAAATATGCTCCGATGGGAAGCGGTGAAAATGCTGCTATTCCTACGAATTATAGTATTTCTACAGCTGCTTTGGCAACTGCAAGCTACCACTTCAACCCGGCTAGCTTCAAGTTGGGCAATGCTGACTATAGCTACTTGGATCGTAGCGCTACAGTGATCAACACTCGCGCGGCTGCCAGCCAGTGGGTTCAGATCAGCGGTACTCCGGTTGCTAACGCTGCAACGGGAACAGTGGACTTCAAACTGCTTCGTCTTAACGTCCATTCTACTCAGCCGGCAGAAGATAAAGTAAACATGGTTGCTTTGCAGGCTACTCTGAAGGGTGATGCTGTAGACAAAGACGAGACTAACGTAGTGGTTACTTCTCCGTATGTATCTATCTATGATGACGTACTGGCTGCACCGGACGTTCGCATCTCTGACAAAGCTACTTTAGTTTCAGGTGCTGACGGTGCTCATTATGCAACTACTTTCACTGCTTGTAAGTCAGAAGCTGTTCGCTATACAACTCCTTACGATCAAGTATTCAACCTGAAAGACCTGGTGGCTACTTGCTTCGGTAACGGTAATCACAAAGAATTCCCGATCGAAGACTATAAGTTGTCATATAAGTTCTCTGTAGCTTCTTCTGATTACAACATCACTGAAGGTGAAACTTCAACCAACCAGCAGAAATGGGTGGTATGTAACGACGCTGCGGCAGGTTTGTACCAGGCAGAAGGCTTCAATAAAGAAGCGATCGGTCGTACTCCTATCCTGAAAGTGGAATTGGTAGACGAAGCAGGCAATGTAGTACGTCGCGGATTCGTGAAGATCGAATTTGGTGTGACGAAGCAAGATGACCTCGTAGTAGGTGACAAGGCTTATGACTTAGTAGCTAAATGTACTGAAACAGCTGCTGAATACACTATCACAGAGCAATTCATCCGTGAAAATGTTTACCGCGTTATTACTAACGGTAAGGAAACAAGCATGAGCCACGAAGAATTCTGGAACTTGTATGATGCTTCCGGTGCTGTTGCTGTAGTGAAGAAGAACAACCTGTCACACACTATGACTCTGCCGAGAATCGTTGACGGTGATACTTCAGTAGGTACTGCTACGAAGAAGATCGTATGGTCATTTAATCATGGTGAACTGGGTAAGATCGGTGCCGGTGGTTCTCAATTTGTTGCAACTGTAACAGTGAAGAACAAGCTGGCTTCTTCTGAATATCCTGCAAGCATCACATTCAAGTTCACTGTAAACGTGAAGTTGCCTGAACTTACTTTGGATGCTACTGAAAATGATATTTACTGGACGAAAGATGGTGATGAGTACAAGTACTTCAATGTAAATGTGAGTGTACCTAACTCAGTTGCTTCTCCTGCAAGTGATTGCCAGTTCAGAAGAGCATTGACAGAAGCTTACTCTGCTTACACTGTGAAAGGACTTCCGGGTTGCGAATCTGCTCGTTACAAAGTAATCAAGACTTACTCTAACGGTAACTTGACTTCTCCTGTAATGTCTGGTGTTCAGATCGACGGTAACTATATCACCCTGGATAAGAGCAATGCTGCTGTGAAGGCTGCGTTGAACAGCGCAAACGGTCTGCAAGCTGTCGTTGCACACATCTACACGATGAGCAATGGCGACGAAGTGACTGTTAACGAATTTATGGTTGACTTTATCCGTCCTGTTAACTTGAACATGCCGAGCGGTATTGCAGTAATAGACGCTAAGACTGGCGGTGATGTTGCTGACTTCCAATGGAATGGTCTGTTGACTGACTGGAGAAACGAAGCAATTGTAAAAGATAGCTGGTCATGGGTTGAAAATGTTCATTCTTACTGGAAGAGAGTTTGTACTCCTGAATTCGAATATGTTCAAGGTCACGAAGAAATGGTTACACCGGCTCAGTTGGATGTAGAATATGGTACGATTAAGTTTACTACCACTACTGTGACTACTATGTATACAGGTAAGGCTACTTATAGATACTATAACAGATTGGGTGGATCTACTAAGAAGACTTACACAACTGAAGAGTTCTTGACTCAGGCAGAAGTTGACGCTTCTCTTGAAGCACAGAAATTAGCTGGATGGCCGTTGATATATCCACATGTTGAATTAGATGGCGATATTATATATACGGAAGTTTCTAAACCTGCAAGCACTACTATTGAGTACGACTATGTGAAGAGTATCAACTATGTACCGGCAACTTACAAGTGGGTTGAAGGTAACTGGACAATGGTTCCTCACAGACACACTGAAAAGCCTGCATTCGAAGGAACATCTTACGGACAGATCTCAGGATGTTGGGAATGGACGAAGAAAGAGTGGGGCAGACCGGATTGGAATCCTGGACAATACTGGTTCTTCTATGGTCCGTTCGGCGATGTAACACTGGATTTGAACAAAGTAACTACAAGCTTGGAATACAACGGTAACAAGTTGCCTGATGGCGCTACTTTGGTTCAGACTGGTAACACTGTGAAGTATGTGAATGTTAGCTCACCAGTTGGATATACTTATCAGATATTCATTCCTGCTACAGTAAATTACGGCTGGGGAACTACTTCTTCTACATTGACTATTACAGTTAATCCGAATAACTAAGAATCGCAAATGTCAATGAATTCTTAGACATTCAATAACAAAAGGGTGCTCTAATCAGAAAAGGGCACCCTTTTCACCATAACAAGTACATTCTGCATACTCTGTGATAAGACATAAAATATATAAAATTATGAGAATAAGAAATTTATTAATAGCCATACTTACTGTCAGCAGCACAGTAGCATTCGCTCAGGAACAGCGACAAATCAAGGAAGAAGGCAAGACTGTGTTCAAACCTCATTGGTTTATGCAAGTACAGGCAGGAGCTGCTCACACAGTAGGCGAAGCCGATTTTACAGATCTGATCTCTCCGGCAGCAGCTGTCAATGTAGGGTATAAGTTTGCACCTGCATTTGGAGCCCGTTTAGGCGTAAGCGGTTGGCAGGCAAAGGCAGGATGGGTCACTCCTTCTCAAACCTATCAGTACAAATATCTGCAAGGCAATCTGGACCTTATGGCAGACCTCAGTACTTTATTTTGTGGTTTTAATCCGAAACGTGTATTCAATGGATATATTTTTGGCGGCGTAGGATTGAATCATGCTTTCGACAACGACGAAGCAAACGCACTGGACACAAGATCTCACGAACTGGAGTATCTGTGGCAAGACAAACAAAACCTTGTAGCCGGACGTATGGGACTGGGATGTGATCTGCGCCTCAATGACCGGCTGGCTATCAATATTGAAGGAAACGCAAATGTACTGTCCGACAAATTCAACTCGAAAAAGGCAGGCAACTGTGACTGGCAATTTAACGTATTAGTGGGCCTGAACATCAAATTAGGAAAAAGCTATAAGAAAACAGCTCCGGTATATTATGAACCGGAACCAATAGTAGAACAACCTAAACCACAACCTGTCGTGAAACAGCCCGAACCGGAACCTGTGGCAGTGGTAGTGGAACCTATGAAACAGAATATATTCTTTGCTCTGAACTCCGCACTTCTCCAGAAAGACCAGCAATCGAAGATCGATGCAATGGTGGCATACATGGAAAAGTATCCGGCAAGCAAAGTTGCCATAACCGGATATGCCGACAAAGAAACCGGTAATCCGAGAATCAATATGACTTTATCAGAAAAACGTGCGAAGATTGTTGCCGATGCCTTGAAAGACAAAGGAATAGCGCCGGACAGAATCGTTACGGATTTTAAAGGAGATACAGTACAGCCTTTCCGGGTGCCTGAAGAAAACCGGGTAAGTGTCTGTATTGCAGAATAATATTTTCCCACTTCTCATGCGGGTATATACCCCATTCCTCTATTCTATTAATAAAAGTATGAGGGACCTGCATGGGAGGTAAAAGAGGAAGCCCGTGCTTGTGAAAGCCCGGACTTCTGCAATGAACCCTTTCTTCACTTGTTAGTGAAGATAACCCCACAGGGAACAGATGGAAAGCAATGCTTGTGAAAGTCTTCTTTCCCGATATCTGTTCCTTACAGAGGATGCCCCTCACATTTTTCCCACGGGCATCCTCTTTTTTTATATATAGACTGATTTTATTATAAAGTCTGATTGTTTTGTTTATAGAGAACAAAATACGAGTGATTTGGTTCGTTATCAACCGGCATTCCGATTTAAATCGTATATTTGCGTCTGTAATCAGATTGGGTCCATGAACGAAAATGTCCTCACTAAACTAAAGATACTTGCAGAATCGGCCAAGTACGATGTATCCTGTGCATCCAGCGGTACAGTGCGCTCCAACAAACCGGGCATGCTGGGCAATACCGTAGGTGGTTGGGGAATCTGTCACAGCTTTGCCGAAGACGGACGGTGCATCTCCTTGCTCAAAGTCATGCTGACCAATTATTGTATTTACGACTGTGCCTACTGTATCAACCGGCGCAGTAATGATCTGCCTCGCGCCACGTTATCCGTCTCCGAACTAGTAGAGCTGACGATTGAATTCTACCGGCGCAATTATATCGAAGGCTTGTTTCTTAGTTCCGGTGTGGTCCGTAGTCCGGATTATACGATGGAGCGGCTTGTGCGTGTGGCGAAAGATTTGCGTCAGGTGCATCGCTTTAACGGATATATTCATCTGAAAAGCATTCCCGGAGCAAGCCGGGAACTGGTGAATGAAGCCGGGCTGTATGCCGACCGCCTTAGTGTCAACGTAGAAATCCCGAAAGAAGAGAACCTCAAACTGCTGGCTCCCGAAAAAGATCATAAGAGCGTTTTCGCTCCGATGAAGTATATCCAACAAGGTGTGCTGGAAAGTAAGGAAGAACGGCAGAAGTTCCGTCATGCTCCCCGTTTTGCGCCTGCGGGACAGAGCACGCAGATGATTGTAGGGGCTACCTCCGAGTCGGATAAAGATATCCTTTACCTTTCGTCGGCACTCTATGGGCGACCGACGATGAAGCGTGTTTATTATTCCGGATACGTCTCCGTGAATACGTACGATACACGTCTGCCTGCACTGAAACAACCGCCTTTGGTACGTGAGAACCGTCTTTATCAGGCGGACTGGCTGCTACGTTTCTATCAGTTTAAAGTGGATGAAATCGTAGATGACGCATATCCTGATCTAGATCTGGAGATAGACCCGAAGCTCTCATGGGCTTTGCGTCATCCGGAACAGTTTCCTGTCGATATCAATAAGGCGGATTATGAGATGTTGCTTCGTGTGCCGGGCATCGGGGTGAAGTCGGCTAAGTTGATTGTGGCATCCCGTCGTTTTTCCCGTCTAGGTTTTTATGAATTGAAGAAGATAGGCGTAGTGATGAAAAAAGCGCAGTACTTCATTACATGCAGAGAATTGCCTTTGCAGATGCAGACGGTGAATGAGCTTTCTCCGCAGCGGGTACGCAGTCTGCTGCTTCCGAAGCCTAAGAAGAAGGTGGACGACCGCCAGTTGGTACTGGATTTTGGGGAATAAATGGAGTTTCAGATGTTGTAAACCGCAAGATAATGAACGTCTATATCTACGATAAAACTTTTGATGGTCTGCTGACTGCTGTCTTCGACGCTTATTTTCGTAAGACCTTTCCCGATTTCCTGTTGTCGGAAGGGGATGCTTTGCCTTTGTTTTATGATGAATTGCATACGGTGGTCACCGATGAAGAGAAAGCCGCCCGCGTGTGGCGTGGCTTGCAGAAGAAAGTCTCTTCTTCCGCGCTTGGCTGCCTCACCCAGTGTTGGTTGTCGGAATTGCCCGATATAGGGATAGTTATCTTCCGTTATATTCGTAAGGCGATCGACGCTCCCCGTTCTATCGAGACTAACTTCGGCGATCCGGATGTGCTTCTGCTTGCCCAGATATGGAAGAAGGTGGATGGTGAACGGATGCATCTGATGCAGTTCGTGCGTTTTCAGAAAGCGGCGGACGGTACTTTCTTTGCTGCCTTCGAACCGCAGTATAATGCCTTACCACTTACTGTCCAACATTTCAAAGATCGTTTTGCCGATCAGAAGTGGATTATCTATGATATGAAGCGGCGTTATGGCTTTTACTATGATTTGCAGGAAGTGACTACGATCTCTTTTGATGACGACAGCCGGGAAGCTCATCTGATTACGGGTATGCTGGACGAGAGCTTGATGGATGAAAATGAGAAGATCTTTCAGAAGCTCTGGAAAACGTATTTCAAGGCTATCTGCATTAAAGAACGCATGAATCCGAGGAAGCATAGAAAGGATATGCCTGTCCGCTACTGGAAGTATCTGACGGAGAAGCAGAAGTAGGCTTATTCTATCCGCTGCACCGTCACATCCGGAAATTTCTGCATCAACGAAAGTAAATGTCCCTCATCATTGTTCCGTTTCGATTTGATGACCATTGTGACTTGATAAGCTTCCATTTCACCCGAATGCTGTGTTTCCATTTCGTAAGAGACAATCATATAATCTTTTGAATTAAATCTGTCCGCTATCTGTTTCAAAGTATCTTTGTTGTTAGTAGAGAAGGAGATCATCGAACTTTTCATGCCTACACTCTTGAAGATGTAACTGAGTAATTCCAGGCCGATCAGAGTCAGTACGGTAGTAGCTATGCCGATGGTGTACATTCCCGCGCCGACTGCCAGACCGATGCCGGCTGTAGCCCATATACCGGCGGCTGTGGTTAGTCCGCGGACGATTTGTTTCTGTAGGATAATGGTTCCTGCACCGATGAATCCGATGCCGCTGACTACTTGTGCCGCTACACGGCTGGGGTCGAGCGTCACACTGTTTTCTTTGATGATCTCTTGAAATCCGTATTGCGAAACGATCATGATCAGGGCACTTCCCAATGATACGAGGAAGTGAGTGCGGTATCCGGCTTCTTTGGCGCGATATTCACGGTCCAGTCCGATGATGGCTCCCAGTATTCCTGCCACCAGTAATCTTAACATAAAATCAACGTTCAACATCATAGGTTCAGTCTCCTTTCTTTTCTTTGTTTGTTTCTTCTGTTTTTTTCTTTAAAAACGGTTAGTTCTATAAATATACAATTCTTTTCTCTTTTTGTGCTATTAATTTAGTAATATTTGAATGTAGCATCTGCATTTTATCGTATATTCGCAAACAAAACCATGCATTGCGCCAAAGATTGAATAAGAAATGAAGAAAAGGATATTTTACATCATTAGTTTTTTGGTAATATTTTGTATAGAGGTATTCATAGCGTTGTATATACGTGATAGTTTCATACGTCCTTATATGGGAGATGCTTTGGTCGTGGTGCTGGTATATAGTTTCGTACGTATATTTATCCCGACAGGGGTTCCCCGTCTGTCGTTTTACGTTTTCCTGTTCGCTTGTTTTGTCGAAGTACTGCAATATTTTCAGTTAGTGGAAACTTTGGGAATCACCAACCGTGCATTAAGAATCATTCTGGGCTCCACGTTCGATTGGAAAGATATTGTCTGCTATGGAGCAGGATGTATCTTTATCTTTCTGTTTGAGCAAATATTCAGACGACGTTAATTGGAATAACTGATTCTCTTGTTTGGCGATTGCTTATTGTACGCTCTCTTTATTTTCGTTTTCTGAAGTCGGATTCAGATCGTGTCCGCAATACTTGCAGAACTGCGCATTGTCTTCATGCCCTGACCGATGGCAGTTCGGACATTCTTTGTCTCTTCTCCGTTTATATTCCTTCATCATGGAGGCGGACACAATACCGGTAGGTACCGCAATGATAGTGTAACCGATCAGCATGACGCAAGCCGAAAGAAATTTTCCCAGTCCGGTGACAGGAGTTATATCTCCGTATCCTACGGTGGTCATTGTGACAATAGCCCAGTAGATACTGTTCGGAATGTTGTTGAACTGAGAATTGGGCAAAGTTCCTTCGATCATATACATTAACGTCCCGATGGAAGTAACCAAAATCACAACAAAAAGAAAGAAGACCGCAATCTTTTTACTACTTTCCCGAAGTGCGGTGAGCAGTCGTTCGCCTTCATTCAAGAAATTGAATAGCTTAAAGACACGGAATACCCGTATCAATCGAAATGCACGGATGATAAGCAGATAGCGTGCTCCCGGAAAGATCAAACCGATGTAAAGCGGCAAGGTAGCCAACAGGTCAACAATGCCGAAGAAACTGAATATGTATTTCTTCGGGCGTGGAGAGCAATATATTCGTGTCAGATACTCAAAGGTAAAGAAAGCAGTGAAAAGGTACTCCATTATGACAAATGGGGTAGTCAGATAGGAGGGGAGCCCTTTCAGGCTTTCTATAATGACTAATAATACACTGGCAAGGATACAGCCGATAAGAACCACATCAAACAGCTTTCCCGAAGGAGTGTCTGACTCGAAGATGATGACGTACAGCTTATGTTTCAGCTTTTGGTCATTCAGAAAATGATGGATTCTTTCTTTTAGTTTCATGAGAATAATCAGTTAACAGGCCAATATCCCAATAACCTGTATTTTACCTATTACTTATTACCTGCTACTTATTACCTATTACATTAATCTATTACCCAATGCTTGTTATATGCAACCGTCTTCTTTGGATCATAGTACATTCCCTCTTGTGTAGGTATCTGGAGAACGTATGTTTTTCCGGTCCTGTTTTTTAGGCTTTGTTCGCGTAGCCAAGGATTCGCGTCCCGAAGTTGGGCGTATGTGATTCCCTGCTGTTTGGCAAAATCGCTTAAGTTGGCAATGGGGGTAGTGACCGTTATCTCTTTGTAGGGGATAGGCGGGTACAAGTGTTCCTTTTTCAGCAGGAATCCATATCGCTGAGGATTCTTGAATATTTCTTTGACTGCCAGCAGGCGGAACATATAGCGGGAAGTCTCTTCTACCAGCCATAAGTCCATTGCGTGGCTGGCAAGTTGCTGGTCCAGTTGAGAGGAAATTCGTCCTTGTCCGGCATTATAGGCGGCAGATACAGCCATCCAGTCACCGTATTTGGCATAAGCCTGCTTGAAATATTTGCAGGCGGCTACCGTTGCCTTTTCGATGTGATAACGTTCGTCTACGTTCTCATTTACTTCCAGTCCGAATTCGCGTCCGGTAGCAGGCATGAATTGCCATAATCCGGCTGCACCGGCCGGAGAGCGGGCTATGTTGTTGAGATTACTTTCGATGACCATCAGATATTTGAAATCGTCGGGGATACCGTTCGCTTTCAGAATCGGTTCTATAATCGGGAAGTAACGGTTGGCACGCTTGATAAGCAGCATGGTGGTGGAGTGCATATAGGTGAACGCCATCATCTCCCGATCCATCCGTTCTCGGCGGTCGTAACGGCGGAGGTCGATCGTCTCTCCGTCAAAAGTCACCTGCTCGGGGACGGTAGGTGAGGTGACGCAATAAGGCACTTCCGATTTGGCGGAATGCTGTTCGTCTACATGACTGCTACCGATCAGAATAGGCAGGGTAGCTCCGATGCAGAACACTAATATAAAGGTTAGAATGTAATTGATCTTGGTAAATTTCTTCATTTTCTGTTTTCTTTTAGTCATTTGATTGGTTCTTATTCCAATATCTGGCAACCACGGCAGTAATAGATGCTACCGCCAAGATAATTCTCCTTGACAATGGTTTCTCCGCAACGGGGACAGGCTTTGCCTGCCGTGTCTTTAGAGAGGCAAGCTGTGTACTTGCCGTTCTCTCCAAACAGGTCCGATTCCGTGTTTCGTCCACCCTGCCGGTAGATATCGTTCATGGTCTCCTTTACTTGATAGAACAAATTTTCTTTCTCTTTGTCCGTTAATGCTGCTATTTTTTTCTTCGGATGGATGTGGGCATGATACAGAATGTCCTGTAATACACCGTTTCCCAGTCCCGGAACAGTCTGTTCTGTAGCCAGAAAGGCTTTGGCGGACTTCTTCTGCGCACTTTCATCATTAATCAGTCCGAGGAAATATTCTTTGCTGAAAGCGTCCGACATGACCTGCGGCTTGCTTTTCGCTGTCCGGTAATATTCGGAAAGTACGCCGTTGGCGGCGTCCTTGCTGTAACACATGATTCCTCCATACATGCGCACGGAAGCGATAAGGCAGCTTTCGTCTTCAAAGCCGATCAGGAGTTGATGTTTGGCAGGCAGTTTCGTTCCGGGTGCGTAATACCGGAGATTTACTCCGTCCGTAAGTATCAGCATTTTGTCGCCTATTGTCATCTCTACCATGCCTCCTTGTGAACGTGCGTGGTCTATTGACTTTCCGGTCAGCCATTCGGCATACTCGTCGGGACTTCCGGAAAACCAAGCGAATTTGTGAGGAGTGAACAGGGTGAATACATTTGTGATTCGTTTTCCCTTGACAGTCTTGTTCAGTTGCTCGCATAGATAGAGCGCTTCGGGTGCCTCAATCATGTTCTTTCTTTTTTATGGTTCTATAAATGTTCTCTTGCAAAGATAATGCTTATTAATCAGAATAGCCCTAATTCGGCAGAACAAAATACATCCGTTTACCGGAGTGTCACTTTCTTCTGAGATGTTGAGAGACGTTATCCGGCATGCTAATACTGCGCCTTGCTTTTACACACTTGTGCCAACAGCTTGTCACACTTGTGCCAAAGGCTTGGCACGGCTGTGCCACAATGTTGGCACAAGCATACCTCCGTAGGGGGCAGAGTTTATCAATATATATAACAACTGCAATGAAATAGTTTATTTTACTTTTTTCAAAGAACCTTTTCTGCTTTTGATACGTTTCTCTAGTATAGTTAAAAAAACGAAGAATCAAGATGAATATAGCAATGACCGGAGCCACCGGATATATAGGCAAACATCTTTCTAACTATCTGACCGAAAAGGGTGGACATCGGATCATTCCTTTGGGAAGAGCGATGTTTCGGGAAGGTATGTCCGGACTTTTGGTTCAGACGCTGACGCATTGCGATGTCATTATAAATCTGGCAGGCGCTCCTATCAATCAGCGCTGGACGCCGGAACATAAACAAGAGCTTTTCAATAGCCGGATAACGGTAACACACCGCATTATCCGTGCCTTGAATGCAGTCAAAACCAAACCGAAACTTATGATTTCGGCCTCTGCTGTAGGATATTACCCCTCTTTGGTGGAATCGGACGAGTATACACAGACTCGTGGCGATGGTTTTCTGTCCGATCTTTGTTATGCGTGGGAGAAGGAAGCGAAGCGTTGTCCGCAACCGACCAGGCTTGTCATTACCCGTTTCGGTGTAGTGCTTTCTCCCGATGGGGGAGCGATGCAACAGATGCTTCGCCCGCTACGCGCAACAAAGGTTGCCGCCGTCATAGGGCCGGGTACGCAACCTTTTCCGTGGATAGATATTCGTGACCTTTGTCGTGCCATGGCCTTCTTTATTGAAAATGAAGAGTTGAGAGGTGTTTTCAATTTGGTTGCTCCTCAAGCAGTTTCACAGTCCACGTTTACACGTGCGATGGGAAAGGCGTATCATGCGTGGACAACTTTGATTGTTCCGCAAACGGTCTTTCGTTTGCTCTACGGTGAAGCCGCCTCTTTTCTGACAGCCGGACAGAGTGTGCGTCCTACACGTTTGCTGGAAGCCGGATTCCATTTTTCCGTTCCTACCATAGAGAAGTTGTTTGAGGAGACAGATCACAGTACGGTAGATCGGCTTGATCTGAAACGCTATATGGGGCTTTGGTACGAGATAGCCCGTTATGATCATCGTTTCGAACGTGGGCTTATGGAAGTGACCGCTACTTATACCCTCCGTTCCGATGGAACAATTCGTGTTGAGAATCGGGGATATAAACGCAATTCACCTTACGATATTTGTAAAACAGCTACTGGACACGCCAAGATTCCCGACCCTGCACAGCCCGGTAAACTGAAAGTCTCTTTTTTCTTGAATTTCTATTCCGATTATTATGTGATGGAATTGGATCAGGAGAATTACAATTATGCTCTTATAGGCAGCAGTACCGATAAATATCTCTGGATATTGAGTCGGACGCCCCAACTGCCGGAAGATATAAAAAAGAAATTAGTAACTGCCGCCGAACGTCGTGGCTATGATACGAATCGGCTACAATGGATTGAACAACTTTAAAATAAACATTATGGATTACAAAATTACTCATCAGCCCGAACAGAAACTATTCAAGACGGAAGTCGACGGTCGTACCGCATTTGTAGAATATCGCCTGTTAGGTGATTATCTTGATATTATTCACACGATTGTCCCTAAACCGATAGAAGGACGCGGAATTGCTGCCGCACTGGTGAAAGCTGCTTACGACTTTGCACTCGCCAACGGGATGAAACCGAAAGCTACCTGCTCCTATGCAGTGAGGTGGCTTGAACGCCATCCGGAAATGAATGCGGATAGTTGAATAAATAGGGGCTGACCTAAAAGCACGAAAAGTCATTTTCTCTTTGCTGTAATGGATATTTGTGACAAAGATACGTTTGGAAGAAGAACTTTCGGGTCAGTCCCTTTTTAGCCTATTGTTTCCATCTCTTTAGTTGAGGGAAGAACTCTTTCATCGTTGCCCGCGCCTCTTCTATAGTGTACTTTACTTCCGAATCCTTATTAAACTCCTCAAGGTAGTTCAGGTTGAGCTCAATCATTTCATCCATTGTGCATTCTTTGGTAAAATGCCCGTCTGCATAGCAATACTGGCAATACTCTTCATTCTTGCTGCCGTCTGCTTCTGTTCCGAATGTCGTTTCATCAATTGGCATAGCACAACACTGACAAATTTTCTGTTCCATTTTTTATTGATTTTAAGTGAGTAAAAGCATGATAAATAATTCTCTTTTATCTGTTTACAAATATAGTTACTTTCAATAAGTTCTCAGTTATCCGATCTTGCTATTTTGTTTTCACCGGCAAACGTTTCCATATCCATCGGGGAATCATTCGCCAGAAGAATACGAGAATACGATAACGTCCGTCAATGATAGCTACCCGCTGTTTCCGATGAAGTGCGCGTACAATGTCGCGGCCTACCTGGTCGGTTTTCATCAGCATAGGATAATGCTTTCCGTCATTCAGCAAGTCAGTGGCTACAAATCCCGGACGAATATCGGTAAAGTGAATGTTTAACTTTTGCAGGTGGGCGAGTTGTTCAAGAGCATCGATGTATGTATTCTGAAAGCGCTTCGTTGCAGAATAGGCAGGGGCAACTCCCAGACCTTTAGTTCCGGCAATCGAACTGATGACAGCCAGGTGTCCGCCTCCATTGTTCTTAAAATAGGAAAAAGCGGTATCCACCATTCGTGTGAAACCTTCGACATTGGTACGTGCGGTATTCAGCTCGATTTCCATCTTCAAATCCATATTTTGGAAACCGATGCCGGAACTGAGCAGAAATAAATCCATACCGCCCAATTGATGGATAAGCGCATCCAGTTTTCCGGCACTGTCTTCCTGAGTGACGTCCAGTGATTGAATTTTTATCTGTTCCGGTGCGATTTGCCGGAAATCTTCGAGAGCTGACTGGCGTCTGCCCGCTATGCCGATCTGCCATCCTTCGGACAGGAGGCGTTGGGCAACTTCCTTTCCGATACCGGAGGTGGCGCCTATGATAATGGCTCGTTTCATCTTTTTGGAACAAAGATAGTCAAATCTTTCTATTTTGAAAGGGGAACTTTCCATTTTGAAAGCCATCCTTTTCGTTTTGACAGGAAACCTTTTCATTTTGGTAGGGTAGAAGTCTTCTCGTTTTTCAAAGCAGAAATAGTATGTTGCTGATAAATAGCAGCTTAAAAAGAATACGGCTGTTTTGGCATACTATTAGCTATGGGATTCGTGCAGAGTAATTCATGAGTTATGGAAGAGTATATATCAGACAATAGTGTGTATGCGCGTGCTAAAAGCAACAGCATGATCAATCCGAAAATGATAGGACGGGTGCTTGGGACGTTGCTTTTTATTGAGTTGGGAATGTTCCTTTTGTGTGCCGGTATTTCGTTGGGGTACGGAGAGGATGATTATAAGTATTTTCTTTATACGTGTGTGATTAATGCCGTAGCAGGAGGATTATTATTGCTTTACGGACGGGGAGCGGAGAATAAGATGAGCCGCCGGGACGGATATTGTGTCGTCACTCTTTCATGGATATTCTTTACCGTTTTCGGGATGCTTCCTTTTTATTTCAGCGGGAGCATTGATACCATCACCAATGCTTTCTTCGAAACGATGTCCGGATTCACTACCACAGGAGCTACGATACTCGATGATATCGAGTCCCTTTCACATGGGATGCTGTTTTGGCGAAGCCTGACGCAGTGGATTGGTGGACTGGGGATTGTCTTTTTTACGATTGCCATTCTCCCGATCTTTACCACAGGCGGCGTACAGCTCTTTTCTGCCGAGACTACCGGAGTGACTCATGACCGCACGCATCCCAAAATCAATGTAATGGCGAAATGGCTGTGGACTGTTTATCTGATATTGACCGTTTCGGAGACGATCCTGCTGATGTTTGGCGGAATGGATTTATTTGATGCCATTTGTCAATCATTTGCTACTACGGCGACAGGAGGATATTCTACCAAACAAAACAGTATTTCTTACTGGAATTCTCCGTATATCGAGTATGTTGTCGCTATCTTTATGATTATCTCCAGTATTAACTTTTCCTTATTCCTGATGTGTCTGAAAGGAAAAGTCGGCCGCTTGTTTAAAGATGAAGAAACGCATTGGTTTCTGGGCTCTGTCGGGATATTGACATTGCTTATCACTTTGGCACTCGTATTTCAGAACAACTATGGATGGGAGCTGGCTTTTCGTAAATCATTGTTTCAGGTAGCTACGGTGCATACATCCTGCGGCTTTGCGACGGATGACTATAATTTGTGGCCTCCTTTCACGTGGCTGTTGCTGTTTATAGCGATGCTTTCGGGAGGTTGTACGGGATCTACCAGCGGAGGTATCAAGAATATGCGGTTACTGATTGTGGCGCGGACCATCCGGAATGAATTCAAACACCTGCTTCATCCGAATGCGGTGCTTCCGGTACGGGTTAACAAACAAACCGTATCTTCTTCCATCGTAACGACTGTATTACTCTTCTTTGCTTTTTATCTGGTGATTATTCTGATCGGCTGGACGATTCTTTTATTTTTAGGAGTCGGTTTCTCCGAATCGGTCAGTACGGTAATCTCCAGTATCGGTAACGTGGGACCGGGATTGGGTAGTTGCGGTCCCGCATACTCGTGGAATTCTTTGCCGGACTTGGCAAAATGGGTTCTTTCTTTTCTGATGTTGATAGGCAGACTGGAACTTTTCAGCGTTCTGTTACTCTTCTATCCGGGATTCTGGAAAAACCGTTAAGACTATTTTGCCGGTATAGCTTTGCCGCTCAGGAGAATAAATGGCGTATCGCCTCTAAAGGGGCATAGAATAACATTCTGGGACCGGAGAACCGCATAACCTCTCGCATCCGTTTGCGCATGGCAGGCTTATAACAATGTACGGGACACTTCTTGCACGAGCTTTTTTTCTCTCCGAACGGACAATGGTCAAGACGGGCATGTGCGTAGCGGAGCAACTCTTCGCACTTCGGACAAAGGGTTGCATTCTTCTCTTTTTTCCGGCAATAGAGACGGATCATGATCTCTACTGTTCTCTTTTCCTGAGTGATACGCGGTTTTTTATCTGTTTCCATTTGTTTTCTTTTGGCTTTGGAGGCTGGCTTCACTTCGGCAAAGATAATAAACTGATCGCATATTCTGCAAAGAACTTCCACTGGAATGATTGCCGTTGCTGGAAACTATGCGTATCTTTGCGGCATGAGAAAGTTATTATGTCCGCAATGCAAGATTGCTGCCCTATATGTGGTGAATGACCGTAAAGAGCGTCTTTTGGTCTATGTACTCGAAAATGGAGAAGTTGTGCCTAAAGATCCGGCAGCTTCCACCGATGGATTTGATTTGACGGAAGTTTATTGTCTGGGTTGTTCCTGGCATGGTTCGCCGAAAAGACTGGTGAAGAGATAGACAGTTGCCGGCACTTTGTCTTTTTTTGATTTATGTCAATAAAAAGAGGGTGCGGGATTAGAATCTTTCAACCGGATTTTTCTGTATCTTTGCAGCCAATTTTTAGGACATAGACGTATGGCAACTTCTAAAGAGATGACGGCGGGGCCGGCATTACCTCTGATTTTTAATTTCACTCTGCCGCTTTTGTTCGGCAATCTGTTGCAGCAAACGTATTCGCTTGTTGATGCTGCAATTGTAGGAAAGTTTTTGGGTATTAATGCGTTAGCCTCTGTCGGGGCTAGTACATCCGTTGTGTTTCTTATTCTGGGTTTCTGCAACGGATGTTGTGGAGGATTCGGTATCCCCGTGGCACAGAAGTTTGGGGCGAGGGATTATAGTACGATGCGCAGTTACGTTTCCGTCAGTCTGCAACTTGCTGTTGTGATGTCTGTGGTCATAGCCATCTTTACCAGTATTTATTGTGCGGATATCCTGAAGATGATGCGTACACCGGAGAATATCTTTGAAGGAGCGTATGCTTATCTGCTTGTTACTTTCATCGGGATACCTTGTACTTTCTTTTATAATCTGTTGTCGAGCATTATCCGTGCTTTGGGAGATAGTAAGACACCTTTCTATTTCTTGGTACTGGCTACGGTGCTCAATATTATTCTCGATTTATTCTGTATTCTGGTACTGGGCTGGGGAGTGATGGGAGCTGCCATTGCTACTGTCTTTTCGCAGGGAGTTTCCGCTTTTCTTTGTTACGTTTATATGTATCGGAAGTTTGACATTCTGCGGGGCACGCCGAAAGAACGGAAGTATCAGTCGAAGCTGGCGAAGACGTTGCTTTCCATTGGCGTTCCTATGGGATTGCAGTTCTCCATTACGGCCATTGGCAGTATCATGCTTCAGAGTGCGAATAATGCGTTGGGTACGGCGTGTGTGGCAGCTTTTACTTCTGCGATGCGTATCAAAATGTTTTTCCTTTGTCCGTTGGAGAGTCTGGGTATGGCTATGGCTACCTTTAGCGGTCAGAATTACGGTGCCGGAAAGCCTGAACGTATTTGGTCGGGGATTAAAGCCAGCACGCTGATGATGGTTATCTATACAGCCGTCACTTTCTTGATTCTGATGCTGGGAGCCAAATCTTTTGCCTTGATTTTTGTTGATCCGTCGGAAATTGAGATCTTGGAGAAAACAGAACTTTTCCTGCATATATCAGTCTCTTTCTTCCCGATGCTTGGGTTACTTTGTATCCTGCGCTATACGATTCAGGGGGTGGGATATACTAATCTCGCTATGTTTTCGGGAGTGTCGGAGATGATTGCACGTATTCTCGTCAGTATTTATGCCGTCCCGGCTTTCGGCTTTATCGCTGTTTGTTACGGTGATCCGATGGCATGGATAGCGGCTGATTTGTTTTTGATTCCTGCATTTATTTATGTTTATCGCAGGTTGAAACGTCAGGTGCTGACAAGTGTCGTTGCATAATTGAAGTGTGTGTCAAAAGTCAATATACCCGTAGGGGAGTTTAGTTACTTTTGACACACACTTTATCATATTTTAGTCTTGTATCGGATACAGCGGGTTACCGCTTTCATCTACATCCGTCCAGTCTTTTACGCTCACGTTACCGAATGATACGGAGTTTTCGTTGATTACTGCACGGAAAAGATATGAATTTCCGGCAGCCAGAATATTGTCTGGCGGGGTAATGGTCGTATTGTAAGTACGTGAGAAACTTTCTCCGTTGACCATCAATTCCATCGTTAAAGCCATCGGGTCGGAACTTTTCAGCGGAAGCATGATATATTGAACCGTGAAATCATTGATTCCCATGTTGGCTGGCTTATCGTAACTGACTTCTGAAGAAATGATCCCTGTTGACAGATCCATGAAAGCTCCCGGTTTCGTGGGAGTAATAGTGGCGGAGAGTACTTTGTTGAGTGTAATATTCTCACCTCCCGTTATGGTTATCACGACCTGAGTGGCTACGTGCTGGTAAGTGATGGGAATGTTGACTTGTGAACTGGTCACATCCTGATGCAGGGCGTGCCACCACAGATAATCCACTCCATTGGATAATGCTTCGGACTTGCCGTTGGTAAAGGTAGGGGCGGGGTTGCTGGAATTACAGGAAACAGCATAAAAACTATAGATATCATTGCTGAGATACATTTTATAACTTTGTATTCCCGTCAACACTCCGGGAGAAGAAGTGATATAGTTGCCTTCACCGACAGGCTCTCCCTCTATCGTATTGGTGGTATTGGAAGGGTAGGCACATAACCAGCTCTGCAATCCTTTTCCCATCGGAGACATGGCACGCGTTATATTTCTTCCTTCTACGGAAGCACTGAAAGTAATGAGTGCATCCTTTTTGTCAGGATTGTCATTGTTGCCCTCTTCTCCGCCATTATTTCCTTCTCCGTTCGGATAGGCAACATCCATATAAATGTTGTTTTTGGAGCAGGCTCCTAACAGCAGCACCGCCAGTGCGGATACCGCCAAATACTTTGTAATTCGAAACTTAAAATTCATAGTCAGGTTCTTTTTGAAAGTTAGTAATTACCCCTATATACATTTCAAAAAGAATTTAGTTCATATCGGAAGAAACTATTTTTAGAACTCCGCTTCCTTCTGTATACAGATGATATCGCCGTAAACGGGATGGCGGAACTCAATATATTCAGCATGGAGATAGAGCCTGTCCGCCTTTTTTCCATAGAGTTCATCGCCCAGAATGGGGCAGTTTAATCCTTGATGATGGGCGGCATGTACCCGTAGTTGGTGGGTACGCCCTGTCAATGGATAAAAAGCGATGCGTATGTACTTATCGGAATAGTTCAGAATCCGGTATTCGGTAACTGCCGGTTTGCCGTATTCTTCACTGACCATTTGCCGGGGGCGGTCGAGCGGATTGAGGCAAAGAGGAAGATTGATGGTTCCTGTTTCTTCGAGTTGCTGGTTCAATCCATTTCTATCCAGCAAGGCTACATAACGCTTCTTAATACTGCGATTGATGAACTGTTCCTGCAAGTGTTGATGAACTTCCTTAGTTTTGGCGACAAGTAACAACCCCGAAGTAGCCATATCCAGCCGGTGTACAATCATGGGACCGGTAGCTTCCGGATATTTAGCTTTTACACGATGGTAAACGGAATCCGTCTCCTCTTCTTTTCCGGGAACGGACAACATACCGGATGGTTTATTGACTACCACCAGCCATTCGTCCTCAAAAACGATTTCTAATTCTTCCTTCCTGTGTGCTTGGGGCGAAAGTGGATTCCCGTCTACTTCCAGTCCTTGCAGCATGTGTTGCAGAATCGGTTCGCATTTTCCTTTACACGAAGGGTAATAATAACCGTGATGCCGTACCTCTGTTTTCGGAGAGTTTCCCCACCAGAACTCGGCCATAGCCAATGGCTTCAGTTGGTGAAGGTAGGCATATTGCAGCAATTTGGGCAAGGCACATTCGCCTGCTCCGGCAGGGGGGATTTTGTGTACGGTTTGTTCAAAGATAGTACATAAGTCTTTTATTTCTCCTTTCGCATTCAGTATACGGAACTGTTCGAATAACTTTTGCTGCAAGGCTGCCGAACGTTGCTTCCGTTCGTTTTTTAGTTTTTCTATTTCCGTCTCAAAGGTGATAACCTCTTCTTCCAGCGTTTTGATTCGTTCTTTCCATCCCCGTTCCAATCGCTTGAATTCCGCTTTCTGATATTGGCTTTCACGAACAAGTGCGTCCTGTTCTTCTTTAGACAGGGCAGGGGATGACTTGCGGCGAAGTTCCCTTTCTTTCTTTGCTGTCTTTAGTTCCTCTTTGGCTTGAATAAGAGCCAGCCTTGTTTGTTCCGTTTCCCTGTCCAGTTTTTCTTTTAAGTGCAGATAATGAGGATTAACTTCCAATGCACTGATACGGACATTGATAGCTGAAATTTGTTCTTCTTCTATTTTAAAGAATCCCTGTGGTTGCAGCAAATCGTAAACAGGTGGGACGAAATACGGATGCAGATTCTTTCCTGCCAGATTGCCGGAAAAAGCAGCAAGATAACCGATAGAGGAAGATCCTTCTTCCTGGGTTTGTACGATCAGTACTCCGAACATTTTTCCGAGGGTCAGTTCCTCTTGCCACTCTTTCTTTGTCGAGATATAAGCTTTGACTTCTTCGGCCGCTAATACACATAGCGGATGAGGAGTATAGTTGAAAGGGTATGTAAACCTTTCCGGTAGTGCAATATGGGAAACCGGTTGGTCGAAAAAATGTATCATTGATTCTTATCTGAATATCGTTATTGATTGCAAAAGTAAGGCAAATCCGCGAATTTTATTCTATATTTGTTTTGTAGTTGGAATAAAATAGAGGAATAAAATGGAAGACAAACCAAAATTCGCTTTTGTAGGTAACAGCCACATGGCATTCTGGGCACTGAATGTATATTTCCCTCAATGGGAATGTCTGAACTACGGTGCTCCCGGAGAAGGGCTGGCGTATGTCGAGTCATTTCATGAAGATACATCCGACTGTCAGGTAGTGATTCAGTTCGGGAGCAATGACATTTATCAGCTGAATGAAGAAAATACAGATGATTATGTAGAGCGGTATGTGAAAGCTGTTCTTGCGGTTCCTTCCCGAAAAACGTATCTCTTTTGTATTTTTCCTCGTAATGATTATGATGATTACAGTACGGCTGTGAACAAGTTCATCCGCATACTGAATGAGAAGATAGTTGCAAAACTGACAGGGACAGGCGTCATTTATTTGGATGTTTTTGATCAATTACTGATGAACGGCAGATTAAATCCGGAGCTGACTATTGACGATCTGCATTTGAATGGAAAAGGGTATCGGATATTAAGTACGGCGCTGAAGCAGGCATTCAACAGACAGGAGCATCTATGAAATTTTATGTTAACGCTTTTGTCATGTAAATAGGTGGCGTATCATTTATTTTTCCTATTTTTGCCCCATTAATCAATATGTATAACCCCCATAAAACGATGAGACGATGGAAAAAGTTATTATCAACTCGTACGAAGAATTTGAAAAGCTGGTAGGGCAACAAATAGGTGTTTCCGATTATGTGGAACTCTCTCAGGAACGTATCAACCTTTTTGCAGACGCAACACTGGATCATCAGTGGATTCACGTAGACACAGAACGTGCAAAAGTAGACAGTCCGTATCACAGTACGATTGCTCACGGTTATCTGACGCTTTCCATGCTTCCTTACCTGTGGAATCAGATTATTCAGGTGAACAATCTGAAAATGATGATCAACTACGGGATGGATAAGATGAAATTCGGTCAGGCTGTTTTGTCCGGACAGAGCATTCGTCTGGTAACTACTCTACACTCACTGACCAATCTGCGCGGTGTGGCAAAAGCTGAAATCAAGTTTGCAATTGAGATTAAGGATCAACCGAAGAAAGCCCTTGAAGGGATTGCTGTGTTCCTGTATTATTTTAATTGAGTAACGACGAAAAGATAAGATAAGGCTGTTTCCTGCAAAGGAAGCGGCCTTTTGTTTTATTTATTGGATGTAAAATATGTAAATACACGGAAATCGGTTAAAATATCAAAATAATAAGAGGTTTGTCATGATTGCGGCATCCATAAGCGCTGCTGAGTGTTTTACATATCATATATGTATTCAAATAATCATGAAGCAATTAAAAAGTGAGCGTTATGTCTTTAAGTAGTCTTTTAATCATATTTTCATCTTCTTTTATGGCATTGTTTCCGGTGATCAATCCTTTAGGAAACGGTTTTGTCGTCAATGGATTCTTTGCAAACCTTGATCCTTCACAACGAAAAACTGCTATTCAGAAACTAACCATTAACTTTATAATGATCGGTGTAGGCACTTTACTGATAGGTCATTTATTCTTATTGATTTTCGGTCTGGCGATTCCTGTGATTCAACTGGGTGGTGGAATACTTATTTGTAAGACAGCGATTGAGCTGTTGGGTGATTCCAATTCTTCCGATAAAGAAGGGACCAGCCAGAATGTGGACAGCTTCAAGTGGAAGAGCATCGAGCAGAAGATATTTTATCCCATCACGTTTCCTATCAGTATCGGTCCGGGCAGTATATCCGTGATCTTTACTTTGATGGCATCTGCCAGTGTGAAAGGCAAACTGTTGCATACCGGAATCAATTATCTGGTCATTGCGCTGGTCATTATTTGTATGGCTGGGATACTCTATGTGTTTCTTTCACAGGGACAGAGGATCATTCAGAAACTGGGACCTGTAGGAAATCAGATTATTAATAAACTCGTTGCCTTTTTTACCTTTTGCATCGGTATACAGATTTCCGTCACAGGTATTTCCCAGATATTCCATCTGAATATATTATGAGTTCGGATGTTCTTTCTTTTTCTTTGCTTGGATAGCTTTCAATGTATTTTTTCTTACTGAACGTATGGCAGGAACCAACAATTCCGGTTCCATTATCTCCAGCATAGTGCGCAATTCTTGCTGTAGTTCGGGGATGGAGCAGGTCAGCTGATAGGCAAGTTTGATGCAAAGAGACTGCACTCCTGCCGGCTCATTTCTCGATACCATTCGTTCCATACAGAAATCCAGTAAGTCTACTCGTGGAGGGTCGGCTAGCTGTTGTTGGCATAGCAGGTTCAGTAACATCCTTCGTTTTCCCGAATGCGGGCAGGTAAGTGCTGCGTCTATCAGTTCGTCTTGTTTCAGAGTCAGCCATTCTACTTCAGGCTTTGAGAAGTGCGTACAAACCCACAATGCCTGATAAGAGACAACGTCATCCTCATCAAAGATCAGCCGGTAAATTTCCTCTCTGAGCCGTTCGTCTTCTTTTATATAATGAAGTAGTTCCCGTATATTCTCTATATGGAAGCGTGTGGCCAGTTGTGTGCGTAAATCCATTTTTATTTTGGGTTCAGTATCTTATTTTTTATCGTCGGCCAGTTGTAAGTGCAGGATTGGATACGGCTTGCCCATGCTGTCTGTTTCATCCCGTCCGATGATCTCGAATCCCAGATGCTGATAGAACCGGAGAGCCTGGTCGTTGTCTTCGTTTACATCCACCTTGTCGATCTGTTTCTGGCGGATGGCATACTCTATCAATCGCTTTCCGTACCCCTTTCCCTGTTCGTCGGGGTGTACAAACAGCATCTCGATCAGTTCATCACTCAATCCCATGAATGCGGCAATCTTTCCGTGAGAGTTGCGGATGATAAAGAGCTCTACTGCCGGCAGATAGTGGTTGCGTATCAGTGGCTTATAGAACTGGATACTCTCTTCTGTCAGAAAGTGGTGCGTGGTACGCACAGACTTCTCCCACAGCTGTATCAGTTCATCGTAATCCTGTTCGGTGGGGCGTGCTATATTGGGAATGTAGTAACATTCATGATCATATATATTCCCGTTATAGGTAAGTTCTGCCTGATGAAGTATTCCTTCGTAGATAAATCCGTTTCGCTTCAGCACTTGTTGCGAACGTTTGTTGTGCGGATAACAGTTGGCAGTGATGAGGCTGAGCTGTAGTTCGTTGAAGCCATAGTTGAGCACGGCTTGCACTGCTTCCGACATGTATCCTTTTCCCCAATACGGTTCGTCCAGCCAATATCCCAGCATACGTACCTGAGGATTTTCCCGTTTCGGATCGGGTACGATGCCGATGGAAGCTATCAATTGCTGTGTATCTTTTAATGTAACAGCCCATATACCTTCCTGTCCTATAAATGCGCCGTGAAGGATTTCACGGGATTCATTCAACGTCTTGTGGGGAGCCCATCCGGCATTATTCCCCAAATTGGGGTTCTGGCAACAGGCAAAGAATGCTTCTGCGTCATTCTCCTGAAAAGGGCGCAGTAGCAGACGTTTCGTTTCGATATTCGGGCATAGAGCCGCTTCGGTTCTTTCTGCTTCCGGTTCTTTCTTGTATACACATTCCAAACGATTTCCGTCGGGGTCGAGTACAACGCTCTCAAAGTATCCGTCGCCCGAAGTGCGTGGTTCACCTGCTATGGTATACCCCTCGGAGCGCATTTCTTCCGTAAAGCGAAGAATCTCCTCCTTGCTGGGAAATGTGAACGCAAGATGTGTCAGTCCCCGCCTGTTTTCCTCTATCGGGGTATTCTGCACATCTACCCGACTCATCAACTCCAGAGTGGGACCTTCATCAAAAGAGATAAAGTATGGTTCGAATCCCTTCTTGGGATTGATATATTTCTCATTACTTGTCCCGCCCAGAAAGCGGACATAGAAATCTTTTAATTCTTCCAGACGGAAAGTCCAGATGGCGATATGATGTAGCTTCATAAGAATCGTAGTTAATGTTGTTATACTTCTATTTTATTGATGCGTCACATATTCGTAAACGATACGTGAGATGTCCGCAATGATTTTACTGTTCTCCTGATTATTCTCTTCGGAATCTTTGACGAAGACAGCTATACTGTAAGCGTGTCCGTCGGGCAGGAGGACGAAGCCGATATCATTGCAGGCTACCTGTTGTCCTTTGGCATTGCGGTCACCCGTCCCTGTCTTGTGGCCGATTGTAACTTCTTTGCCGAGCAATGGAGCAACCAGTCGATCTCCGTAACGCCCAGGGAATGGATGTACTGGTTCACTGCATCTACTCCTCCCTGATATTGAAACAGAATATCACAAGCATTGTTGTCACTTTGTTGCAGGGTGTATTTCAATAAATCCGCAATGTCTATATTGAATCCTCCCTGTGGAAAACTATCCCGCAGCGGACTATAAGTATCGGGTTTTAAATCCTCTTTCTTTATGGTCAGTTCAAAGTTCAATGACTGTTGCTGCTTTCCCATATAATCAGCCAATGCCAACGCCTGATGAAATTTGAATACACTCATCAATGGATAATGAATGTCATTGTTGACAGTTACCGTATCTTTTCCGTCGATAATGACGGCAATACCTATTTCAGCTTTCTTGCCTTTGATAGCCTGTTTGAGTTGGTCCTCCAGAGAAAGATTCTGTGCACAGATAATAGTGGGGATCAGACAGAGAAGCAGGATGAATGAGCGCATACTAATTTTTTCATTAATTGGTTTGTATTTGGGTCTTAAGAGTCACAAAGATATAAATACTAATTTTATCAGCAAATATTTACTTGGAAATAGTAATCCTGCATAAGAATTATCTATTTTTGTCGGTAAACAAAATAATAAGCCTTCTATATGTTAAAATGTCATTCAGAGTTGTTTAAATCGTCGGTGAAGTTGGCGGATGGTTTAAGATTGAGTACAAAAGAAGAATTGAAAGATGTAGCACAGTTGCTTCTTCTTCCCATTCCTTCAAAATTGCGAAAAGAAGAGTATGTATCCTGTCTTGCAGAAGCTGTTCTGACTTGTCCGGATATATGGATTCCGCAGTTGACACATTATGAATGGTTGCTCCTTCAAAAATTGGTGAAAGCAGGAGCCAATACCTATGTGGAAGAACCTAATATGATAATGACGAGTACATTAGAATTACTTTCTTTTGTTGCGACCGACCGTGGTTTGAACGGAGACAAGATTCGTTATATGATTTGTGATGAGTTGCGTGAAGCGGTTGCTCCCCATATTGATAAGTTTTTGACATCAACGGAAGAGAACAGCCGTTTTGTGCTGGAGCAGTATGCTTTAGGAATTTTAAATCTTTATGGTCTCTTACCTTATACGGAATTTTTGAAGCAACTGACCGGATACTTGAAGGGTTCAATGACAAAGGACGAAATAGCTAAAGGTTTATCAAATTCAATGTTGATGAGACAACTGACGTTTGATATAGAAGATATATATAATTCTGTTATGTATGTTCGATCTCCCTTATTATTGGAAGTTGAGGACTTGGAGGAAAGATTATATGCACATCGTGCTATAAAAAGTTTGAAGAAGTTTACCGTCGAAGAGGTTTTGTCGGCTGGAACGATGCCTGTGTTCTATATTTCCAATCCGCATTCGGATCAACTGAAAGGATTTATGATGAGGAAATTAGGTTATAATGAAGAACTGGCTGAGGCCAAGATACAGTGGCTGTGGTATGCAATACAGATGGACGAAAATCCGATGTCTGCTATTGTTTCGGCAATAGACACGAAGGTTCTTTCTATGCAAGAACTTCAGGAAGTGGTTGGAATAGCTGTAAACTATTGTAATGATTGTCCCCGTTGGTTCTTGAAAGGTCACTCGTCCACCGAAGCATCTGCTTTACTTGGTAGGGGTGAATCGGTGAAAACTCCTCCTCGTATCGTTGCCGGACCAACGATGAAAGCAGCAGGCATGGATATCACTCCTAAAATGCAAACAATGGTTGATGGTATGTTTTATGATACATTCTCCGGAACGAAAATCGGACGGAATGATCCTTGCCCTTGTGGGAGCGGAAAGAAATATAAGAAATGTTGCGGCAGGGATAACTGAAAAGGGACTGTTCGTAGAGATGCTATGTTGGTATAGGCGGACTGTTCTTTGAAAGATTGTGTTGGAGATTAGAGGAAAATGAGCTTTAGGGAGATTCGGGATATTGTGCAAGAGAATTAGGCAACCTTTTCCTTACGGTTGTGAATTGTCCCGTTTTTCACGTAAAAAACGGGACTTTTTATTACCTTTGCAGCGTTATTAGCGGTTTGATCATGAATATAACAAAAGAGATAAAGGAATTAGTTCGTAATTTTTCTGATGATTATGTATTAACTGCATCAGATTTTGATTTTGGTCCACAAAGTAAAGCGGCTGTGGTCAAGGCTTTGAATCGTATGGCGGATTCCGGTGAGTTGATGAAACTGTCCAAAGGAAAGTTCTACAAGCCACGAAAGACACAGTTCGGCATATTGAAGCCTTCCGTCTACCAAATAGCCAAAGATTATATTGAGCGTGATGGAAAGCTGATAGGTTATATTACAGGGTATTCTGCCTACAATGCGCTTGGGCTGACGACTCAAATTTCCTCTTATATTCAGATAGGTACAAACAAATACCGCCGTGCTGTGAAACGAGAGAAATATACCATTTCATTTATATTGCAGCCTAATCCGATTACACGGAAAAACATAGAAGTATTACGCATTTTGGATGCAATTCGTTTCATCCGCGAAATACCCGGCACATCACCCGATGAAGCTTGTTTGCGGTTGAAAGAAATAATAAAGGAATTGGATGATGAACAAAAAAAAATACTCGTAAAATGTACCTTGCAATATACAAGCTATGTACGAGCGTTGTGTGGTGCTATTCTGGAAAATACAGGTTGTGATAAAGAACTATTGGGTATTATCCGAAAGTCTCTAAATGGCATAACTGAATACAAATTGCCACTATCTGCATCAGTATTACCCACGAAACAAAATTGGAAAATATATGAACCTACACGAAAATAAGAAGCTGTTTACGGATGCTGTACTTGCCGCAGCGGAACAGTTGGATATAAAGGCTGTATATATAGAAAAGGACTATTGGATAACACGGTCTTTGAAACTGATGGCACAAGATTCAAATGCAGAAAGAGCTATATTTAAAGGAGGTACTTCGCTTTCCAAAGCCTACAAAATTGGTAACCGATTTTCTGAAGATATAGATGTAGCTATTTCAGATGCAAATTCCTTAAGCGGCAATCAGTTAAAGATGCTTATTAAACGGATAGCCAAAGAAATGACTGTCGGACTGGATGAATTTGTCGTACAAGGAGTAACGAGCAAAGGTTCCAGATACTATAAAGCGATGTATGCTTATCCGAATATACTTGGCAAAGCCATCAAAGAAATAGTAAATGTCGGACAACTGTTAGTTGAAATCAATTCATTCGCCAATCCCTATCCGTATGAACAAAAGGTAATAGAGTGTTTCATCAGCGATTTTTTTAGGCAGACGGGAAACGACAATCTTATCGAAGAATACGATATGAGACCATTTTCAATGAATGTGTTGGATAAAAGACAGACATTTACGGAAAAGCTGGTATCGTTGATCCGTTTTTCATTGTCGGATAAATATATGTATGACATGGCAGCAAAAATACGCCATTTCTACGACCTGCATTATCTTTTGCAGGATAAAGATTGTGTTGTATATCTGCATTCTGAACAATTTTGCCAAGACTTTGAGAATCTGTTACAGCATGATAAGGAAACATTCGACAAACCGGAAGGATGGACGGAGAAGCATTTAGGTCAATCGCCTTTATTGGTGGATTTTCCAACAATCTGGAGTGAACTGAAAAATACTTATGTTAGGGAACTGCCGGGTATAGCATTTTCTGCTATCCCGAAAGAAACTGTTGTTGCACATAGTTTTATGGATATAGTGGAGATATTTAAGCATAATTATTTTTAAGATTTTTAGTAGCCTTGTTGGCTTGGTATGGTAAAGTTCTTACCTTTGTAAGGTCATCAAAATAAGTGTTCATGAAGAAGTCTATAAAACATTTGCCCAAGCGAACGCAGGAAGAACTGACAGTTCTGCTGGACTTAGTCTGCAAAAGCGTCGATAACTGTCAGATGATTATTCTGTTCGGGAGTTATGCCAGGGGTAATTATGTTTTATGGGATACTAAAATAGAGTTCGGTGTTCGTACCTCGTATCAGAGTGATTATGATATTCTTGTCATCACCAACGGAGCAGTCAAGCGGGCAGAAAGAAAACTGGAGCGTATCACTAACAAATATCATGATTTGTTTGAATACCGTCGTCACGCTTTTCCGCAATTCATTGTCGAACATATAAATACGGTTAACAATAATCTGGAGGTTAGCCAGTATTTCTTTACAGATATTGTAAAAGAAGGAATTTTGCTTTACGATAGTGGCAAATATCAATTGGCTAAACCACGGAAGTTGAGTTTTAGGGAGATTCGGGATATTGCACAAAATGAATTTAGTGAGCTTTATCCTTATGCTTGTGGTTTTCTTGATTTAGTGAAACTATCATTGCATAATGATCAGCGGAATAAGATTTTTGCTTTTCTGCTTCATCAAGCATGTGAGAAACTTTATAATACTATATTGATGGTTTTTACGAATTACCGTCCGAAAAGTCACAGACTTCAAGACCTTGGTGGAATGGTAAAGCGCTTTTCGATGGAACTAGTAACGGTTTTTCCTCAAAATACGGATGGCGAAAAAGAGTGTTTTAATCTATTATGCCGAGCCTATATCGAAGCCCGCTATAACAAAGATTACAAAATCACAAGCGAGCAGCTGGAATATCTTATTGCGCGTGTTGAAATTTTGAAAGATATGACTGAACGTCTTTGCAAAGAGAAAATTGCAGAATATAATGCGATGGCGGAAAATGGTTGAACACACGAAAAATTTTAAAGTCTTATAACTTTGCATCCGTCTGGCTGTCACTCCCTATAAATTAAAAAGAAGAATATATCTGTCATCTGTCACCGATTTCATTCTAACTATCAGATTATAAATAGTTAATGATGTGACAGCAGTGGGTGACAGCACTGTGATGGCAATTATGCTGTCACCCTTGTATTTGTGATTCGGGATATGTTTTGAAGTCGTTGATTTCATCACGGTATGTAACGATCTTTTCTACTGTAAGAAACAGTTTGTTTTGCAGTTTGAAACTAAAGTTCCCAATGCTTGAAACCATAGTTCCAAAGGCTTGAAACTAATGATTCCAAGCTGTTGGAACTAAAGTTTCAAGCCTTTGAAACTATGGTTTCTCTTCGCTGAAACTATGGTTTCAAGGCGACGAAACTAATTCAGTGCTATAACCTTATCATGACCCAGCTTAGATTGCTTCTTTAGGGTCAGCCTTTTCTATATTAAATTTTCGTTTTTTCTTGTCGGTCCCGGATATAATGAGTAATTTAGCAGTCTCAACGACACGAAGACGCTGACACAAACAACCTATTATTATATAAATGAAAATTACCCAATTCCGTAAAAATGGAGATACAACAGCGCTCAGCGTAATGGATCTTGAAAAACTGGTAAACAAAGTAAAAACAGAGATAAAATCCCGTCCGGTTTCCACTTTCAGAGAAGAATTAAGATATATGCTTCCAAATGATCGGTGTATGTTTGCCGACAAGCTTCCCGAGATAATTCCTGCCGCAGAATTTAGAAAAGTAAACGGGCAGAAGCAGATGAAAGCGTACAATGGTATTATTGAACTGACTGTCGGTCCCCTGTCCAATAAGTTGGAGATAGCTCTGGTGAAACAAAAAGCGAGTGAACAACCGCAGACCCGTTGCGCTTTTATGGGTTCGAGTGGAAAAACGGTGAAGATATGGACCACTTTTACTCGTCCGGATAACTCACTGCCCAAAACACGGGAAGAGGCGGAACTGTTTCACGCTCACGCCTATCGGCTGGCCGTGAAATGTTATCAGCCCCAAATCCCGTTCGATATACTTCCCAAAGAGCCGACTTTGGAGCAATATTCGCGATTGTCTTATGATCCGGATATTATGTATCGTCCGAATTCCGTGCAATTTTATCTCTCGCAGCCCACAGCGATGCCCGAAGAGACGACTTTCCGGGAGGCAGTGCAGGCAGAGAAGTCTCCGTTGACTCGTGCCGTGCCGGGATATGATGCAGAAAATGCTTTTTTGATGCTTTTTGAAGCAGCTTTTCGGAAAGCTTATACAGATCTTAGCGAAGCAGGCCTCCAATTACGGGAAGATAAATGGCAACCATTGGTCGTACAATTGGCCAAAAATTGTTTTGCTTCGGGATTGCCTCAGGAAGAAGTCGTGAAACGTACCGTTTTTCATTTCTATATGTATAAACAAGAAGTGTTGATCCGGGAGATGATTGGCAACGTATATCTCGAATGTAAAGGTTTCGGCAAAAATATCAGTCTGAGCAAAGAGCAACAGCTAGCCTTACAGACCGAAGAATTCATGAAACGCCGTTATGAATTTCGCTATAACACACAAATCGCCGAGGTGGAATATCGGGAAAGGCTGTCTTTCCGTTTTCGTTTCAATCCTCTCGACAAACGGGCGCTGAATAGCATTGCCCTAGATGCACAAATGGAGGGTATTCCACTGTGGGACAGGGATATCAGTCGGTATATCTATTCAAATCGTGTGCCTGTATTCAATCCGTTGGAGGATTTTCTCTATCGACTTCCCGGATGGGACGGTAAAGACCGTATCCGTGAATTGGCAGCTACCGTTCCTTGCCGGAATCCGTATTGGACAGACTTGTTTCACCGCTGGTTTCTCAATATGGTTTCTCATTGGAGAGGGTATGATAAAAAATACGCGAACAGTGTTTCGCCATTGCTGGTCGGGGCGCAAGGGACGCGAAAATCTACCTTTTGCCGGAGTATAATGCCACCTTCGGAACGTTCCTATTATACTGACAGCATTGATTTCTCGCGAAAGAAAGATGCGGAACTTTATCTCAATCGTTTTGCGCTCATCAATATTGATGAATTTGATCAGGTCAGTTCGACACAACAGGGCTTCTTGAAACATATTCTGCAAAAGCCTGTGGTAAATATGCGGAAACCTCATGCCAGTGCCGTGCTCGAAATGCGCCGGTATGCTTCATTTATCGCTACGAGTAATCAAAAAGACCTGTTGACCGATCCTTCCGGTAGCCGTCGTTTCATCTGTATCGAAGTGACGGGAGTGATTGACACGAATCGTCCGATAGATTATGAGCAGCTTTACGCGCAAGCCATGTATGAATTGGAACATGGCGAACGCTATTGGTTCGACCAGGAGGATGAAAAGATTATGATGGAAAACAATCGTGAATTTGAGCAAGTTCCTCCGGAAGAACAGCTGTTTTTCCGGTATTTTCGTGCTGCACAGCCTGATGAAGGGGAGTGGTTGTCTCCGGCGGAGATTATGGAAGATATTCAGAGAAATAGTTCGATACCGATGTCCGTGAAAAGGGTCAATTCATTTGGAAGAATACTGAAAAAGCAGGAAATCCCCTCCAAACATGTACGTAGCGGTACGCTTTACCATGTCGTAAAGTTAGTGACCGCGTAGCGGGAACAAATAATAAATGTGTGATTGCATTGTGACGGCAAAAATGCTGTCACAATGCAATCACCTCCTGCTGTCACGGGCTGATTCGTTCATAATGAGTCTGTTATGTCCCGTTTGGTGACAGATGACAGCAACTTACCATATATATTCTTCTGTGTAGCGTTGGTAAGCAGGCTCTTCTTTTATTCCTTTGTTACGAAACAATTGTTTTATATAAGCTTGATCTTTGGGCATAAGGCCTCGTTCTCCACGATAGAGTCGGTAATATCCTGTTTTCCCATAGTGTCCCACCAACTGTGATCGGATACTGACTGCGTCTTCATAAGGAATCCTGTCAAGCAACCGTTTAAGTCCCCATGTTACATGAACTTTTACAGCCGTTTTAAAACATTCGCATTGATTCCCGTCCGCAGGATAGCGTGCCGGATTAACGCTGGTGATATAAAGATAGTCGGCTCCGTTATATTGTGCAGCTATGTGGCGTAAGCATTTGGAGGCTTGTGGGCATTGGTCGTTGAAGCAACGGGCAAAATTGTAAGGGACAGGCAGGCTGTCGGGTTCTTCTTTCATTTGTTGACTTTGTTTTATTTATGATAGCAAGGGATACAAGTTTTGTATTCTCTACAAATGTAAGGCTTTCTTTCAAGAATGAGAAATGATTGATAAGCTAATACCATTGTTCTATGCGATTTCTTTTTGAAATCACTATCTTTGCAATGGATCTATTCATTAAATAAAGAAGAGATTATGCTTGCATACACATATATTGAACACGGAAAATTTGAATTGCGAGAAAAACCGGAACCGAAAATTACGGATGCACGGGATGCAATCGTGCGTGTGACTCTTGGCAGTATCTGTACCAGTGACCTGCATATCAAACACGGTAGTGTGCCGCGTGCAGTACCCGGAATAACGGTTGGACACGAGATGGTAGGTGTCGTGGAAGAGGTGGGAGCTGAAGTTACATCAGTCAGACCCGGCGACAGAGTAACCGTGAATGTCGAGACCTTTTGTGGAGAGTGTTTCTTTTGTCGTCACGGATATGTCAACAACTGTACCGACCCCAACGGTGGCTGGGCTTTAGGCTGTCGTATCGACGGCGGACAGGCGGAATATGTCAGAGTACCTTATGCCGATCAGGGACTGAACCGTATTCCCGATACAGTCAGTGATGAACAGGCTCTTTTTGTCGGTGATGTCCTTGCCACAGGCTTCTGGGCAACTCGTATCTCGGAGATTACGGAGAAAGATACTGTCCTCCTCATTGGTGCCGGACCTACCGGAATTTGTACTTTGCTCTGCTCGATGCTGAAGAATCCGAAGCGTATCATTGTCTGTGAAAAGTCCCCTGAAAGGATTCGGTTTGTCCGTGAACATTATCCCGATGTACTGATAACGACACCTGAGAACTGCAAGGAGTTTGTACTCCAAAACAGTGATCACGGTGGAGCTGATGTTGTTCTGGAAGTGGCGGGGACCGAAGATAGTTTCCGGATGGCGTGGGACTGTGCCCGTCCCAATGCGATAGTCACGATTGTGGCTCTTTATGACAAACCTCTGCTTTTTCCTTTGCCTGAGATGTATGGCAAGAATTTGACTTTCAAAACAGGAGGTGTAGACGGCTGTGACTGTGCTGAGATCCTCAGTCTGATTGAAGAGGGAAAGATTGATACCACTCCTCTTATTACCCATCGCTGTTCGCTGAACGAGATTGAGGAGGCATATCGTATCTTTGAAAACAAGCTGGACGGCGTCATCAAGGTAGCGATTGTATGTCAAACTGAAAGTAATAAATAAGAATATGCCTGTTGTCGAAATATCCTCTTTGTCTCATCCCGGAGTTGAGATATTCTGTACTCTTACCGAGGCTCAGTTACGCAATCGTATCGAGCCTGACAAGGGTATTTTTATCGTAGAAAGTCCAAAGGTCATAGAGAGAGCTCTGGACGCCGGTTATGAACCTTTAGCCATTTTGTGTGAGCATAAACATATCACTGGCGATGCCTCCAACATCATTGAACGTTGTGGCAATGTGCCTATCTATACGGGTAGCAGGGAACTGCTTGCTACATTGACCGGTTATGTCCTGACACGTGGTGTTCTTTGTGCCATGCGTCGTCCTGCGGTGCGCAGTATGGCAGAAGTCTGTCGGGAAGCCCGGCGCATCGTCGTGATCGATGGTGTTGTTGATACAACCAACATCGGTGCTATTTTCCGTTCGGCAGCCGCCCTGGGAATTGATGCCGTACTACTGACGCGTAACTCTTGTGACCCGTTGAACCGTCGTGCAGTCAGAGTATCGATGGGAACGGTCTTCCTTGTACCATGGACTTGGATGGACGGTTCTCTCAGCGACTTGGGCAAGTTGGGCTTCCGTACAGCTGCCATGGCACTCACGGATAACTCTGTTTCCATTGATGATCCTGTCTTGGCAACCGAACCCAGATTGGCTATCGTGATGGGTACCGAAGGGGACGGACTTTCGCCGGAAACGATTGCCGAAGCTGACTACGTAGTCCGTATTCCTATGTCGCACGGCGTCGATTCGCTCAATGTAGCCGTTGCGGCTGCCGTAGCTTTCTGGCAACTTCGTGCTCGATAGTTCTGAGGTTTTAGCATATGTTGGTGTAATAATCTTTAATAAAAAAGATTTTATGAAGGTCCTTTTTATTGTCGGGACATGAGTTCCGCAAATTGATCGAGTGACTGGACATTATATTTCTCAATGAGATCAATGCATTGTTGAAGATAATCTTCATCCACTTTTACTCCATTCCATTGGTACCATCGTTTTACCATCTCAATACCTGCATTATGCTTCTTGGCAACATTCCAAATCGTGACGAGATCATCCTTTTGTTTTCTTGATTTTAACCGTTTCAGCTCAAGTGCCCCTTTGTAGATTTTGATTTCCTCATCATAGATGAGCTGTTTCTTTAGCGTCAGTTCATCATCTCCCAGAAAAGTGACATGGGTCATGAGTTTTAGTCCGTCGCTGAAATCGGCTACAGCGATACCATGGTCGGAAACGATGAAATAGCCGCCATTATTCTTGCGGGTATACAAGACTTGCGGATTGTTATACACAAAGTACTCGAATAAGTTTTCTCCCTTGCGGTCTATTTGATAATGGTCGATGTAACGTTCTTTATATCGTTGCATGAAATGCGCTGTGTAATGCATCACCATATCACGGGGCTTGAAGCCCGACATTTGGATATAGCCATTGCTTGAAGCGCCGATAACGGGGGCGTAAGCCTGAAATCCTACGCCTTGCATATATGAATTGTGTTTTCCCACCACTGTCCACACATTTCTTCGGGTGGTGGTGAGGGTTATACGCTGGGTCGCCAAAGGATATGGCAGCATGTTCTTTGTTTTCTTACGAACCTTATCCATGAACATATTTGCTTGGGTCGATATTTCGATGAGGTCCTTATGCACTTCGGCATACAGTTCCTCGTGAGTCATACTTGTAAGATACATACTTTGTTTTTTTGATTGTGTATAACGGTAATGGTTATCTTCGTATCTGATGTCGTCTGTAGGACAGCTTTTTGTAAATGATACCGAAAACAAACGCTTTATTTTGTTTGGAACCTGTTTGAAACAAGTTCCAGCCAGCCTGCCATACTTTCTTATTTTCTATCTCTAATTTTAGCTCTCAAATATTCTTTTAAATTTTCATCACAGCAATATACATAGCAACCTTTCATTCCTCTGGACATTAAAACACGGTAGATGTTGCGGGCGTAGTTATCAAAATATGCCGCATTTCGTTTTAACATAGGATCTTTGATTTCTTTAATGTCTGTAATCAGACATTGTTGCTCTGTGTCATACCGTAAATCGGGACCGATGATGACACCTATGTAATCAAATTCAAAACCTTGCACCGTATATATACATCCGACTTGTTTGATGCCTTCGGGTTTATATGCCCATTCATACCACTTGACATATCCCTTGGGAATATTGGCAATAGTATCTTTGGTTTCCCACGGCATTGCGAAGTTCCCGATGGCAACATCTTTTACAAAATCTCCGTTCTCATCCAGAGAACTTGACCATGGCCAGCAAAATCCTGCAGTCAGGCGTGCGCTTTGTCCGTCTATACTGTCTTTTCTCTTTATCTCATCATACAGTGTTTGAGGATCGTCGAATATTTTAAAGTCAAATTCATCTTCTTTGAAGGATGATTTTACAGGTTCATTATAGATAACTTGTTCAAGCCAGTCTAGATAGTTGTCCGAACCATTGCAACGGAACTGGGATTTTAATTCGACTTCTACAATATCGGCATTGTATTCTTTGGCACATTCCCGAATGAGTTGGGAAGATCCGATCTCGACGCTTCGGATGGCTTGTTTGTCGTCGATAAAGAATACGGATATCTTGGCTGCTTGGACGATTGTTTGAATCTGTGTAAGATTGGTTCGTTTATCAGTCGGCGTGTATTGGTTGTTTGCACTATTAGAGATACGATGGGCTTCGTCGACCAGCAATACGTCTATATTATTAGGTTCGCAGTTGGCCGGAATAAACTGAGTTACATTTGAAAATAGCAGTTTAGCCTTACTGCCACGCGGCAATCGGTCTTTTACCCCTTCCAGTAAAGGTTTTGATTTTGTGGCATAACGGATATTATAACTTTTCTTGTTTCCCGCCAATAGAGCCAGGATATGTAAGGCAATCACTGTTTTTCCGGTTCCCGGTCCTCCTTTTACGATAATGATACTTTTCTTGTTACCGATTTTGCGGATTTTATCAAGAATGACATTGCGCGCTATAATCTGCTCTTCGATTAGGGCGAATGCGGATACATTGCCTTCGTGAATCAGGTTGGCTGCCGATTCCAGCAGTTTTTTAGAAGGGCGTATGGGGCTGCTGATCATTTTGTGGAAGATCGTTTCGCCATCACCGTTGCCTAATGCTTGCTGCAGGTGTTGGGCGAGTTCCTGCACTTCGTCGCCGGCGTACGTTTTGTATGCTTGCAGGAGTTCGCTGTATTTCTCATCAAATAAGGTATTGGGTGTTTTGTTTTTGCGGTAATTGTAGCAGTATGCGAGTCCTTCGATATGAAGTTCTTTGCTGCTCAATACTTCGATGAATCCGGTCAGATAATCATTGTATCCTCTTACTTGTTGGGAAGGGTGGGATACCAGCCGGTGTCCTCCGCCTGTGTATGCCTGTACCTGGAATGTGGTGTCTGAATCTTCGTCGTCGACGTTGAAGTTTCCTTCGCAGTCAGTATCCCGAACCCCCTTGTTGTCCCATTGTTTTAATTCGATATGGACTACATTTCCCTGATTTTGTGAGTTCCTACCATATAAGATGCAGTCAATGCGTTTCATGTTGTATGGAACGAGGTACTCGAATGTCACATATGTATCAGTAACTCCGCTCAACTGAAGCAAGTCTTTTATTTTAGGGGCATTATTTCCCCATGACATTAGTTCTGGATTGCTTGGGTGTAAGTTATAATAGGTGGCGGCCTTTGTCATTTTGTCTGTAAACAGATTGGTCATTACATCATGAAAAAACGTAGCCTGCGGTTCTTGGTATAATACTCTTTTTCCGGTCATCGTGTTTGGTTATAATTCGTTATATTTCTTAGCAGTTCCTTTGGCTTTCTCAACCGGATACTTTTGCGCATTCTTCTCTATTTTATCCAGTATGATTTGGGCGACATCAAAATTATATTTATTAGCAATGAGTAATGCGTAATTGAGGACATCTGCCAATTCTTCTTTTATTTTTTCAACATTTGCCTCTTCCGGTGATTTCCAGAGAAAGAGTTGGTTCAGTTCTGCTGCTTCAATGGATAATGCCAATGATAAATCTTTAGCATTGTGAAATTGGGCCCAGTCCCGTTCGTCTCTGAATTTCACAATGGTTTCTGTAAGTTCTTCTATTGTTGCCATATTATGTTGTTTATTCTGTAAAGTCAAAAGATTTGCTTTAGAGTATAAAGCATAAAAACTTATTGATGCACAAAGATACTGTTCTATTTAAAATAGACCTAATCTTCTTCCAGCTATTTTAGCTGAATATTTTATAGGCTTATTGTTTAAGGATGTACTCATCTATTTAAAACAGGGTATTATTGGCATTCAGAAAAAAGTAATTGTATTAGCTTTTCTGTCTTTTTATATTTACTTTTGTCTTTGAAGGTGAGATGAGCTTTATGGAAGTCTCGGTAGTGCAGGAAAAACAATTTAAATAAATCTTTTATATGCTAAAGAAAGGTATATACGAACATGTTATCAACCAGATAACAAAGCAGCATATTCATGAAATTGAGCAGCAAGGTATGGTTTGTATGCGACAAAATATAGATGAGGCGGAGTCTCCACAAATACTAGCCAATTATTTTGGGAAGGTGATTCGCCAGAAACTTGAGGAGATCGAAAATCAGGAAGATCGCGTAAATCTTATAAATAATATCTTGAAAGAAGCTGGGGTTATTGATGAAATTCAGATAGCTGAACCTTCAAAATTGTTAACGGAGGTAATGAGCAGACAACAAGCACTATTACAAGCAGAAAGTCGCATACAAACTATTCGTCCCATCTCTGGCTTTCGCGTAAGTAATCTGTTTACGGGCGGTAGTAGCTTGCTTCCTCTAGGAGAAGAAATACGTCGTGAAATAGCAAGTGCTAATGAGATAAATTTCATTGTATCTTTCTTGAAAGTATCAGGGGTCCGTATATTGCTCGATGATCTGCTTAAATTCTGCCAAAAAGAGGGAAATCGTTTGCGCATCATAACAACTACTTATTGCGGAGCTACACAAGCTAAAGCAATAGAGCAGCTTGCTGCGTTGCCTAATACTGAAATACGTATTTCTTATAATACAGATATTGAACGTCTACATGCCAAATCATATATTTTTGTGCGTAACTCCGGTATGAATACTGCTTATATCGGTTCGTCAAATCTTTCAAAATCTGCTCAAACTGAAGGTCTTGAATGGAATATACGCGTTACAAGTGTTGAAAATCCACATATAATAAAAACTGCTCTTGCTACATTTGAGATGTACTGGAATAGTTCTAATTTTGAGGATTTCCGACTTGGAGGTATAGAAAAGTTTAATAAAGAAATACATCGTAATATCTTTAGGGATACTTCGAATGAAGTGATATATCGACATTTTACTCTTCTTCCTCATCAAAAACAAATTCTTGACAAGTTACGTGTAGAACGTGAAGAGCTTAAGAATTTCAAAAATTTAGTTGTTGCGGCTACTGGTACAGGAAAGACAGTGATTTCAGCTTTTGACTATCAGGAATTTCGTCGTATACACTCCAGAAGCCGCATTTTATTTACGGCTCATCGGGAGGAAATTCTGCGCCAATCGTTGAATACTTATCGTAGTGTGCTTGGTGATGCAAATTTCGGTACTTTGTGGGTAGGCAATTGCCGTCCACAAGATGAAAGCGAATACGAAAATTTGTTTGTTTCCATCTCTATGTTAAACTCCCGTTTTGAAGATTTTTTTGAGAAACTAGGTGCTGATTTTTATGATTATATCGTGATTGACGAAGCTCACCACAGTCAGGCAGAAAGCTACCGAAAATTGTTTGCTCACTTCGTACCGCAACTCCTTATTGGACTTACTGCTACACCTGAGCGTATGGATGGACGTGATCTTCGACCAGATTTTGGTGGACGAATTAGTGCAGAAATTCGCTTGCCACAAGCTTTACAAGCAGGATTGCTCACACCATTTCAATATCTTTGCGTAACAGATTCTACTGATCTTAGTGATGATGCTCTTTGGAATGGGCAAAAATACAATATCGAGCGTCTTGCGGATAAACTTTGCAGCAAAGAACGAGCTGGGTATATTGTTGAAGCGTTGCATAAATACCTCGCTAATGAATATATGTGCCGTGCACTCTGTTTCTGTGTGAATAAACGTCATGCCGATTTTATGGCAGAACAGTTGAGTCTGTATGGATTTAATGCTCAGAGTTTAACATCGGATACACCATCTGATAAACGCAAGCAACTTGCTAAAGAACTGCGTGAAGGAGCTATTCATTATCTCTGCGTAGTAGATATTTTCAACGAAGGTGTAGATATTCCTGAAGTGGATACTGTACTTTTTCTACGTCCTACAGAGAGTTTAACGATCTTTCTTCAACAGTTAGGACGTGGTTTGCGCCTTTCTGTAGGTAAGACGGAACTCACTGTACTTGACTTCGTAGCACAATCTAATCGTAAGTATGACTTTGCTAGTCGTTTCCGGGCTTTGATGCTCAATCCTGAAAAGAATATTGTTAAGCAAATCAAAGATGGATTCACTTTGTTGCCATCAGGCTGCAGTATCGTGATGGAGAAGAAAGCAAGACAATATATTCTTGATAATATCCAAAGTGCTATTTATAACAAGAATCGCATTATCAGAGAAATCAATAGTTACCCTAATATACCTACCATTTCTCAGTTTTTAGAGAATAATGGACAAGATATTCGTACTCTTTATCAAAGTAACAATTGCTGGACATCGCTTAAGCGCGCTGCAGGTCGTATCGCGTACAAAGACGATGTTATAACCAAACGGTTGGAGAAAGGGATGGCTAACTTATTGCACCACAATACTGCATCATTCCTTCATTTTATAGAACTCTTTATCGATGGAAGTAAGCAATATCTTGATACTAAAAATTATAAGTATGCTTTGATGCTATATTACGCTCTTTTTCAGGATCGTTTGGATAAAACAGGTTTTGCCAGTATTTATGAAGCGCTTGAATTGATCCATAAGGAAATGTACAGCTATTTTAGGCAAGAGATTTCGGAAATTATTTCTTATTTGCTTGCGCATCTTCAACTAAAAACGATGCCTTTAGGAGAGGATGTTTTGCCTGGACTTGAATTATACGGTTGCTATACCCGTGAGGAAATTTTTACGCTTGCCGGTAGGCAAACGGAAGCGCGCAAGATGCAAGGTTCTGTAACGGGAGTATTTAATTTGTCCGAACATAATGCTACATTACTTTTTGTGACGCTAAACAAATCAGATAAGGATTTTTCTCCTTCAACACAGTATAATGATTATCTCATTAATGAACACTATTTCCATTGGCAGTCACAAAACACAGACTCTCATCAAAATAATGGAGGACAGCGATATACTAAGCAAGCTGATACACAAAACAAAATAATCCTCTTTGTTCGTGAAGAGAAAAAGGATGGTTATGGTAATACTTGTCCTTTCCATTGTTTTGGTCTAGTAGAGTATATGTCTTCTCATGATGATTTCCCTATGAATATCACATGGAAACTTCAACAACCAGCAATGGCACAATATGTTAAAGCAATATAAGCTATGAAACAGATAGAAGTTGTAGCAGCTATAATCTATGATAATGAAAAATACTTTGCAACCCAACGTGGTTATGGCGAGTTTGAAGGTTTGTGGGAATTTCCTGGTGGTAAAATAGAGAAAGGCGAAAGCCATGAAAATGCACTCAGACGGGAAATTCAAGAAGAGTTAGGTATTGACATTAGTATTGATGGATTTGTATGTACTACTGATTTTGACTATCCATCTTTTCACCTTACTATGCACTGTTATCTGTGTACAATTTTAGCTGGTGAATTAGAGCTTCGTGAACATAAATCTGCACGGTGGCTAGTATTAAGCTCCCTTAATGAAGTTATGTGGCTACCGGCAGATAAAGAAATTGTTGAATATTTATTAAAAAATAGGTATGAGGAGTAATAGCCAGAAGAAATATCATTAATTATTTTCTCATGGCAATTGCTACTATAATCGATTGTTCGAAGAAGGTTGTCAATTGTGGGGGAAAACATATATTGGGATATTTAGGGTGTTAATAAATATATTGGGGATTGTTATTTCCCGATGCAAAATGTGAAGAAAATACTCTAACACTCTGAATACAAACAATATACAAGAATTTTTCAAATTGTTGGTGACAATGTAGTGTCACCCGTTTTTCGAAGACATTCAAGCATGAGAAAACGGGTTTTTTCATTAACTTTTGTTGACATTGGAAACTATCATCTTTCTTTCTTTTTTTCGTTTTAAGTTGAAAATTGAAGGCATGTTATGCAAACTGAAAAAGAGAAGGATTCCCGCTATGGATATTAAGAGTTTTCTCTTCTGATACTCGGTTATTATTATCTTGTTTTCTCTTATTCGTCATTTTGCAACAACTATCAACAGAATTAACCTAAATCATAGCAATATGCAAACTTTAGTTCTTTACTTTATTAGATTTGCTATTATAAAGTGGACTAAAGTTGAATTATACCATTTGTAATAAGCTTGAATCTATATGCTTTTATCTTACCCTGAGCTCTATTGATTTTCCCTTTTATAGTCTTAAATCATCGATTACAGCTTTGGCCTATTAATTATTTGGTTGCAAAGGTAGTAGTGACTTGCTGATTCACTCAAGATCATGTAATACCTATTTCGTCATAAATCTCCACTCTAATAGAGTTGTATTTATGATGAAAATCTTGGTGAATGCAAGTAACACCTTTAGTAGCAACAAAATATTTAACTGGCCCAAGTAGTATTCAAACGAAAGGGATAAAAAACATTTTGTATTATGGCTAATTATAAGAGACAAGAAAAAGCTCCTAAGATTCGAATGACACGTGCGCGTTACGATAGTGAATTTTTTTGTGAGAGCGTAAACAGGTTAATGGATTTGTTTGATACACTTGAAGAGTATGGTGGCGTATTATCTTTTCTTACCAAGTTTGAGAAGATTATTGAAATTTACCAAACGCGTGAGTATTATACTGTTCAAGAAGTCGCTGATATCTTACATTTTAGTAAGGGCGGAGTATATAAATTATTGGAGGAACATGAATTATCCTATTATAAACCTGGTGGAAAGCATTGTTTTATTAGTCGTCGTGATCTTAATGCCTGGATGGACAAGAGTAAAATCAAATCGGATTATGAAATAGAAGGAGAAGTCAGATTGAAGCTATTTGAACTGGCAAAAGCACGCAAGCAAAAAGTATTGGATAAACTACGAAGAAGGAAGTAGAATATTTTTTCAAGGTAGATAGGTAGACACATAAATATGTCTACTTATCTCTTTAGTTTAGTATCTGTATATAGAGAAAGGTATGTAAAGTAAAGTGGAAACCAATCTTAATTTTGCTGCCGAAAAGAGAGAGAGTTCACCCATTTATAAAGCATAAGTAGTCCCTTCTAGCAACGCTTCGCAACAACCTTTTATATTTTTCTTTTCGCCAGCAATAACACTTTTAGACCTATGCAGGGCATCGCAATCCTATTGCTTCATTTCTGTTTTCCGGGCTTGATGAAATTCTGGATGCAAAGGTACATGTTCTGCTCTCGTTCACGAAAGTTCAAGCCTAACGGTTACTAGTCGAAATCTCCACCCTGTGGGTCGTATTTTGACAGTAAAACTTGCATGACGGCACAGAACACCTTTGATGGCACCATAATTTTAATTAATCCCTGAAAGAAGATGATTCAATGAAAGGGATAAAAAACTTTTTAGATATGGACTATACAAGGAAATTCGTGAGCTGGGATGTACCGGAATTGGATACACTAAAGGATAGCAAAGCCTATCAACTTCGCCAACGACTGAATGACGGAGGTAAACTCAACCGAAGTGAAAAGAATTGGCTTACACAAGCCATGCATAGCAATACTTATGGCAGACGTTGTGTAAGTGTTATGGGATGGATGTTTGACTTTTCTGACGTGGCACATCTGTATTGGGTGAGACAAGCAGGACAAATAGCAGAGTATTATGCTATGGACAAGACATCCCTGAAAACAATCTTATTCGGTAAGGTGGACAAAATTGTAGAACTTATATAAATCTGTTAAGTGATGGCTAATTATTGCACAAACCTATTCTTTGCAAGTACTGAAAACGAGCAAGATTTGAATATGATCGAGAAATATCTCGATGAGCATTTTGAAACCTATCTTGAAGTGTACGAGGATACCTTGGATGGTGAATTTACTTCACGATGGACTTTTCCATGTGAAAGCATTGATGAAATGATGAAGAAAATCCAGGAGCCTAATAAGCTATATATCAGAATTCTTAGTCATGAACTTCAGTGCGAGTACGTATCCTTTCGCACCTTTAGTCAAGGTAAATGGAATATTCACTACTAAAAGCACTCAACTATGTATAACGAAGAAGAAACCAGCGATGTAGTAGGAATGCGTTGCACGCTGAAAGAGAGTTACAGAGGATATAGCGAAGGAGAAATCATAGGGGATTATGGTTGCCGGTTATTAGTTAAAATTTCAAGTGGTGCCGAGATATTGGTATATCGGGACGAAATAATTCTCAAATAGTGAAAAGATAGCCCATTTGGTGCAAATGACTATCAGATGGATACTTTTTTCTTCTCGCCAGCAAATAAACCTCAATAAGAACGAATAAAAAAGAGATATGGATGTATTATATTCAGCAGATTTACGTCTGCAAAGCGACAGAGAACTTGTATCTTGCGTATCAGAAAAGATGGCAGATGACTATGCAGGTGGACTTTCTTTTATGGATTTCATCAATAAGCTAAGCCCTGCAAAGAAAAAGTTTGCCAATAGTATAGTAGAACTCTATAAACGCAGTCTCAAGGATAAGGATGAAGCAAAGTCTATTACTAGCTCTAGCATGATTTACCAAATGATGCGACCTCACTTGACCGGAGTAGAAGCTGAAGAGTTTTGGGTAATATTTATGAATACGGCAGCAAAGCCTATCAAAGCGCAACAATTTTCGAAAGGTGGAATTAGCTCCACTGTAGTGGACGTAAGACTCATATTGAAAACGGCAGTCCTTTGCAATGCTACAGTTATGGCTCTTGTCCATTGCCATCCCAGTGGTAATACCAAACCTTCAATGCATGATGATAAAATTACAGATAAAATAAAGAAGGCGGCTGAAACTTTTGATATAAAGTTGATTGATCATGTCATCTTCGCAGATTCAGATTACTACTCCTATAGTGACAGTGGACGTCTATGATAATAAGAAACGGATACCTTGGCATACGATTTGTAACCAGGGTATCCAATACGAAGCACATTTTTAAAACCCCAATAATATGAACAAGACATTTTTTATTGCCATTATTTCATTCATGATGGCTTCAACAGCGTTACTAACTTCTTGCAGCAGTGATGATACCATCGAAGAAATAGTTCAGGATAACTCCTCATGGGTTGAACCATATTGCACTATGGGCTCTACCATGGAACAGGTTAAAAACTACATGGCAAGCAATATGAAGGACTATTCACTCAAGAATTCACAAGCGAATATGCTGACATATTCAAAGAATACAGGCATGTGTGGCATTCTATATTGCTTTTCACCGGTAACCGGCGAACTCTATTCCGTTATAGATACAGAATTGATTTCAAAGAAGAGCGACATCGTGAAAACTTTGAAAGAGCGTTATTCTTATCTTGATGATCCGGAAACAGGGCTCACTTATTATTACAACAGCAACAAATCCCTTGCTATCATTATCACGGATTACGATAATACATATTGCAATGTGACCTATACTAAAGTAACCCAGTAACATTAGGTCTTAAACAAGCAGGGCCATCATAGTTGTATAAATCTCTATGATGGCTATTTTTATCCTGACGTTCATTCCTTTTGTACTAGCAGACTGCGTTTAAGTCTGTATTCCTACCCAGTTATACAATCTATATTAACGTGAGTTCGACGAATTTAAAATTAAGGTCAATTGCATTGATACTTCTCTAATTATATTAATTGACGGTTTCTTTGGGAAGCAGCAATATACAGCCAGTCTGGACAGGAGATTGACAATAAAATTGTCGAAGTATCTTGCATAATATGCTCAATCTGCGTGATGTTCTTCAACTCGTTATTGATGGGCTCTATGAGTGTCCTTTTACTGACCAATACCCTGTCGGACACACTCCTAAGTTAGACTTTCATATTTGCTTTAGGTTGGTAATGAGTTTTATTCCATCGACAAAGAGTTCTTCAAAAGGTCGCTTGCTGATATAGCCCTTGTCCAAAAAAACTTACCATACATAAACTCAATGAAGGACATGTACTCTAATTATTGGCACTAGTCCACGTTCGCAAGAATAATTATGAAATTAAGTAATTCGCCTTTCTCGTTGCAGATGAGGTGACGTCTGAATCCGAAGAACAAGCCGATGGAGCACTTCCCATGTTGGACTATACCCTTGAACACCTTATGGATATGGGTCCGTTGTTTTTACATATCCGCAGAGTGTACTATCCATGAAGGACACCTCTGTGCATTTCCCCATGAGTAGTTTTTTTGATAAACAAGGGCAAATGGATAGAACCTCTTTTGCCAACTTTACGAAACGGTTATATGAAATCACTTTGGGGAACAGGTGTCGAAGATATTTGCTAACTTCATCCAAATAGGAATGTTTAAGACAGCGATACCCCGAATTATGGAAAAGGATGAGAATCATCATTACTTCTGTCTTTGAAAGTGTGGATTTGCGATGGTATATGCGTTTGGCATGACGTGGGAGAGTATTTTTCTCAACCATTGCATCATAAAACTTGTAGAAATCATCTGCTATACAAAAAATATCTGTAACTTTGCTTCCGGTGATTATAGCGATTTTTGTTTGTAATTCTTTGTATTTTGACACTATGAAGTTGCAATAGATTTTACTAATTGTCAAATCCACAGATAATTACAATCCATTAAGCTAACGTTAAGTTATGAGAAATTCCTAGTAGTATATGGATAGGAACCGTTTAACATATAGGAAGACAACGTTTGACATACCATCAAACCGTAATCTCTGGCTGACATTGGGTCAGTATGACGCACTGGTCGAGTACCAAGAGGTGGCCAGTAGATATTATCTTGGCACTTTCGATGCCAAGAAGGAGTCTTTCGATGCCTTTCTTAGCCGCACTTCTACTGCTACTGGGGTGAGGTTGAATAGCATTAGTCTTGCGGACTTCAGGGAGAAACAATATCAGGGTTATCTTGTGTTCCCGAATGCGAGTTTCGATGATTTTATTATGGATTTCGTTGAGGAGGTGAGGTTCTTAATAGACCCTGCTTTTAAATTAAGCAAAATAGATGGTTCAAAGCTTGATAAGCTTTTGGACGCACTTACGAAAAAAGGGATTAGCCCTTCGATTGAGAAGTTTAAGAAAGACCTGTATGACTATTACAGATTTTTGCGTAATGACGTGGCTCATTGCTTGAATCAAGACTACAAGACAGAATACGAAGCTCTAGACAAGAGTGTTATTGCTGCTTTTTACACTACTCTCAACGGACCAAATGAAAAAGCACAGTTGTTGTTTGACGACTTTATTCTATGCACAGCAAATATTAAAAATATAGCAGACCTTTTGACGGTTAGCCTATTGCCTTACATTGATTGGGAGCAGTTAGTGCTTAGTAACAAAGACAAACTGATTCCCCGATATGTAAGATTCCTTCACGAAGGCAGGATAAAAAGACTTCATACCTATGTGTCAAACTGTGTAAGAAACCTTTATGGATATACTCTTGATGAATTGACGATAGACAATATAATCGGCTCATTAGAATAGTGGTAGTTCATCCCCCTTCAGGATAGGCACAGAATCGTGGCTATGCTGAAGGGGAAGGCAGAAGTTCGAATCTTCTATGAGTCACTTACCATTCGATTAATGGAAGAACCTATAGTTAACGATACACAGGAATTTGAAGATAATCTGGTAACGGCGCAGCAGGATATCTTCTCGTATTATCGGCGTCTGAGAAGTAATCTATTCTCAGACACGGAGGTCGTATATGAGACTCAGCTCACTCCTGAACTCTTTGACCTGAAATTGCAACAGCTCTCGCAGGATAAGAAGCAGTCGGAGTTTGAGAACTTTGTTTTAGTGCTGGCAGCACGACTGGTGACCCCCAACATAAAACCGCAGACTGGTCCCGATGGTGGAGGCGATGGCAAGGTAGATGGTGAGACATATCCTGTCGACAAGGCAATATCTGACAGATGGTGGGTGTCTGAAGGCAATACTGGCGACCATAAATGGGCAATAGCCATCAGTGTACAGAAGAATTGGAAGAGTAAGATAGAGGGTGATGTCAAGAAAGCTGTAGAGACTGGCCGTGGCTATACGAAGGTGATATTCTTCTCTAGTCAGAAAATTAAGTCAAGTAAACGTCAAGAGGTTGAGGATGAATTATCGAAACAATACGGTGTGGCAGTGAGTATCTTTGATGGTAAGTGGTGTTCGTTTGCAGTGTTTGAACAAGGCTGTTATGATGTTGCCACCGAGAAACTGAACTTTTCTGAAGAATACAGGAGAAAGATCGTCAAAGAAGGCTCCAACGATAAGCGCAGGAAAGAAGAACTGGAGAAGTTAGAGAACGACTTGCTGTCACGGCAAGTGGAAAACCTCGATACAGACTATGTTGATGACTTGCTCCAGTCCTGCCTACTAAGCAGAGGACTGGAACGCCCTCGGATGGAGACAGAAGGTCGCTTCAATCGTGCGAAGCGAGAAGCTGAAGCACACGGTTCTCCCATGCAACGGTTCAATATAACGTATAATCATGCTTGGACATCGTTTTTCTGGTTTCACGACGTGAATGCAATGTATGCAGATTATCTGATGCTAAAGGAGTATGCTAATATGCATACAACTGTGCATACAATAGAGCTGATGACTAATATCCTCACTAATTTGGAAAATGCGGCAAGAGTAGGTTTGTTTGATTCCGAAAGGTTCGGAAAGGAAGTGCAAGATCTAAAGACGATAAAGGAGCGCGAAGATCTGTCACAGGCGAGCCTTCTGTTCCTTGAGCTCTTCTTTTCAGAGCATCGGTTGTTCCAAATGATACACTGCGCACAAGACCCGACGCCAGAGTTAAAGAAACTGGCAGAGCTGGTAGAGACAAGCGCCAACTATCCAGACATCAGTTTTGATGCTCAGATAACTATCGTTGAGATGATTGGACGTGTGATAGATGACAACGAGGATTATGAGAAGCTTATTGACAAGATTTCAGAGATTTCGTCTCAGCGCAAGTCTGAGGTTGAGGGTGCCATTATACATTTCAATCGTGCACAGACCTTGATAGATAAGAAGCAATGCAAGCCTGTGGTAAAGCATTTGGGTCACTGCGTACAGGCATTCCTTAAAGAAGGCTATGAGGCCGAGCTGGTGAAAACATACGGCTATATGGGCATAGCTTTTTATAATCTTGAACTGCCTTACAGTGCAAAGGCATATTTGGTAAAGGCTGCGTCGATACTTGTCAAGGAGTTCTTCACGAAGGGGACTATCAGTCATTTGCTGATTACCGTGCTATGGGAATTATGCGAAATAGAGCTGATGACAGGTCGACTTGTGATGTATCTCAACTGGCGAGAGCTGTTGTTTGTCATTGCCCATAATGGTCAAGAAATAGAGAGTAAAGAATTTGTTGAGAAAGATGTATTGTTCGATGGAGGCTGGGCTTGCCATTTTGCAGCAGTAGACCTCACGAGAGAAACTATTTCCGTTTTGCCAGACATTTTTGCACGTTGCGACATGCCCATTTCAGAAAACTATCTAAAATATGCATTAGGATACCAAGAGTCTGTAGATGAGAAATTCGTAAATCTTATCACTGATGACTGGGGAAAATTGCTCAGACAGCAACCTATACACAAGCAGTTCCTTAACCCTCTGAATATAGCAGAAGAAGGTCAGACCACTATCAGCACACTGGCAAAGGGGTGTCGATTCACTGTCAGGTACGAGAACTCAGTCAGAAGTCAGCTGGTGGCTGAGACATTTTTGGCAACTGTTGAAACACTGCTTGCCACTTTTGACACGCTAGAACTTGTGGTGATGAGTCAGGAGATTCAAGTGGAAATTGTTCTAACTGATGGACAATCAGAACTGGAAAGAGGAGAAAACGGAATCAAATATGTATTTAAAGTGAACTACAACACTCTAGATGGAGAAACGTATTGGCGCTGTTTTGCTTTCTTTATGGCATGTTTTATGTCGCTTAACACAGTGTCGAGCGAAGAAGTAAAAGATTTGCTAGCCCAGCGACACGAGAAAGAAAAAATCATGGACAGGATTATTTCCTTGCTAGAGCTGAATAAGGCAGTTTATAATGTGCTTGGCGATAAGTTCAAGTATTCAATCCGTCAATGGAAAAAAGCAAAAGACAAGACCTATGTATGTAAGGCAGATACAAAGGGAGAAACGTTAACAGATCAGAACCCACATTCAGAGCAGCAGGGCGTACAAACATTCAATATCTCCAGCACTATGGAATGGTGGGAAAAAGCTGGATGGACGGGTGTGTGCTTCATGTATGACCAATGGCTTGCGACACCACCTATAATAGGTCTGGCCTTCAAGAACTTGGAGGCAGGTAAAAGAATCATCCATGAGTGGAAAGAAAAAATAGCAAAAGGTGAATCAAGTGTAGAACTACATCTGATAAGAGGCATCGACAAGCAGCATCCCTCATGGTATAGAGCATGTGTGGCACCTGAGATACCCTTTAACCATATCATGGAGGGGCAATATATAGTTGTAATATGCCGGAAGCACACAATGACTCCAAACGACACGTCGAATCTTGATAACTTTGAACGGGTATATTCTCGGTTTGGTAATTGCCAGCTTGTGGCAGTATCAATTGACGACCAGATGCATGTAAATATGAACATCGATTTTAGCGAGGCCATCGAGCTTAAAAAGGTTATCATTACCGATGCATGGAAAGTTTCTGCAAACGACCCAACGAGAAATGCATTGGAGTGGGACGATGACCCTATAATTCCTGAGTCAGAGAGCACAACTGCCCCCGTCATTGAATTAATGAAGAACTTGCGTGAAGTTCATGATAAGATGGAGAAGAGAAATTTTAAAACCGTTTAAGAATTAATTCTCTGATAATAGACAAACATGGAACTATTCTCGAAGAAACAGACACATTCCTTTGCTGACACACTGAAAGGGATTACTCATGCTGTGAACAGCGTTCAGGATATGCTTCATGTGCAGCAGGTTGCCAATATCCAAAAGTTTTGGGAGAACAGCTCTGGTGAGGTGGTGTATAAGAAAGTGAAGGTGGGCGACAAGGAGCTGGGAGTTATTATAAAAATCAAAAGTTCTCCACGTTCATTACATATCAGATGTAACTTAAACCCGAAGAAGCAACCATAGAGCATTTACCCCTTTGTACTATTCCTTTGAATGTCTTATGAATATGGATTCTTTGGTTTCTCCATATCCGTAAAGGCGTGCTACCAACGAAGCTGATGCCTGTACATTTCCAAAATGTATTTTTTGATGAACTGAGCCAGCAGGATGGCCACCTCTTTTCCCAATTCAACAAAACGGTTATAGGATACGACCTTGGGAAAGAGATGACGCATATACTTACAGACCTTTTCCTGATAGAAATGCTTCAGACAACGATATACCGAGTCATGGAAAAGTATCAAGATGACCATTATTTCTGCCTTGGACATTGTAGGATTACGATGATACTTTCGTTTTTGAGTATATTGAAACGTGTATTTTGTCATCATTCCGTTAAAATTTGCAGAAATCACCTGCCATACAAAATAACTTTATAACATTGTTTTCGGTGGTCATAGAGATTATTGTTCGTCATTCTTTTATTACAACACTATAAAGATCCGATAATATTCGATAATAACCTAATTTACAGATGTGTATAATTCGTTGAACTCACGTTATATTAGTTCCTCCCAATTAAATCAACTGACGTTTCCTATCGAACAGCGGCATTATCCTTGCAGTATCTTCCTTATCGGATTTCTCATTGGCGACAATCAATCGCCAACACATTCTTATCCATCTCTAACAGCCCTCGGGTTCCGTAACCTTTCATCGGTGTTCAATACCTTTTACCTTGATCCGACGAATACCATTCTTACATTTCAGCATACTGGCATTTGAGCCGATGTGCCATCACCTTTTTCTTTTCTGCAGCAATAGATACGCCAGTGTTTGGTAGCCTTATCTTATGCTAAACTTGCTATACCATCATCGAAGACTTTCATCCAAATATTCCGGGCAAAGTTACAATCCTTTTTCTCGATGCAAATTTAGAGTGCAGCGCCACTGTTACTGTGGCTACGGGTCGATTTGGCAATCTTGCACAATAGGCTCTTTGGCAGAATCTTCCTTTATATGGATATAAAGAGTATTCGGCCGTTTCTCTTGTTTGTCCCTCTCTCTGCACCCTTTTGAGGCATCATAAAAATTAATTGTATAACTTTTAAATATTTGTTGAGATGAAAAATTCTTTCGAAATCAATGGTTTTGTAGCTTCTACAGCTGAAGTAAGAACGTTTACCAACAGTTCACTTGCTAAGTTTCCTATCGCTGTATCACGAGAAGAAAAGATTGGTGACAGTACATCACGCATCAGCGCACTTATCGGGTGTGAAATGTGGCGTAAGAACGGTGAATCAGATTCTTTCAACCTTCTTGTAAAAGGCGCACACCTTCAGGTATCTGGTTACTTTCAGCCTCAGACTTGGACTGATAAGAATGGTGTCAAGCACAACAGAGTTGTCCTGATTGCTACCGAAGTAGCTGAAATTCCTTAAAAGGAAGATACAGCTAAAGCAGGATAACACCTGCTATACTTCGACTAGAGAAAGCGGTCATTTGATCGCTTTCTCTTTTGGTCGGTCAATACCCATTATACACTTTGTTGTTCCAATTATAGAATAAAGGCTAGGCATATATATTGGCATATCATATTTCATCAGCATACTATTAAGCCTTTGTGCCTCTCATTTCCCGCTGCAAAGGTATGTACGCTACATTTCCACCAATGAACCTTGGGATTTTTTGTTTTTCCTACGGACAAAAACACGCAAGAACCCCTGGCTTGAAAATTTTCAGCGAACCTTATTGGGCATCGTAAATAAGGAGGCTTAACAAACCTCATAGTATAAATCTTAAATATTATATGATATGTCCAATTTGTGTATGACCTCATATGTAATAGAGGGAAGTAAATCTTCAATCGAAGCTTTACACAATCAGTTCAGAAAAGTTCTTGCTACTGACCGCAGTGAGTTCGCAGACCGACGAGGTACATATTTGCCTCAGAGTTCATGGCTTGGTTATGTTGTTAAGGACATCTTGCTATTAGAGCCAGACAAAGACAATGTTTGTTGTCGTGGTAGTATTTGTTACCTCGATGATAAAATCACCATTGATGGGTATGATTCAGCATATTTTCGTTTGGAGACTGAGACTGCTTGGTGCGACCAACGCAAGATGTTCTATCTGCTTTCTGAAAAATTCGATGTGGAAGTACATTTCATTACAGAGGAATTTGGTTGTGGTATTTGGCAGAAAACCGATGGAAGTGATAGATGGTTTCCTGAATGTTATCTGCTTGATGACACAGAGGTTGATATGAACTACTATGAGACTTTTGAACAAATGGCAGAAGCAATTGAAGAGTTGTGTGGCGAAAAGCCTGAGAAATTCGAGGATGCAGAGGGTATTCTTAGTAAGTATGACCTTGACGAGCACATTTTTGCACATGAAGTTGAATACACTTCACTATCGGATTTCTAAAAATGATTATTAATGATTAATACTAAATATTATGCACTCAAAGATTTATCAGATTACAGAAGAGAGAATTGAAAATGATAATTTCATTACCGAGCGTACTTTTGATGATGGTCATTATGACTTCTATGATTATTGCGCCGAGATTACAGATGAAGAGAGGAGTCATGCGATTGACTCTTTGGTAAAGAACTTATTGCCTACAGGTATGTTTTCCTTAGTTGATAACGAAAATGACACTCTTGTTTACAATGGTGGTGCTGATGAATGGAAGGAAAATTGGGTAAAGCAAATTCAACTTAAAGCACTTGCCATCACACCACAGAATGTTACAGACTGGATTGGAGAGGCTTACTCACTAGAAAAAGAACTAGTTAATCCTTTGGACGTTGGTTCTCGCTTTGTTACAGACACCTTTCCTTCAACCGATGCTCAGCAATCAGGCGATTTTATGAAGATGATTTGCAGTTTAAAACCTGGAGCGAAACTCTATATTGGTGGCGTGCTGGATTTTCATTGGTAGAAAACATATTCTCTTGAAAACTTTCCCGATTACTTCAATGTGGTCGGGATTTTCTTTTTTTAGATGTTGTGCTTCTTAATACGAATTGCCAATAGTAGGCAGGAGCTCTATGGTGTTTTTGAAAAGAGCAAATTTTTGAGTTGATAGTTGGATGTGATAAATCAACTATCAACTATCTCACTGCGTATATCTGTTATAACTGCCGGTGTCAGGTATGGTCGTTTCCTTTTATATAGCTATAGAAATTCTGGTTGGCTTGACTTCTATGAATGGAAGTCAGATCCTTTCCCTTTTCTAGTTATTATCCATTCTTTCGTTATAGACACGTCCCACCTCGTGGTGAGATGGCGGAACTGTTTGGATATATACACCTCCTTGCAGTCGGAGAATCTATCCAAAACTCAAACGCAAAGAGGTTGTCATTTATGCTAAGTGTGTCTAAGGTATTTATGATAATCTTAAAGTTAGATCTAATCGTTGGCAAAATAAGGTAAGAATGTAATAAATTACTGGAAAATAGCATGTTTATGTGATAGAAACGTTATGTTAACACTCAAAATTTTGGCTGAATCGGAAATAAACGTTATTTTTGCAAAGCAAATATTGTAACTTAATTATTATGGCTAATTCGGACCAGATATTATCTCTGATTCGCAATCATCTTAATAACGATGATGCACAGTTCAGAAAAGTGGCCCTACAGATTTCAGCTGTAGAGGCTAAAAATGGTCATGTTGTCTTAGCTCGGACAATACAAGATTTGTTGAGCAAGAAAAATACCTCATTCAGCCCACTTCATTTAGCTACAAAATCCAAAGCCGTTGAAGACTTGTTGCTACAGCTCGATTGTTTTGACGATTTGAAATGTCTTATAGCCTCTGATGAAATCATAGACAAAATAAAGCGAGTAATTAAGGAATATGAGAAGCGTGATGAACTACGTAAATATGGTCTTGCAAACAGACGTAAACTGATGCTTTATGGAGAATCTGGTACAGGCAAGACAATGACAGCAAATGTTCTAGCCAAAGAACTTAATCTTCCTTTCTTTGTTGTCAGAACCGAAAAGGTAGTAACCAAGTTTATGGGTGAAACAGGACTAAAGCTTAGTAATATCTTTGACTTTATATCAGAAGTTCCTGCTGTTTATCTCTTTGATGAGTTTGATGCTATTGGTGCTCAAAGGGGAATGGATAACGAAGTTGGAGAACAACGTCGTATATTGAATACATTCCTTCAACTGCTGGAGCGGGATTCTTCGGACAGTTTTATTATCGCAGCGACAAATAGTGTGGAGTCTATTGATAAGGCTCTATTCCGCAGATTTGATGATGTGATAGAGTATAAATTGCCTGATACGCAACAACGATTGAGACTTTTAAAAGAATATCTTTATACAGCTGTGAATTTAGATTTCGTAATGATTGAGCCTAAATTTGAGGGTATGAGTCATGCTGAGATTAAAATGATATGTGCGGATATTTTCAAAGATGCTCTTTTAAATGATGTTGCTATCACCGAGGAACTTGTTAATGATGTGATAAGTATGCGAAATTCGCGATGCCGTAATATTGGATAAAGTTTGTTATGCAGAAGAATCATTTCTATTTAGGTAACCAAATAGCAGAAACAAAAGATTTTACACCAAGACAGCGAGGTGGTCAATCTAATACAATGCCACAACGTAATCGAATTGAGCACGCTGGCTTACTCAAAGAACAATATCAGAATTCTTTTAATCAAGCAATAGCTTTGCAGGATAAATTAGCAGCAGGCGACCTACCTGTTGCCGATGGAGTGTATTTGGATTTTGAGGTAAACAAGAAACTTATTTCTGATAGTTTTGATACTAAGACAGGTGCCAAAATTATGAAGGTGTCAGATGAAAGCGAAGAAAATGCTAATGTTACAGTTTTTATCGAGAAAAAAGACAAAGATTGGTTAAACAAAAAAGCGGACGAATACGCAACAGTAGATACTGACAAAGGAATAGCAAAAAATGAAAAACTAATTGCTCCTATCGAAGAAATTAGTCTTTCCGATATTCATTCTCTTTATGAATCTTCGGAATCTTTTGATGGATTGGCAGAAGATGAAATTCTATTGTTTGAATTATGGATAAACAAAAGAGATGAATATTCTATTGAAAATGTTTCTAATACTTTAGCTGCCCTTGGCATAGAATGCAATATTGGCAAAAGACTTCAATTTGCGGACGTTGATGTTTTTTTGATTAAAACTAATAAGAACGTACTTGAAAGTCTTCCAAATCATCTGGGCTACATTGAGGGAATCCGCCGTTATCGTCAACCATCCATTCTGACAGAAACTCATGAAGTAAATCGTGAATGGAATGAATTGTTCAGCGATGATATAAATTTTAATATCTCAGATGATTCCGTTTGTATAGGTATTTTGGATACGGGAGTTAACAATGCTCACAAATTGTTGACGCCAGCATTGCCTGATACTCGTATGGGTTCTGCAATTAACGTTCCTGATAACATTGATAAAAGCTATCATGGTACTGATATGGCGGGATTGGCTTTACTTGGTGATTTAACTGATTTAGCTTATCAAAGAGGTGGATCATCTGATATAGAGCATTCACTTGCCTCAGTCAAGATATGTGAAAATGGACATGAAACAGATTCGGATTTTTATGGTGCTGTAATTGAAGACGCTATTGAGCAATCACAATCTATGGGAGCAACAATTAACTGCATGGCCATTACTGATTCTGTTTCTCTTGATGGTCGTCCCACATCAAGCTCTGCTGCATTAGACGAAAGTATCTACCATGGTGGAAGTTGCGACCGATTAGTTGTGGTTTCCGCTGGAAATATTCAGACAGCAGAAGTTGATGAAACGGACTATTTAAAATCCTGTAAAGCAAATGCCATTTTAAGTCCGTCTCAGGCCTGGAATGCTTTGACTGTCGGTGCTTTTACAGAAAAGATTATTATTGCTAATAATGATAGAGGTATGCCACTTGCTGCTCCTGGTGCAATATCTCCAGTTTCAAGAACAACTGATTGTTGGAACAATGGACAGATAAAGCCTGAAATAGTTATGGAAGGTGGTAATCTTGCTTTGCATAGTACTTTGGGTGTTGTAACGAATGATGATCTAAGTCTGATAACAACCTCTCAAGATTTGAAACAACCACTTGAAGCCTTTAACGCCACAAGTGCAGCAACAGCACTTGCTTCCAGATTGGCGGCTAAAATTAAGACTGCAAATCCTTCATTGAATATGCTATCCGTAAGAGCTTTGATGGTCCATTCGGCAGAATGGACTACAGAAATGTCTCGCATTGGACAGCCAAAGGACATTATGCCTTTATGTGGATATGGAGTTCCCAATGAAGATATAGCTCTTTTTAGCAATGAAAAGTGTGCAACTTTTGTTTTTGAAAACGAGATTGTACCTTTCATCAATAGTACTACGTCAAGCGGTAATCAATATAATGAGATGCACTACTATGATCTGCCTTGGCCAACAGAACTATTAGAATCCATGCTCAATGAAAGCGTTACAATGCGTGTGACACTTTCCTATTATGTAAAACCTGCTCCAGGAACAGGAGGAAAAAATAATAAGTATCGTTATCCATCTGCTACTCTTCACTTTGATGTGAAAACCTCTATTGAAACTGAAGATGAGTTCTTGCGTCGCAGGAATAAGAAAGAAGGAGAATCTTCTGATACGAATAATCCATCCCGATGGGAAATTGGTCAACAACGCAGAGAAAATGGAACTGTGCAGTCTGATTGGTTTACTTGTACAGCACAGGAATTAGCCGATTGCGGTAAAATTGTTGTATATCCAAGCTCTGGTTGGTGGAAAGAACGCAAACTTGAGAATGTTGACAACGTTATTAAATATTCTCTTGTCGTTTCAATAAAAACAGAAGAAACAGAAGTGTATCAAGCTGTAGAAACGGCTATTAAAAATAAGATTGGCATACAGATTGCAAATATGATATAATAAAAACTAAGTAATATCTACTATTAGGGTATTATTTATGTCAGATTACTCATAGAGGTCAATATAGTTTAAAACTGAGATTTCAAAAATATATGTCCCGATTGCGACAAAGCAGTCGGGATTTTCTGTTTTAAATAAGTAGATTGAACCGTTTCTTCTTTATACAGACATAGGGCTATTCTTTGAGTCCAGACTTCTATGAATGGAAGTCAGATCCATTCCCTTTTATAATCATTATCTATTCTTGCCTTATAGACACGTCCCACCTCGTAGCGAAATGGCGGAACTGTTTGGCTATATACACCTCCTTGCAGTCGGAGAATCTATCCAAAGCTCAAACGCAAAGAGGCTTTCATTTATGCACGTTGGACGTTCTGGGCGAATGCTCGCTCATCACTCTTTTCCAATGTGTATGCACTATCGCCACGTTGCTGTTTGTTTGAGCTGTCAGTCGCGCTATCTCGCTACACCCACCCGTATTTCCTTTTATATGCTCCACTTATAAGGCTTTGCTTATAGTCCAGTTCTATAGTTCTGATCTCATCATATCACACCTAACAAAACGGATTTTTCTACAAAGGTATTAAGTGGCATTGCCCAAACATCAAATCTTGAAACCAGTGCCTTTGGAAATCTTCCTCTCATGAATGCGAGCGTATTTCCATATCCAGATTTGCCTTATTGGTGCCACTTCTTTGTAATGCAGAAAAATCGCCATTGTCAGGTCAGAAAGACTTGAAAGAAAGGGAAAAATAAATTTTCAAGGCTATGGCACAAGTTAATGAGACAATCAAAAGATTTTGGAACAAGCACATCGTTGCTTTCTATCCATACGTTCCCGCACGTTTCAAGAATGTTAGTGAGGACATCAAGCAATATAGGGAGTTGATTTATTCCTTCAAATCGGGTGAACGATACGAGGAAGTGGCTCAGCTTACCGCCCACAAGCTCAAGGAAGAGTTTGGCGACAAGGTCACAGAGATAGTGTTTACTTGCATCCCGGCATCATCGGCAGAGAAGAATGAACTTAGATACAAGAAATTCAGTGAGAGAGTTTGCGAACTCAGTGGCGCAGTCAATGGCTATGAACATCTGAAAGTAGTGGCAGATAAAAAGGCTATCCATGAAAGCCGAAAGAAACGTTCAAAACAGACTGATATAATGCAGAACATTGATATTGACGGAGAATGGTTTCGTAACCGTTCAGTCGTGACAATGGATGATTGCTTGACATCGGGCAAGTCATGGACTGCACTAGGTAGCAAATTGGAAGAGTTTGGCGCAGAGATATTAGCCGGTTACTTCTTATCAAAGACAACTTATAAATTACAATAGGACAATGAACAATTTACATTCAAAAACAATTGCTTTTACGGGACATCGCTTTATTCCATTTGAGAGACAACCCAAGTTAAAGAGTTTGCTCAGACAGAGTATAGCCAACATATACAAGCAAGGCTATTTTACCTATTATTGTGGTATGGCTATGGGCTTTGACCTACTAGCGGCAGAAGTCATAATATCAATGAAAGAGCAAGGCTTTCCAAACTTGAAGTTGATTGCAGTAGTGCCATACAGAAACCAAAGCGAAAGATTTTCTCAGCGTGATAAGCAACGTTATAACAACGCCTTAAGCAAGGCTGACGAGGTAATTGTACTCAGTGAAAATTACACACAGAAGTGTTTTCTTCAGCGCAACGATTATATGCTAGACCATGCCAGTTGTGTGTTTGCCTATCTATCGAGGACTGACAGAGGTGGAACATACTACACTTGTAAAAAGGCAGTAAATAGGCGAATTTGCGTTGTGAATTTCTTTTCAGAACAGCACCCTCAAATAAATAATAATCATATCACTAAATAATTTCACAACATGGACAAAGAATATATTATGGACGTGGCTCAGACTATCAAGAGCCAATTGTTTGGTACAACAGAAATAAATGTACTAATGTCATGGGGCATTGAAAAGTTCATTGCAACCGAGTACAATGATATGCCAGCACTGAAATTCAAAGTAAACGGCAGACTATTCAGTGGAATTGTGCTTATCGCACTCAACGGCAGTGACTACTATGAAATCTATCTTCTTGATGAAAATGGCAGTAGATGTATTTGCGAGGAAGCGTGCTTCGATGAAATGGCAGGCATCATAGATATTGCCGTAGAGAGAGGTACAGACATTGCTGAATACAATGAATTTTGTGGAAAGCAAGTAATAATTGTCTAAGACGAATGCCAATTCAAGAGAAATCGCCATCAGAATGGTTCTGGTGGCGACTCTCTCTGTTTATGCCGTGGCAGTTACCTGCGGAAATCCTATTATATCTATATTTTGATTGGAATCGTTAATCCCAATCAGCAAAGTCGTCTGCATCCCAAACCATTCTTGGAAGGTCCGGGTAATAATCTCTTTTATTTTGGACAGTATCGTCCTCTTTCACACAGTTACAATGTCCGCACTGGCAGTGATCGTGCTGACACTCGTCACCGCAAGTACAGTTGCATTCCTCTTTTATATTATCTTCGAAATCCATTTTTATTGCGCTTTTAACAAAACGCCTACAAAGGTACGGTCTTTTTACTGTTGAGCCAAGACCCGATTCCAATCAAAACCATAAAAATGCCATTATTTTAGTGCTTATCCGACAAAACTGCCCAAATAATTTGAACACTATGAAGAAATGCATTTTGCCTGATTGTTAGTAATTTAACATTTCGCACATGGCTATTCATCTGAATTATTCCAATCATCCGTAAATTCATCATCGCCTCGTTCTTCAAACGATTCTTCATTCTTCTTTGCTGTTTTAGCAATCGCTTCGTTGTGCCCAGTCAGTGCAGCGAATGGAGCAAACTGGGCTGCTCTGTTATACATTGACATCCGTGGATGGATCTTTGACACTGGATGTGGTAAGTTTATAATATCGTCAAAGTCATTCATGATTTGTGCCCTCCAATTTGGTTATTTCTATCTTTGGCAGCTGCACCTTCATCGTAGCTGGTTCCCTTTAATATCGAGTTCTTACCATAACGCTGTTTGATGGCAAGAAGAGCTTCTTGCATTCTCCGTTCTTTATCCAACTCTTTCTGTTTCTGCTGATTTTTCTTTTCTATCTCCTCGTAGTCGGTGAACAAGTCCAGTTGTGTAGGTGTAACTTTGTTGGCTTTTGCCTTGTCTTCACTAATGATACGATTCATTGAGATATTGATACGGCGAATAAGCAAATCCTTGTTCACAATCTGGTGATACAGTTCAACAATGGCATCGAGAAGTATTTTTGATGAAGAAACATGTTCACCAAGTGTAGCCGTTCCATGTGCTGGTTTTGGTGTTGTTCTGCCATAATAATCTGTTGCGACCGGTCCATTATACAATGCTGCAATCTTTGAATCAGTAAGACTTTCCCTGTCATAGCCGATATTCAGTACCATTTGGTCTGTAACCAAATGTTTATCTACTAAGTCAAGGGACATGGAATCTGTCATTTCCTTCACCACAACAAGAGCTTTCTTGAATGTATAGGGTTCTTGAAGTACTTGTCCTCGGCTCATGGAGTTCGTCTCAGGTTTATATGCCTTTACATAATCCATCGTACATGGTTCCCATCCCCAGGCATGGTCAATGAGTAGTTCTGCATTCACACCAAAGAGCTTATAAAGCAGGTTTTCATTGGTAAGCGACAATCTAGCCAGTTTGCCCATGCAGTCTATTCCGTAAATAGCGAGTTTGTCGGCAATACCACGTCCGACACGCCAGAAGTCTGTTATTGGTCGATGGTTCCACAACTGCTTTCGGTATGACATCTCATCTAGTTCTGCAATGCGAACTCCATCCTTACCGGGGTGAATATGTTTAGCCACAATATCCAAGGCTACCTTGCACAAATACATATTTGTACCTATGCCGGCTGTTGCTGTGATGCCTGTATTATCCAATACATCATGAATCATCTTCATTGCTAATTCATGAGCGGTCATCTTGTATGTAGGTAGATAACTGGACACATCCATTATCACTTCATCGATACTGTATGTGTGAATATCCTCCGCCGCTATGTATTTGAGATAGATTTGATAGATACGGGTGCTGTATTCGATATACTTTGCCATTCTGGGAACGGCACGAATAAAATCAATTTCCCAATCAGGATGCTGTTTGAGTTGGGTGTCATCTGTTGATTTTCCTGTAAAACGATAGTTCGGAAGTTTTGAGCATCGTTCATAGTTCACCTCACGAACTCGTTGGATAGCTTCGAACAAACGGGCACGACCACCAATACCATACGCTTTAAGTGCTGGTGTAACGGCAAGACAAATGGTTTTCTCCGTCCTGCTTTCATCAGCCACCACAAGGTTGGTTGTCAGCGGATCCAAACCACGTTCTACACATTCTACTGATGCAAAGAACGATTTGAGATCTATGGCTATATATGTTCTATTGTCCTGACTAGGCATTTTCGTTTTCTGATGTTCTTTTCTTAATTGGTCCTCTGGTACGACCTCTATCAAGATTTACACCGGCGTTGTTCAGGATGGTGAAGATTGAGGTCTTACTCCTGAGGCCACTGGCGGCAATAATCTTGGATAATGAACATCCACTCTTATACATATTGATAATTGTCTTGTTACGCTCCAGTCGTGAAATTCCTTTAGCGGATTGTACAAGAGGTTTGTGTTTAAGCTTATTCAGATGGCTTGCTGAACGTCTTACTGCTGCAACCTCTGCTGATAATGCACCGAGCATGTTGAGTATATCAGATGTTCTTGTTTCTGGGAATAGAATGTTCAGAGAATCAATTCTATCATGTATGGATATGATACGCACGCCCTTTATACGGCATATCTCAAAGAAGATAGCCAGTTCACGAGGACCACGAAGTGCATTGCTGAATTTGCTTAAAACAAGTTCATCACCTCTACACATATTATCAATGATATGCTTCCATTCAGGACGTAGTTTTTCATGGGTTGCCTGTTCTTCTGCTATACGAAAGCATCCGTAATCAGTCATCCATTTCTTATCCTCATTCAGAGTATCAAATTGTGGAGCAAGCCACACATATCCTATTTTTGCCATGATAGTTCGTTTAAGTAGTGCAAAGGTACAATATTTTTCTGAGTTCAGTTTTATCTTATTTCTAAACTTGTTGTTAATGAGGCTATTTCTTGATAAATTGAGCAAGATAACCACGCTCTGACGGCAATTTGAACGGCATTCATCAGGGAATGTCTATTCAAAATTATCACGAGCTGTCATGTTTCGGTAATTGTAGTTGTTGTACGACTTATAACAACTATTAAATGGGTGTCTCTCTTCTGCTTTTATGTCAGTTACTTATGTTGAAAATACCAATTTATGAACCGCAGAGTTCAATGGTTAAATATTTTGTAATACAGATAGTTAGCTATACGCATTTGTGGTTTTGTATGTAACTTTGCCCCATGTGATAATCGTGACAGATGGAATCATGGTGGCAGACCATTTAGAACATGCCAGGCACACTAGTCAGCAGACTATATGCAACGAGTATTCAGAGTTCAGTAATTTACGATATTTACAAAGGCAATAAGTGAACCAATAAATACAGCAGTATGATAGAAGAAGCTATTGAAAGTTTTAAGATAGTGGCTCCAATGTTGGTGCCGGAGATGTTCAGCATAAACAACATCAAGGATGTAGAAATACGTGAGGATGATGCTTTGTTGTCATACTCAATATCCAAACCTTTAGACTTTGAGGAAGTTCTCAATGCTCTGGAGGATCAGATGGAGTTCATCCTGCTTTACTATCATCAGGCTGTAGGTGGGATAGTATTTGGTCAGAGTTGCTGTGCTTATTCCAATCCCAAGTATGGTCACATGATTAAAATCAATGCTTGCACCAATGCCAATGGTATGTGTGATAGTATTGACGTGACTCTCTACGATTCGCTTGACTTTATGTGCCAAGAGATTCTGGAGGAACTACGCTTGAAGAGTGAGCGGGGCAGTTTCCTTTATCATAAGGAAGAGTGTGATGTAATGAGTGACTTCCTGTAAATATGAAAAGTGAGAACTGGAACGAGATTCAGAATCTCATAAGCAAGTACCGAACATGGATAGATGTACTCGATACAGACAAGGGCGAAGACTTCTATTTCGTGGTCAGTGGTACTATACGGATTTGCCACCAGAGAGTCCTTCGGCTTGTTACAAAATGGCCTTTCAAAAAATATCCACGTGGTCATGTGTTCATCATTCCCGAATACGAACTTGACAAAGCCATTCGTCATGAAAGGCACAACAAACATTTCACGACAAGAATGCTCAATTGCAAGCCCACACCACAGGATATTGAATTGATAATTCATAAGGCTTCATTGGGTCATATAAAGCTCAACCTTGAAGTTTACTGATTAATAGTCATCTTAAATTATTCATCAAATAAACGTTGTAATTATGATTTGGAGTATCGTCTCTTTAATTTACCCTATCCTTATTCTTACAGTTGCCATGCGCTGTTATAAGAAGGACGGAAGGCTGATGAAAGCCTTTTATGTACGCATGGCTTATCATGATGTAGCTCGCCGGTTCTACGTGCTTGCAGTGATGATGTTGCTACTGGTATATCTGTTCATCCAGACAAGATGCAGAGTCAATGTCATTGAGACATTTCTGCCACTAACACTTTCAGCCGTCCTGATCAGACACCAGTTGGCAGAATTGTTGTTCTACTTCTTGAAGAAGCGAAAGGTGATGATTACTACTAATACCTTGGCACTGGCGGCTATATTCACTCCACATTTATACCCGATGGCTGTAACACTCGCCATTCTGCTGACGGCTTCAATTTTTTATCCGTCCAAACAGATACGGAATTTGATGGCAAGTCCACAGGTTTTCCGAATGCTTATGCTCGATAAATCCGAGATAACCCAGAACTACTATTGACCAGAACAACACAATACAAAAACAGAAGATAAGCCTATCTGATATTGCCACAACCTCATGGCATATTGGATAGGCTTTCCATATCATAAACCAACAACAAAAACAGAAAAAGATGAATAATGATCTTTCCTACGAAATCAGTCATGTCGTGGTGACTCCACGATTGATGAAACTATTGAACCAAAGACCTAAAGGCCGGTATTCACGTTCAGATGCTTACTTCGACCTACTGGGCAGAGCCATGGTGAAGAAACCGTTTTCGGTACTTCCCAAAACTGCATCTGCCGAATTACTTGCAGAGTTCGATACCACCATTACCGACCTTGCAGAGAAATGGAGTTGGCAGCGTTCTACTGTCCGTGACTTCCTGAGTGAACTGTCGGCAATTGGGCAGATTGAACGTGAAGACTCCTACAAGAACATGACCATCACATTCGATGCACTCAAATTTGATTGGAAGCAGCAGGACGTGGATGTTACATCAGTCCCTTCTATTCAGGAGAATGACGATGAAGCATCTTTGAATGTGGCAGAGTCACCACAAGAATCAGCTGTCGGTTCATCAGCAAAGACTTCCGGCAATTCTGTTGGTAAGGCAGGTGTCCATAAGGAAACCTCACTCATGGTTGATGCCAGAGAATCTGAAATGGACAGTTCACAACGTAAGTACTGCCGTGTGCTATTCGATGAAATTTTCGCCGATATGAGCGAGTTAATCAGAGAATGGACATACACCCCAAAGGTAGAACATGCGCTTTACAGAGCTTACTACAACGTCTGTGGTGGCAATCGTGAACGCTGGCAGGAATACATCTCCAGAATCCCCGAAGACGATACGCTGTCGCTTACCATCTATAGTAATGAAGCCATGCGTTCTTCCGCCGACAGACTGGAGTCCTTTTTTATCCGCTTCGGCACTTGCCTTAATCCATCTGATAAAACCGTGTCTGACCACGAGTAACCCATTGTAGGTTTCCACGCTTCACCCTTATACGCTTCGCTGTCTCCAATCCGTACCCTTATACCATGGTTAATTCCCTTATATCGGTATGGAGGAAAGACAGTCGTCGATAGAGCACGGGCTCGCCCGATTGCTCAGATAAAGTAAGGGATGGGTAGCCTAATCCCCTTTGATGGCAGAGCCACAAAGGAGGTTTACCAGTAGGCAGCAAGCTGGGAATTTACTTAAAACGCTGATTTTAATGGCAAAACAGGTATTTGATTGTCGCCCAGGAAAGGGCTTTACAACGGCACAAAGCAATGAACACCAACGCCGTTGGACTGAGAAAGGTTGGAACTTTGCACTCGGCAAAGGCAGTTATGATAGAACACGAGAGCATCTGAACTTTGAGATACGAAAAGGTGGCAGGATACAGGCGATTGATAAGTCTCAAAGTATCCCTGAGAGAATGAAGGAGAACTTGGTCGCTCGTGGCATAAAGGATCCGAATGAAGGTAGGGAAAAGCCATACTACAGAACCACTGTGAATATCATCTTGGGAGGAAGTCGTGACCGTATGCGTGAGATTGCTTTCGGTGACCAGCAGGTGGATTATAATATTGGTGCGGACAATAGTGATGTTGTGCGTACAAAAGATATTGAGCAATGGGCTAAAGACATGTATAAGTTCGTTGCCGACAAATATGGTGAGGATAACATCGTCGGATTCTATGTGCATTTGGATGAAACCAATCCACATTGTCACTGCACGCTTTTGCCACTGGATGAGAACCAGAAGTTCGCCTACAAGCGAATGTTTGCCGGGAGTGACAAGTTTGAGTATTCTCGTATCACATCAGAACATCATGATGAATTGGCTAAGGTAAATGCCAAGTGGGGACTTGACCGTGGTGACAGGATTGCTGAGACAGGTGCCCGGCATCGTAGTACGGAAGAATACAGAAGGCAGCTTACTCATGAATGCTCGGCACTGGAGAAGGACATCGAGAGTAATAAGGCTAAGCTTCGGGCACTTTACATGGAGATTCATCTGGCCGAACGCAGGGTGAAAGGTCTTACCACTATGATTGCCAATCTCGAAGAAAAGAAAGCTACCATCGAGGCGGAACAGAAGCGTCTTACTGATGAACTGGCTAATGGCAGAGGTAATGCGGATGCTATTCGTGACCAGATTAAGAAACTCGATATTCAGCTTCAATCAGTCATCACTTCACTGGCAGATAAGAATGCTAAACTTGATGTTGCTGTTCAGCAGCGTGATAAGATAGCAGAAGATATTCAGGAGATGCGTACTCAGCGTGACGAGATTAAAAAGCAGCTTTATGATGTTGCTGACCAAATGGAGGAACAGATACGTTATCGCTTGAAAGATGCTGTCATGAGCGATGTGGTATCTCACTTCCAAGATGCTTTGCCACAAATGACGTTCCGTGACTTGGATGTTTTCGACGGTTCACTGCTGGCAGACATGGCTACTCGTGGCGAAGAAATTCTTACGTGTGCCATGTATCTATATGGTGGAATGATGGACGATGCTACCACATTTGCCGAGGGTCATGGTGGTGGAGGTGGCGGTAGCGACTTGCCTTGGGGTCGCAAGGAAGATGAAGATGACCGTGCGTGGGCAATGCGTTGTATGCGCATGGCTCACCGAATGATGAAACCATCAGGCTCTCGACGTATGAGACGGTAAGTGTTCTGGAACGCCACAGGATAGGCAGAGTTTAGTTTCAGAGTTCAGTTTGCCGAAATATTTGAATTACGGTTAAAAGCAGGGGCTTATATGCTGATATATTCTTCTGCCGGCAAAATGTGCTGTTCCTTTGCATCAGTTTTAAGAACAAACACAAAACGACACATGATAAAACGACTACTATTGATATCTACAGTCTGCTTCTCGCTCACAGCGCAGGCTGCTAATTTGGACCGTGAAATGGTTGATACAATTTCCATTTCTGGAACAACAAAAAGTGAGCAATGGCTTCATAGATTGGAGCCAACATATCTGAGAAACGTAACTCTTGCATCCGGATTCCGTGACAATTGGTTTGTTACAATCGGTGGTGGTGTGTCGGCTTTTGCCGGCAGTACACTCGGATGTGAGGATTTATTTGGACGCATCAAACCAACTTTGAATGTACAGGTTGGCAAATGGTTTACACCTGCCATCGGTGCCCGTGTATCTTTTCAGGGATTCGATTTCAAGAACTCAGAATTACAGAACACAGGCTATAAGTTGGCACACGCTGACTTGATGTTTGATGTTGCCAGTTACTTCAATAAGGCAAGAGATGAACCACGCTGGGGAGTTGTTCCCTACGTTGGCTTAGGGCTTATCCACAACGAGGATAATGGGAACAGTCCTTTCTGCTTTTCTTACGGCTTAATGGGACGTTATCGTCTTACTCAGAGATTACACCTATCCATGGAACTTGGCGGCACCACCACATTTAAAGATTTTGACGGCCGCGGCGCTTCCCGAGAATTTGGTGATAATTTGATGAGCATTACAGCAGGTCTATCAGTGACCCTTGGTAAGAATGGTTGGAAAAAGGTTGTGGATGCCAAGCCTTATATGAAGCAGAATGATTGGTTGATGGCTTATTCGCATTCTATGGATGCTCGCCACAAGCAGGATGCAAAGTCACTGGCAGAGATGCGAAAGATTTTGGAAATTGAAGGTCTGTTGGATTATTACAGTGGTAATGATGGCAAACATAAACAGGCTCGCACTTATCCAAAGAACGACTACAATGGCCTTAATTCATTGATGGCACGAATTGGTAAGGGCAAGGACACTTTATCAAAGTCTCATGGTGCTACTGACCACAAGAAACAGAACCTTGGTGATGACAGTTCAACCAAGCCTTCCGATGGTGAGTCATGGAATGAATACCAGCTTGCGATGAGCAACAATCGAGAATGTATCGGTTCACCAATCTACTTCTTTTTCAAGATAGATACCAGTGAACTTACAGACCGCAGTCAGCTAATAAATCTGGATGAGATTGCTCGTGTTGCCAAGAAATACGACTTGCGTATTCGTATCACTGGTGCAGCCGATGATGCAACTGGTACCGAAACCCGAAACAATGAATTGAGTGGTATTCGTGCTCAGTACATTTACAAGCAGCTTGTTTTAAAAGGTCTGAATGCCGATTACATTGCGCAAATATCCGTTGGCGGAATCAATGATTTCAAGCCAATCGAGGGCAATAGATTTACGAAAGTGGAACTATTCTTTGAGCCGGACAACTAACACGTTTTTTTTATTTTTTTTTGAGTGAGAGCTTGCCTGTGAAGGTAGGCTCTTGCTTTTTTTATATAGTATAGGAAACTTACTAATACCATTAATATGTATATTTTTAGATAATTCTATATTCTGAATATTAATATCTTAGCATTAAACTACCGCATATCCAAAAAAAAGCGGTATCTTTGTGCCTGATATAAACGATGGATACAGATAAAGATATGATAAAAGACGGTTTCTTGAAATCTAGCGATACTGATAGCAAGTCATATCGCAGGTTGCTTCATGCCACAAAAGAAGGTGAAGTGACACGATTGAAACGTGGCGTTTACGCCACTGATGATGCTTTGGCAGATACCATGATTGATATCGAGAAGATTGTTCCCGGAGGAATTCTATGTCTTTATTCGGCCTGGAGCTATTATGAGATGACAACACAGATTCCATCTGCATTCTTCATAGCAATTAACAGAGATAGAAAAGTTGTTGTACCTGATTTTCCTGAGATACAACTCATTTATCAGAATCCCAAGATTCTTACTCTGGGTTCTACTCAGATTGAGATACAGAACTATAAGGTCTCAATTTACAATCGAGAAAGATGCGTATGCGATGCCATTAAATACCGTAATAAAATAGGTATTGATGTGATGGCAGAAATTCTTTCATCTTATCTGAAATCATCAAATAGAAATATTGAATTGTTGCGCACTTACGCAGACCAGCTACGTGTTCTGTCTTCATTGCGCCGTTATCTAGAAATACAATTATGACACATACTTCTAATTATGGGCAATCAGTAAAGTCTCGCTTGCTCAATCTTGCAAAAAAAGAAAATATCCCTTATCAACAGTTGCTTACACGCTATTTTCAAGAGAGACTGTTGTTTCGTCTGTCTCAAAGTGAATATAGAGAACATTTTGTTCTTAAAGGTGGAGCTTTGTTGTATGCGTATGACCACTTTGCCGCTCGTCCAACCTTGGACATTGATTTTATGGGCGACAGAATTGACAATGATGCAGAAAATATAAAGAAGGCTTTCTCTTCTATTTGCAACATTCAATGTGAAGAAGATGGAGTACATTTTCTAGCTGACACACTAAAGGCTGAATCTATCACCGTTGAGAAAGAATATCCAGGAATCCGTATATCACATTGTTGCGACACTTGATACAATACGTCAAACAATATCAATGGATACAGGTTTTGGAGATATTGTAATTCCTAAACCAGAGGAACTGGATTATCCCGTATTGTTGGCTGATCTTCCTTCTACTAATATTTTGGCCTATTCTCTTGAAACAGTAGTTGCAGAGAAATTTCAGACGATGATTGAGAGAACGACATTTAACAGTCGCATGAAAGACTTCTATGACCTATATAGAATAGGCCTAACGCAGACTCTTGATACAGAAATGCTTCAGGAGGCTATTCGAGCAACGTTTGCAAATAGAGGGACAATCTATTCAGAAAATCACATTCTGTTTTCCGATAAGTTTGCTTCTGATCCAGACCTTAATCAGCGTTGGGATGCATTTCTGAAAAAAATCAAATACGAGCCAAGAGTGTCTTTTGCTGAAGTAATGGTTCAGATACAGAACTGGCTAAAACCATACTGGGAAAATTTAAAAGGTGTATAGTTAAATTTTAATCAAAAAAAGGAATAAGTACATAGAAATGCCTTGAACTTGATATTTATTAATAAACATTTTATAGATGACATTAGTAGAACACTTGACTAGTCTTGGAATAGACCAAAATGAATTTCTTAATGATATAAAAGGTTCATATCAACCTGGATTCATGCAAATCCGACTTAAAGAATCATATAATGGCAATTTAGAAGAACTTAGCATTTCTGAATTAGGTACATTTCTACATGAATACATTCATTATCTTCAGAATGTATCAACTCCTTGGGGATTATTTTCCAGTATGGTAATGTATAACAGAATGGTTGATACATATTCATATATTCAATCAACCACAGAAACTATTCATCTTCCTTTAAATATTTCTTATAGTAAGCCTCTTGAAAATAAAGCAAAGATTTTATCTTTAGGAAATGGCGATAATCCATTATTGAACAATTTCTGCAATGAGATTGATAGAAATAAGCCAATTATATGGAAGCGACATCGTGAAACAGTGGGTGATAAAAAATTAGAAACTGTTTCATTGACAATTCACACTGCTGATGGATCTACTAGGGAGGTCCGATTAGGAGCATACATAATAAAGGAAAGCATGGCTGCTTTATACCAAATGCAAATAGATAGTTCTGCTTCACATCGTAAATGTGATCTGCCATATAATCTAATCAAAATAATGGCAGAGCAAAAATTTCCCCAAATAGCAGAGGATGATGTGAAATTAATTACGATATGTTATATTTCATTGTTTAGCCTATCGCCTGCAGTTACATTAATAGAACAACTGGACTTTGCAAATCAGCACCCTTGCTATTCTGCAAAAGATTTGTTTGACCTTTTTATGAATGAATCTACAATAAAAATCAACGATAAGCAGAATATTCCTATCACTGATTTTTTTGATGACTTAATAGAGAAATTCAAGATTATATTATCTAAAGCAATTCAAGTTAAGTTAGACTATATAAACGAGATTCTAAATAGAATAAAGCCCTCAAAGGGATTTGTTCCTATTCTTTCTATCCTTTATTCAGGTACTCTCACAGTCGATAAAATAAAGACATTGGTAGATTTTCTTGGAATGCCCTATATATATACTGATATGGGCGAGTCACATTATCCTAAATCGGTAGAAAATGAGAATGAGGCCTCTAATGATATGATAGCATTAATAGGTCATTCTTCGCTTTTTAACTATTTAGTTTCCCCTAACGTTCATAAATGCTGTCCACTGAAAATTATTTGTATGAAGGAAAATATTGAAAAAGAAGAATGCTTTGAAAAACCGTGGGCTGGCAAAGTATGTCCAATGACTATAATGGGAGAACTATTGGAATTAGAAAATAAAAATTTTAACTGGTAAGATAAACATAAAGAACCATATAATTTTCACTATATGGTTCTTTATATTTGTAATGTGTCCCCAATTTCTTATATCTATGATTTTATCATCTACCTCTTCGATAATGATGTTCCTCTTCTACATTTTCTTGGTTGTCCTGTTGCTTGCCAGACTCATAGTCTTCCAATTCCTTGAAGCCACCACGCATGAAGCTGTAAGCTGAATCTCTATCATGTGGCATTTCACGAGAGGTGAATACCTCTTGCTGAGTCTCTGGGTCATAGAGGTGCATGAAGAACTTATCAAGAATTTCACCTTTGGTCGCATCTGCTGGTTGGCGAGATACCAAATAGTAGCTTGAACCTTGTATGTCTGAGTTGTCAAGTTTTAGGCATTCCTTACCTTGATAATTCTCGAATCCGTCCATTCTAAACCCGTTGTCACGTCGAGCAGCCCAATAGACATCTGTCATGAAGTTGTCTAAGGCTTCTCTGTTATTAGAAGATTTATCATTATTCAATGATTGGGGTTGTTCAGCAACATAATAATCAGGTTCGGTTTCAATCTCTGCCTGATAAACAAGCATTTCGGTAAGTTTTTCATTCACACCTTCAAGATTGCTGTCTAAACTGAAATCGTGATCATAGGGAAAAGAATGCATCACATTTAGCCCCGTATTGGTTACGTAACCTACATCAAGAGTGTCTTTTTCTTTGTCGTATTGGATATGGAGTATATTGCCATTCGGCATTTCAATGACTGGCATTCTGTTTTGAGTCATCTTTTCAAATTCCTCGGCCACCATGTTGCAGGCTACCGCATTTACGTCAGCGGATGTATCTCGGTCGATTCCATAGCGAGTGATATTATCTCTTACTTCCTGTTCGGATACTTTTCTCAGAATATTATAAGTACCACCAACAGTTCCATTATAGACAACAGCGTAGTGCTCATCTTCGGCTGCAATCGTATCACCTTGATGTAATTCAGGAGATTTGTGAGTGAAATCAAGATTGATGGCATCACCATCATCGTAGTTTCTAGCCTCCTGAAGCATCTGTTCTGGAGTAAGCTTGTCAAATGGCTCCGTGTCGCTGGCTAACTGCAAGTATTGAACGCTTGCATAATAGACTGGCTCCTTGGTAGGAGTGACAGCATTTTTGTTACTTTCATCCTGCTGCTCATTCTTTTGCTGTGCCAATTCCTCGGCAATGGCATCAAGTTTGAGTGTTAGAATAGACGAAGCCTTCTTCACATCAACTAAAGTTGTCTTGATGAAGTCAGGAGATTCTTTCAAACTATCAAGCCATGATTTCAGGTATGCAGCACTATCTTCCTTGACGTGTTTCACCAGTCCATAGCGTTGTGCAACCAAGGCACTGCCTAGTTCGGCAACCAACTCTTCACGAGCATATTCAGCACTACCAAAACCTCCTTCCGGTTTTAACCTATTAAGCTGATTTTCAGAACCTGTCGAATGAATACATTCATGAAAAGCAGTGCCTGCGAATGATTCTGCATCAACAAACTGAGACTTCTCGGGCAAAGTTATCTCATTCTTGGAAATGCTGTAGTAAGCTGAATCCTGATGTTTTAGTTGGATTGGGCAAATCCAGCTTTGGTTATTAATCATCTTATCCAATGGTTCAAAGGAATTTTCCTCGCCACGGAGTTCAGGTCTTGTGAGCTTATTTTGCTCCTCTAGCTTGGCATATAGTTCAGGGCGAGCCTCCTGTAAATTGGTCTGCGATACATTGAAAACATTATATACATTCAGCTTGGGATAGACATTGATTTTCTGCTTTTCCTCATTGCTAAGTAGTTTATAATCATCGTATTTAATACGTTCTTTTGTCTCTTTATCAATGCATGTAAAGGTCGTTATGAAAACTGGAAATGAACGTTCTCCCTTATTCACACCAACATGAGGCAGTTCCTCACCATTCTTATCTGTGACAGGGGAGCGTTTTCCTTCCTTGTCTTTGTTGAAGTTCAAACCAACAACTCGGTCAAAAGTACACCATACAGGTAGCTTATAACCTTTCTTTTCAGCCTGAAAAGTCAACATAAGTGCGTTCATACCATTGTACTCTCTGCCCGAAAGATTCTTTGGCCATTTGAGAGCTGACTCAGTAAACCACGGTTTTTTCCAGTCACCTTGCAGAGTATTGATTTTTTCAATCATCATCTCAGCAAAACGGTCAAGTGCTTTATCCTCTGCGCTTTGTCCGTCGCTATTGTAGTTTTTCTTATAGTAAGCCATAGTTAAAATGGTAATTCTTCTTTTGTTTCTTGATAAGCCTGCTTAACCCATTCCTTGATTTCACTTACTCTGCAATCAAGATTCAGTCTTTTACGGAACACTGTAATAGCGAGTTTGCCTTTGACTTCAACCTTGGCTGATGGGTAGAGTACATTACATATATCTCCAGAGAAACGAGCAAATCTTACCCAAGTGAACTCGAAAGCATCATTTACTTTCTCTGTACTATATCCGGAGAATAGCTGATAAGGATTGCCATTCTTATCTGTCCGCTCATCAATCTGTTTTCCAAGAGTGCCTCGAAACTCCATTTCTCCATTGATGACATCGGTTACAGATGCCGGATTCAAATGAATTTCTTTGGCGGATAGATTCACATACATGTTTTCACCTCGCTTCTTGAAAGTAAGGATTCCGATAATCTCGGCTCTAGTCCCGTTTGTACATAGACTAGCCTCATTAGCATTGTATCCGTCTTTGATTACGGATATTTCTATCGGAAGCGTTTCTTTATCCACATCACCTATATTCACGGTCAACGATAACTGTGTGTAGTTTTTTCCGTCTTTACTGGTTCTCGCTGTTGCAGCACGGCTGATTACGCCGTTTACTGTTACTTCTGCTTTTATCATGGTTGTTTGCTTTTGTGTTTGAGATTTCTACAATTGGTCATACAAATCTTTTTTGGACTTAGGTAATCCACGACCTCTACGTGGCTTTCTCATAATGGTTTTCTCGTTGTCTTCATCAATATTAGGCGGTTCTACAGCTGCATGTCTCAGTTCATAATAGCACCATGCACCTGAAACGAGGATGATTACAAGGAAGAGCTTGGCCACAAACTCGTTGGTCATCGCATAAAGTCCCCAATCCCAAAGGAACGTTCCTACGGCTAGAGCTGCGATACTACAAGCTTTTCGTTTTTTGTCTGTCATATTTTAGTTGTTGGTTTATCGTCTGATTGTTTCTACTTGGTTCTCTGTTTGCGATACCTGCTGTTCGTAGTTCTGTGAGACTTGGTGAGTGGCAAAGATGGAGCCGACCATTCCTGCTATCTTTTGCTTTTTGACATCATCACTGAGGTCTGTGGCATTCAATACGGATGAAAGTCTGCTGAGTTCTGCATTGCTCAACTCATGGCGCATCACATCCTTTCCGTTGTTTATTACCAATGTGGCACGACCATTTTCTCCAATAGTCAGGGCACTTGATTTCATATTTGGTATAAGGGAACTCAAATCAATACGTTTTGTAAGTGCTGCATCAGTAGCTGCTTGCATCTTTTCCTGTTCACTCTTTCCATCAATCTGAATAGCCAGTGCCATGAGTGAGGTGAACATGGTGATGGCCATTTCTGTTATCGGGTCTCCTTGTGCCATGTTAACGCCACTATCCTCAGAGGATAATAGTTTCTTCATCCAGTCTTCCGGAGTTTGAGGTATGGACTGGTCTTCCTTATTGCCATCAGCATTCACATCTTGACTTTTGTATTTCGCAAGTAAATCCTGACCGTTTGACATCGCTTGAATTTGGATATTGCCTTTCTGTGCAATCTCAGCCAAGTAAGATGCAGGATCCAAATCACGGGTCGTTCCATCTGATGAGATTTGTTTAACACCAAAATGAAGATGTTCAACAGTTGTTCGATTGCCGGTATTGCCTGATACTCCAAGTTTCTGTCCTGCATTCACTTCATCACCGACCTTCACGTCGATAGATGACAAATGCAGATAGCTTACTTTGACTTTGTCTCCATTCTCACGTTCATATTCCACTTCCACAGATTTTCCTCCGGCGGTGTTGGCATTTGCATTCACGGAAACAACCTTGCCTTTGCTTTCGGTAACCAAGACATCATCTTGCTTGGTGCGAATATCGATACCTTTGTGCATCTGTTGCTTTGAGCCATTAATTGGATCCTGACGCATACCAAACGGTGAAGTGATAAGCATAAATTCATCTCGACGTAAGGGGAAAGAATAGTCTTTACTCTCTTGCGCCTGTTTTGTCTCTGCTTGAGGAACATTATCCATTCCTATAGTTTTGCCTTCGGCTTTCAATTCGGCAAGAACCTGTTTGTCGTATTGGGCAAGATTATTACGCTCAATAATTTTGATTAGGCTTGGAGCATACTTACCGGCAGTAGCATAGCCGGCTTTGTCAAGACCGTTAGCCCAGCCACGATAGTCGTCAGGTTGAAGATTGAAACATGAAGCATAGCGAGTGCTGTTTTTTAGAAACTTACTATGATGTTCATAGGAATCAGCAACGGATGTGTAGCTACAGAATTGTAGGCTCGGCACAGAGCGCCTTTCCGCCTTTCGGCGGTAGGTTTCTCCATACCTGCCCCCAAACCGTACGTACATGTCTCCATGTATACGGCTTTCCATTATTAACGTCAAACTATAGTTCACCTTTTTGTATCTTGGTATTGCAACAATGGCAGACTGCAATAGTTTTGCGTCTACGTTTGAGCAGAATTTTTTCTACCTCTGTATTTCCTTTGAGTGTAGTGAGTTTGCGAATATGGTGCATAACCAATTCATCTTTTTTCCCACAAACCTCACATACACCAAGCCTTAGCCTTTCCGCTAAAGTCGGGTATGGTAGGAAACCAGTAACAGGCATTCTGTCACACGTCAAATCTTTGATGTTGCGGTTGAGCTTGAATCCTTTGTTGTATAGTATGATTTCTCTCTTTTCTCCTTTTTCAGTTGTGTAAGGGATAACAAAGTCTTTGTTTTTACTGTACTTTGTAATAACCTTACTAATACTGATGTTGAGTTTTTGAGCGAGAGTCATTAACATACTGTACTTCATAAAGTAGAAGAATTCCCAACCAACGTTGCCGATATTATGAGCAAGGGCATAGTAGTTATAGAAACCTCTTATTTCCGCATTGTATTGTGCAAGGATTAACTCTGGCTTTTTAGCGATGAGTTTTTCCCTACATTTTGGACGTAGTGTAGTCTTGTTATTGACCACCTTACTACTCAATGCATCATAAGATGCGAGTCTCTTTCTACAGACATCGTTAGATACCCATAGTCTTACTCTACCATTTTTGGACCTTTGCGTTCCACCTTTGGCAGTCTTGATTGTGGATTCAGAGCGCTTTATGCTTATTTCATATCCGAGAAACTTCGCAGTGTCTTGGCCATGAGTAATGAGAGTCTTCTCTGCTGATAGTTCAAGTTTGAGAGCCTCACGCATGAACTCAGTGATATCATCTTTCATTTTCTCGCAGTCTTTTTTGTTGCCAGCTACTCCGATAAGAAAGTCGTCTGCATATCTTACATATCTCAGACGTCTGTACTCTTCATCCATGTCATTTTTGCATGGGGTTCGTAAAAGTTTTTTGCGTTCTTCCTTGTATTCAAGGTAGATAGCTTCTCTTTTGTCAGCATCTTTGGCTCGTTCGTACTTCTGTTTCAAGCCTCTGACGTGGCCCTCTAGCCAACGATAATCACTACTAACTCTACGAACTTTGCCTTTGTTGAACATTTCCGCATATTTTTCCATATACTCATCAAACTCATTAAGGTAGATGTTAGCCAATATAGGGCTAATGATTCCTCCTTGGGGTGTTCCCGAGTATGTGGGATTATACTTCCATTGCTCAACATAGCCAGCTTTCAAGAATTTTCTTATCAGCCTAATAAATCGCTCATCCGCAATGCGTTTCTTTAGAATATTTACAAGAATTTCGTGGTCTATATTGTCGAAGAAACCTTTTATGTCTCCTTCAATAAACCATTTGGTTCCCGTAAATTCCACTCCGATTTTAGTTAATGCTGTGTGACAACTTCTGTTAGGTCTAAACCCATGAGAAGTATCATAGAAGGCTCCCTCATATATGGCTTCAAGAACCATGCGGATTACCTCTTGCACTAATTTGTCTTCGAATGACGGAATTCCCAAAGGACGCATTTTCCCATTCTTTTTTGGAATGTAGATACGTTTGGCGGGTTTGGGTTGATAGCTCTCATCTTTTAGAGTAGCTATGATTTTGCCTACTCTCTCAATGCTCATTTGGTCTATTGTCTTCCCATCAGTACCAGGTGTCATATTGCCTGGTTTTGCATAAATGCGCTGATAAGCGATGTAGAACATTTGTTCATTGAAGAGAATACGATACACGCGTTCAAACTTATAGTTTAAGTCTGAACTGTGTGAACTTAGATTGTTCAATAGTAACTCTGGATTTCTCATACGTCTCTCACGTTTTCTTAAAGTTTGTATTGAAGTTAATAACTGCTTCCCTTCGCCATGTATGAGGCTTTCCCTCACTCGGACTACTACGGAAGCTCCGTTACCATGTCGAGTATTCAGACTCTACCAGTCATAGCCTTGCGGCTTCCCGATTTAGGTAATCCCCATTTAGTATGTGCGTTAACATAGCACGATAGATTGTCGGATGCGACTTTCGTCCTTTTCTCCGCTTATTGCGGTCGTGACGCAGTTTGTTCATTGCCTCTTATTTACGAAAAATAAAGAGAGGTACTGCGTAATAACGTCTGTAACTACCTTCCGTTATTGCTAGCCCGAAAAGCCACTTGACTATCGTTCAATCAATCAGATTTCATCCTCATATCTATCTTTCTCCCTTGCAGTTCAGTCGTGACTTGGTAATTAGTCAACTTACTACTTTACTGACATGCTACACTCACCTTCGGGTTTCCCCTAGGGCTAAGTCAGTTGGGAGTAGGTTATTTAGAACACTAACCTAATCTCTTGCTAAAGAGATATTTAACACACATCCTTATGGGCGCACTCTCATTGGGTTTGTCATCCGTGTAAAGTCCATATTTACCCCCGGCCTTAATCCATGACCCGGTTGCCTTGATACCAAAATGGTTATTCTCATTTCTGGCCAACTGGCTCTGTCCACTTGCGCTTTCAAGGATTCCTTGGGCAAGTGTAACAGAGGCAGGAATGCCATAGCGACGCATTTGGTCTTTGGCGAGCTCTTTGTATTGGTCAATATAATCTTGGTTTTTACTCATAGGCTACATTCTCATTCCTGTTCGTACATGTTCAGTATTATCTTCTCGTATTTCCTCTTTTGGAGTTTCTTTCATCGTCTGCTTAGGCTCTTCCAACTGGTCGCAGATAGCCACACGATTGCCTTCACGTATTAGTTTTGGCAGATAGCTGTCTAAAGCATAGTGAGGAAATGAGACCATATCTACCTTTTCATCAGTGCCATCTTTGGTTATTTCAACCTTTTCAAGCCCCAATGATTTCTGCATGATGGGAACATCTGCAATGTAACTTCTATAGGTATCATCTACTCGGAAGAGCAACAAGGCATCAGGATGCTTTGCTTTTAAGCTCTCATACTGCTCCAAAAACTTAGCACTAACTGTATTGTCATTAGCTAAATGCTGTTCAGGATGTAATACATCGGCATAGATTTTTGCAGCCAATGCTTTTTTGTATTCAGTGATATTACCTGCCAGCCAAGCCTTCTGCCATTGTTCCTGTGTAATCTCACGTTCCTTGATGTTGTCAATACCCTCAATCTTAGGTAGGCAGTAGAGCTTATGTGTGTCCTTTGTCCGATAGATACTCACACGAGATATTCTGTCGGTGTCTTCTTTACTCGCACCAAGGTCGAACAGGTCAACTTTCAGTTCGGGTTTGTTTTGTACCAGGGCGTAGTACTTCTGTGCAAGCTCATTTCTTAGCAGATTGCTTTCTTCCATCTGTCCCTGCTTGATGGTTGAAAAGAACTGGTTAAGGTCTGTCTTGTCGGGATAGACACTAAATCCATTTCCATTTTCGGGCTTCATATACATAGCCCAGCGACCTTTATCATCTCGTAGCATCTGAATCTGCTCAAATGATGGAGCCACGACTTGCTTTACAGCCTCGCTGATATCAAGTTTGGAAATCTCCCTAAGTTCCCATCCTTTAAGTTTAGCTACACTCACATCCTTGTTCTCAAAATAATGGTCATCGGGTCTGTAGCCAAGAGAACCATCATTGTTATAGAATCGAACATAACTGCTTCCACTTTTCATGAGAGCAGACTCAATGCGGTCTTTATTGAATCCAGGCAGGTCATTCTTTTCAATCTTGGCATTTGCCTCATTGCGTTCTGCTTCTGACATTACTTCATCAGGAGTCAAGTGGAATGGTCGTTTGTCATCAGCGGACAATACAACAAAACCACCAGTTGCTGCACAGGCAGGTAGAACTACATCTGTAAGTCCTGTCTTCGTATCTTTAACAATGACCATCTGCCGATTCTCCTTATTTGGGATATCATGCAATGTATCGGCTACAACATATCTGCCACTTCTCACATTCCACTCAGACGGCATATACTCAGATATTGCATTAGAGATATTAGAGCCTTCTTCTACAGCTTTAGTATAAGCCAAATCAACAACATCGGGATCGTCGCTGTCGGTCTTCGACAAGCCATAGTTCTTCTCATTTTCATAATGTACCAGACTGAATTTCTTCAAGAAAGCTTCCTTATCCTCTGGTGAAGCAAAGTTGCGGTCATCCACTCTCATACCACCTTGACGGATAATATCGAGCATGATGGCACACTCATGAGAATCTACCTTTGGGCGTTGCTTCTCCCTTTCATTCTGTATTTCCAGCTGGTTAATCTCTGTCTTATATTCAATTCGCTGTCCATCTTCGGCACGGTGAATAGCATCCAGAGCATTGTTTACATCGCTCTCGATTGCATCAATCAGACAAGGATTTTCCTGGAGCTCTCTTTGCCAATACTCAATGAACTGGATATTGTCACTTGAAATCTTTGATGGCAAACCCATTTCCTGCATCTTGATACCGGAAGTGAGTTCTGCTATCAAACGCTCATATTTCTCAGCATCTTCCGATGGAGCCTTGGCACCATCCATTACCATGCCTTCACGGGCAAGACGTTGCTGATGACCGGTGGCTGTTACCACTTGGCGCAACATTTCCTGAACGTAATCATGGTAATGTGCAAAGTGTTTTTGTTCTGGCATATATACCACATCCTTCGTGGAATCGTATCGAGCAACGCCACTGGTATCTCTTCTTACAGGAACAAGGTTATCGCGCATTTTAAGAATGAAGTCATTCACACTCATGCGAAGTTTGGTCTCTTCGTTCTTCGTATGCAATCGTTCTATAGAACTGCCTGATTGCTCCAACAATTTCTGATATCGCTCCTTATCAACAAGTGGCAATGTGGTCTGATCCAGATTGAACAGAGTAAAAATCTCTCGATTGTGAATACCCTTAAACTGCTTTCTGTCTTCCATCGGAAGTTTCAGATAATCGGCTCTTGTAATCTTGTCATCGGGATTATTACGATTCACATAATCTTTCCAGTTATACCAGATAAATGGCGCACCCTTTTGCTTGGCCAATACAGAAGCTCCCTGATTCTTGGCTTCACGGAAGGTTGTGTAGAACGCTGACTTATATCCATTTTCTTCACAATGTAAGCCCAATGTTAGGGAGTTGAAGGGACTGACACTAATTCCTTTGGGGTAAAATGATGGAGAGAAGCGACCCGCTACGTTCAGCCAATAGCCTTCGTTGGCTTTTGCTCTTTCCAAAGCATTTGATATAAGTTCCACCTGTCGGTTAGCTGCATTTTGTTCTGCTGTTGATTTATCTCTCATGTCTATTGTTTCTATGTTGTTTCGTTGGGTGTTATTTGATTCCGACACTACGCTCTCGGTTTTCACTTTCAGTGCGATACTGTTCCTGACTGTAATTGTTCTGAGCTATCATCTGGCTCTGGTCATTCTTGGCAAGTATGGCGTTGGCTAGCGTATTCAATGGTAGTGCTCCAGCATTGTACGCATCCACAACCTTGTCTGTAAGACGTATGGTGCATGGCACTTTATCAATATTTGCTACCAGGCAGTTGCCTTGCAATGTCGGGTTCTGAATACGTGGATTCAATGCTTCTTCTGCATAGGTCTTGTATTGAACCTGACGTTGTGGACTTTCGTTCTTCCGTCCCAATATTTCACCACCGGCTGTATCGAGCAGTTTCATACCACCAAAGCCCATCAAAGTCATTTTTAGCAATGGATTCTTGACGAACATTCCTGCCATCACTGAAGCCAGTGGCATAACTCCGTTCTTAAAATCCATGTTTTTGGTCTTGCCTGTGAATAGTCCGATAAGAATGTCTGGTAGCATGGCGAGTACATATCCAAGGTTATGACCGATACCGCCAAGATTTCCCAATCCTATGGACTTCAACATTCCATCCCAACCGCTAATGTTATTTTCAGATGCTTGTTCAGAGTATTCCGTTTCGGTTGTTTCTTGCTTAGTTTTTTCTTGTGTATCGGTTTGGCTTGTGCTTGAATTGGTATCCAATTCTTTTTGTTTCTTAGCTTCCGTTTCAGCCTTGGCTTTTGCTTCAGCTTCCGCCTTGACCTGCATATCCAGCTTTTTCTTGTTAGCTAGATATTCTTCTTCATGCCCCGGAACGATGACCATGGGCACATTAGCATACTCTGCTTTACGTTCTTTCGAGGGCGTGAAAGGAAACAATGTTGCTTTCGTTGGTTTTAGCGCATCGAGATAGAAAGGCTTGGTTGTTGCTATTCCCATTCTTTTATTCAGTGATTTATCGAAATTCTTGATATAGTCGTTCTCCCAAGAGTTTATCTTCTTGCTGTTTTGGCGGAATCCTGTGAATACATTCTTCTGCGAACCAAACACACCAAGGCTGATGCAATCCTCTACGGTCATTACTTTTTGACCTTTGTTCTTGCCATCCAAGTAGTACTCTGCACCTGCAAAAGCTACTTCGACAGCTGCCAGTTTGCCTAGCGATGCCCATGAGCAGAAACCTCCTGTCATGAGTGTGTCGGATGCAAACGAGCCGACTTTAGCAGCTCCTTTCTCCATTGTACTAGGGTTGTAGGCTTTCTCACATCGGTCTGCAATCTCTCTATCCAAAGGTGTTCGAGAAAGTACCGATGACAGTCCCAGCAGACTTCCTTCACCTGCTTTTCGCACGATGTATTCCATAGAAGATTTTGGAACTTTCTGAGCCACTAAGTGGTCAACCATCATTTGTTCAACACGATAGTCCACATAGGCAAAGGCTAAATCGCCACCTAGTTTCTTGGAAAGAGCATCATATCTGTTTCGTCCAATCTCTGCTACCACAGCATTACGCCACTCAGTAGCCATCTTTGAAAAGTCTTTCTGGAGGTCTTTGTTTGATGCTATGTTCTTTCGGCACATCTCCACATAATCTTCCGTAGTCTTGCTGTTCCATTTGCCTGTCAGCTTTACAAACTCGTAAGAGTCGTCCATTCGTCCAGCCATGGTATTCGATGCAGAACGTAGCATACCGGCAAAACTGGTTTGATATTCAGCATACTCCTTAATCTGCTTTTTGTTCAGGTCATTCTGAACATTTCGCATGATTGGGGAAAGTTGTGCATTGAAGTAATGTTGCAGACAGTATTCTACTTCCGAGAAGCGTTTTGAATTTTTAATTGCCATAGGCCGTTAGATACTTTGTTGTAACAATTGTTCTTTTGTTTGTTCTATTGCGTTGTGATACATCTCCATCTGTTTGGGATAATACTCTTCTAGCCACTGGTCTTTATCTATCTGGTCATGAAGAAATAGTATGGCCAGCTTTTGGTCAATCTCTATGGCTGGTTCACCTTCTTCCTTGTTATTGAACCAACTTTTGGTCCACCAACGGATTCCGGCTCTGTCGGGATAGACACTCACCATTCTTGGTATATCGAAACTCTGTATGTCGATATCCAGTTCTGCCAATGGATCTACAATAACTCCTTCGGCAATGGCTTCGGCTTCAGCTTTTTTTTTTCGAGCGAAGTCATTGATGAGAGAAATATCTGATGGCGTAGTGCCAGATAATTCAGGAAGTCGCCGATAAGCAGGTTCTGAACCTTTGATATTAAGGGCGTAGATTTATGCCCTAAGCCTAATGGATTTGTCATGGATGGCATACATTCATAGAAGTATTCCTTCATGGAAGCTGTCGTAAAGATGTTTCTCAATGATTGCTCAGTACGCTCAGGTGAAGCATACAATCCTCCGCTTAGGTCAGTCATATAGCTGGCAAAGAAGCGCATCATCAATTTCTCAATCTCATCCTTGTCTTTATCGTAGTCGTTGTGAATATCCATATCAACGGCGACAAACTCAGGCTGAGCCTTTCCTTTTTCGGACCATGTTTTCACATTGCTGTAAAGCATGGTGATAAACTCCAATGGGTCTATTTCTTCACCATTATATTTTACCTCCATGTGAAGCATATCAGAACTTACACCAACAGCCAATCCTGCTTTCACCTTTTGCCCGAACTGAACGAACACATTTGAAAGATGACTATAAGTCACTTCATACTTTCCATATTTAATGGTTTCATACAATCCGTACTTTTTTCGATCAATGCCAATACCTGATACGATGCCGTCTGCAACAGCTGCAAGGAAATAGTTGTTGGTATTAAAATCAATACCATGATGAAAGAACTCTTCACCCGTTTTGGGATGATTCTGTTTTCCATAGCCCAGTGTGAGCTGTACGTCTCTATCTCGTTCCTCAAATGGCATACAATAGCCACTGGAGGATGTCAAATTCATTTCTTGTGTATATGTCATTTTCTCTATTGTAGTTTATCTGCCTCTGTGAATAACAAGTGCAGGTGTTTCTTCTTGTATTCTTGGTTGTTGATTGATTTGTGGTTTAGTCTGTTCGTTGGTTGATCTGCTTTTGTCAATGTTCTCTCCAGTTTGTTGGCCTTCACCACCCATGACTTTGTTCATGTTCCAGTTGTTGCCAATAATCATCATGCCTAAGAATGCACCGGCTATCTTACCAAGCCATCCAAAGCGTCCGAAGGAAAGAATAGCTGCACCAATCAATCCAGCAAGGCTTAATCCTGATATTTTGCCTTTGCCGATGTTTTGGAAGAAATCACCAATCATACCTAGGCCATTTCCAGTGAATAATCCTTGAAAAAACTTGCCAACTCCACTCGTTGAGTTATTAGTTTCAGAAAGCATGTTTCCTGCATCTTCAACTAGATTACCAGCACCTGTAACAACCTTACCAACACCATCAACCGTACCTGATACAACATCAGAAACCTTTTCTGTTGTTTTTTTGCCGACAAGCACCTCCGATGCTGTTTGGATAACGGGTTTGTCATTCACCACGCTTTCCCAAGCCATGTAGCCCAGACCACCACCAACAACGGCTGTCTTAGTCGTTTTGCCCACAACTTGCACCGCAGTTCCTGCATGGGTAACAGGGTATGTAACGATTCGCCCGGCACGTCGGGCTATACTGCTCCATATACTCATATTGTTGTTTCTTTTGTTTTTTACTTGTTAGAAGCCCTTGCGACCATTACGTTTCCATCGTTCCATGGCTTCCTTTACAATCCTCTTTTTGTCGGCAGGTTCTCTTGCTCCACCTTCAATCTCCGCCCAAACATCTGCCATCGAGGTGTATTTAATGGCTCTGGTAAGTCGTTTGAGTTTGCGATTCATCAGTTTCAGCTTGGGGCGTATCGAGAATACAATCTCGATACGTTCCTTTTCGGTCATCTTGATGTCGCTCAGACAGACCTGTCGTATATCGTTTACTATCTCCACGCTTCCCATTATCAGCTCACGATAAATGGCATTTCTTCTTGATGAAAGGGCAACGGCTAGAGCGTTACTTGGGGCATCACCCAATTCTTCGGTGAACTCAGAGAGATTCGTTGTCAGGTTGCTTATCTCATGGTAGAAACCATATATCTGAGCTGCATAACAGATGATAGAATGAAAGCTGTCGAGATAATCATTGAATTTCCTTTGTATATTCGTTGTCTCATCAACCTCTTCCTTCAACCATATGTGACCGGTAGTTTCCAGCATCATAGCAGCTTCCTGAGATTTCAGTTCCGATTTAGCTTTATTGGTATAAAGCAATATCATACTTGATAGAGTCGGATCTGATTGAGCATGTAGCTCAATACAACCAATCAATACAAAAATCAGTATCAGTATTTTCTTCATAGACTCAACTCTTTATCTTATTACATTAGCTGCTCTTCGCCATCGGTCATAGGCTTGCCCTGCAACCTCGGCATTGTTTCGGTCTATCATACCTGCACTGGCTCGATTCCAAACGTCATTCAGATTGTAATACCGAATGCTCAGATACAAATAATGGAGCTTCTTGCTGAAAGCACCCAATCGGTCTTGTAATTCCCATAATGTCTGTGAGCGTTCAGCACCCGTGAGCATATTCTGATTACCTCCTTTGGCTATTGTTTCATTAAGAATGGTAAACACAGAAATCAGTTCGGTAGCCGTTTCTACATACAGATTATTCATAGATAGTGTAGCCGCTATACCTTGTGGATTCTCCTGTACAGCCTTGCGAAGCTGACCTAGCGTAATGAAAATGTGTACTCCATCATGGTAGAGCATCGTTCCTGCTTTCAGTGTTGAAGCATAGCCACTCGCTGTCTGTAAGTAACTGCTGTATTTACTTTCCCATTTCTTTATCTGATTGAACTCTGCCGCCATTGTGTTTTGCAAGGTTGCTGTCTGCAACTGTGATTTCGTTTCAGATTGGATTTGTGAGTTAATCAGTTCGTTTCCTTCTGCTAATGCCAACCATTCCCCTGGATTGAGAATGACTTGTGCTTTGGCATTATGAGAAAAGGTTATCACCAACAGGAGTGTCAAAAGACTTTTAATAACGATTTGTGATTTCATATACTCCTGATGATTTTTTACAGAATGCTACACGTTCACGAAGCACAGACACCAAGTCTAAGTCGTTTTTTACACCAATGATATCCAGCTTTGGCGTATTTCTGTCCCCGGAAAATATGGTCACGGTCTTTAATCCGAATATCTGTTGCATGATGGTTCTATGTTCATTGAAGTCCACTATGCGATACAACTCCAGATAATCACTTTTCCGAGTAAATACACCATGCTCCATTATCAGTTGTTCACCATTGATTCTACATTCTATGCGGCGTAAGTATATGAAGTTGTAAATAAGAAAGACCGTCATAACTCCAGCTGCGCAAAGAATAAGTTTTGGCATGGGCATTGATTCCAACCCGGCCGCAAAGAACAATGCTGTCGTGAGGATAATTTCAGGAAGTTCATCAATGACAAACTGCAACCAGTGTGGTTGTAGAATGATTGTTCTGTATCTATGCATAGTAGTCTCTGTCATTGTCTTATCTGCAGAAATGGTGCTTTTGTTCTATTTGCTCACTCTGTTCATTGTTTTGATTCCTGTCTTCCTCGTGACCATCTTTCTGTTCTGTATATTCTCCCTCTATGCCATCAATGGCCGACTCAATGATATTCTCAGATGAGTATTGTTTTTTGTCAAGCAGTTGGTCGTTCCAATCTTTATAATCAGGAGCACATGGCTCATAGATGACTTTGGGGCTTGACTGATATTCCTTATATGACTTGTCAAAGGATTCCTTGAAGTCTTTATAGGCTTTATTCATTTCTTTTCTCATGGATGCAAGGTCTTCCTCACACATGGGAATACTGAATGGACCACTTACAGAACTGTATTCTTCGGCCAATGATTCATAGCGGTTGTACGCTTTACTCGTTTTACCGTGTAAATAGCCCATATCGCCTGACATCAAATCATCTTCTTTACGAAGTGTTTTCAGATAATCTGTCAGATCATTGGGCTTCATCAGCATGTTAAGGTTGAGATGTTCAATGGTTTCCTCCAAGCTGAAATCCTCCCTTGCAATATCCGTATAGTATTTTTCGCCTCTATCATCTATCACCATCATACCTTGTTCAGGTTGAGAGGTTCGATAATTCGCATTATCCTTTGCTACAAGAAAGTTGAAGGCAAACATTCGTCCTGCACGGTCTCTGTCAAAACACAGATGATGATTGGCATTCTCTGTCTGATTCATCATGCCTTTGTACTGATGAACACTTGGATTACCTGCTGTGCTTACAAAGCATGATTTATCCAGTGCCTCGATGGTTCTCTTTGATTCATTCGAATTTGTCTCTTTTGTTGCCAAAGCCTTGTCCTTCATAATCTGATAGTAGCTCATGGCATCATAGGCACTTTCGAACCAATACACATCCTTTACTTTGTCAAGTGCTGTTCCGGCAGGTGTTGCTATCCATAATCCGTTAGTGGCATCACTTCCGGCGCCCATTCCTTTATAGATAGTCTTGCCGGTCTTTGTAGCTCGACTGCGTTCTTCCAATCCTACAATTCTTCCTAGCTCAAAGGGTTTACGTAATGGAAATGAAAGGTTGGCATAGGTCTTACCATTTTTAGCCTCTTTCATGGCAATGAAGAAGTTGTTATGAAAGGCTTTTTGTGTATCAAGGTTGATACCTCTTGCCTTGAAGTAAGGGTAGAATGGTTTCTGAGATTCAAATGCACCTAACAGAAAGTCAAGTCTTTCGTAGTCATTGATATTGAAAGGCTTTTGAGTATGCTCACGTCCAAGGTTCACATACGAGCATTCCGTCATTGGATTATTCAATAGTCTGTTGCAAACAAGGTTCACCAATCTATCTGTGTTCATACCTGGCGTATAGTCGGCAAACAGATTAGGGTGTTCCTTGATGAAAGAGATAACATTGTAGTTCTTTTGTTCAGGTGGTTGAAAACAGCACAAACCATTTGCCGTGACAATAAACTTATCGCCACGTACTCGTTTGCCATCACTGCCCATTCGAACATAGGAGGGATAACGCAAGCCATCTCTTCTGTTCAAACTATAGCCGGCGTCTATCAACAAATCCTGTATGTTGATACGCCTTTTGAAATCATCGTAATTAAGTTCTGCCATAATTCTTGTGTTTTGCGTTATCGACCATGCTGTAGTTCATGACGCATCATCTCAGTATTGGCTGCAGCCTCAAAGTTTCGAGCGGCAACATCCATCGGAGTGTCTACACCCGGTTTGAAATAGGCTCTTGATTCAGGACCACGATGATGTTCCATGAAAATGTCTGGAGCAGGACGATGATGGAAAGCATGACCTAGTTCACCTGCAACGGTTACACCAGCCAACAATGCGGCACCTATCTTTGTTCCAAGACCGACACCATCACCACGGCTTTTCATATCCACTTCTGGAAACACTTTCGAGAATAGCTTCATGCGGTGGTAGTCATCTACAGCCATGAACTTATCAAACTGTTTCTGGGTTATCTCATGGCTTATAACCTGTCCGTCAATAATGGCGGTCATTTTGTATTTGCCTTCTGTTTGGGTATGTTCTTTTGCTTTTCCCTGTTCAGTTTCTTTGGAGGGATTGGCGGTGTTATTGGTAATAGGCTCGACACGAATTTCATCCACCGATACCTCACGGCCATGGCGACCTTCTCTAAACCATCCTTTGTTCTCATCTATGTATTCTAAATCATTTCCATCCATACGAATCCCTCCTTGTGCAAGAGGTCCGAGTTCAGGATGGATTATTTCTTGGTTTTCTCCAACCTCTAGGATTGGCTGTTGTGCATTTACCTGCTGTGGGTTTCCTATACCCAACTGAGTGTTTATCTCAGCTAGAGCCTTGTCTGATAATTGGATGTTAATGGATTTGTTACTATTAAGCATCTCCATGGTAACTGCATCCTTAAAATCTTCACCGATAACACCATTCAATACATTCAAACGTTTGTCTATTGGAACTTCCTTGATTGAATTGTTTGTCAGTGCTTTCAGCTCTTCATCAGTAAGTGTGTACTGCAAGTCTGCTGGTGAAGCTGCTGACTGTATGGTCACCATCTTTGCCTTTTCGTCAATGATGATACCATGTGAAGCCAATACATCCTGCCACTTATCATTACTGAAATAGACTTTTGAGGTGATTGCTTCATTATAAGGTGTAGCAGTTTTCTGTTCTCTAGGAACAGTTACTACAGGCTGAATAACAGACTGCAAATCTTTCAACACATCTTGTGCTGGTTGTGTGGTAATTGCCTGAGCACCTTTATAATAAAACCCGTATGAACCATTTTGAAGCTCTCCTGGTTTCATGCGTCCATCAGGTCTGTTTGGTACCATTGGAGCACCGGGATAATGGAGTTCGCCACCAATACGTCGCATGTGAAAGCCATCTTGCTGACGTGGAGTCCAACCAAGAAAAGGTACTGGTCTGCCCATACACATTCCCGACCAACCATGCCCGTGGTGGAATGGCATATTCATGGCTTGTCTTCCATACTCGCCAACACCGATTCTATATCCATGTAGTCCCATTGCTACACGACCGTTAGCATTACGGGCATGAACAAAGTTCTTTGGCATGTCAAAGTCATTTGCAACGAGTGAAGTGAATGTATTATATGCTTTCTTGTTGGAGAAGTTTGTTCCCCAATCGGTCAAAGCTTCCAACTGCTTCTTGGAAATATTATAGGATAATACAGGAGAGTCGTGTCCTTGTACCACCAACTGAAAGCCGTTACTGCTACCTACGATATGGGCTTGCATACCGTTTCGCATCAGGATATCCTGTAGTTCCGGTTGCAAGTCCATGGAACGTGGGTTTGTGTTTTTCCTTATTGACATCAGCTATTAGTTTACGCATCGCCGTTTTCAAGAGCCTGTTCCAACTGTGCGTTCTTGAAGTCTAAGAATTGTTCTGCACTGTCGGAATCAATGCTCAGACCACGACCTTTGCAGTAGTCTTCGTATTCTTTTTTCCATTCTCGTGAGTGGTGGTTGACATAATCAAGCCATGAATATTCGCCACTCTGTACTTTCTCTATTAGGGTTTCTTCCGGATAGAATTTTTCTTTTGCCATTTGTTTCTTGTTTACATTTTGTGTGCTTGTGATTGAGCGCGAGCCTGACTGTTCTTCTTCAGTTCAGACCACATCTCATCGGTATAGTTTGCCTCGTTTACGTAGTCGAGGTTGCCTTCGTCATCCATTGTCCAGCAGCCATACAAGCCGAAGTTGTACTTGTCCCAATCTCGTTTGGGGTTCTGTAACCAAAGCTTTTCATCTCCATTATTGGCTCTAAGTCCCGTAGTTTCATTTAGGTCTACACCAATAGTCATTGAATTGTCATTCATGCTTAGTGTCAATGGCTGGCCATTGCTAAGGCATGACATCTCGGTTGGAGTAAGATGAAGGTTGTCGGCAATAATCTGAATGTTTCTGCCGATAACAGGTGTTGGAACAGAAAGCACTTGGGATGTTTCTCGGTCAATCTGGTGGAATGCCATAACCTCACGTCCTTCTGATGTTGCCATCAAATCTGTTACTGCAAGTCCCTTCTTCAATATTTCCTGCTTTTCGGGGCTGAATGAGGAAAGATCGCTTTCGATTAGCTGTGGAATGAATACCATATCGACTTCGTCCTCCTCATTGCGAATAAGGCAGAAGCGTGTACGACATGAAACGGACTCTCCATTTTCTCCCTCTACAGTGATTGGAAGTACAGGTGATCGCTGACCGGCATAGATAGCGCGAAGTGAATGTTCGGGCAAATCCGTAATCATTTCTTCGGTTAGTCCAAACTGATTAAGGATATTATATGGAATATCCTGTTCTGAAAACATCGGTATGTTCATGTATTTTTTGTTTTGTGTTATTTCTAAGTTCCTTGCAAAAGTAATATGGGGTTATCATACAGATGTGGTGAGGTTCTTTCTAAGGCTTTGTTTTTCAGGATAATTAAAGTATTTCAGCAAACTGAACTCTGAAACTAAACTCACAATGAGGCATATTTCCACGAGATGTGTAAGGCTTACAGAGTACAGTTTCTGAGTTCAAACATGGCATATTCGTTAAAGATGTTTTCATTTTCATTGGTGTGTAGTCGCTAAGTTCACTGTTCCACTTAGTGATGGTAATTTTGTGGTCATGAAAACAATTTCAATTTTTCTTCTAATGGCAATATGTAGCTCCTTGAGCTATGCTCAGTTCAATACTGTTAGTCCTAATTCGAGGGTATATAAATTAGCAACAGAGGCAGATATCTCAAATGAGATTTCTACCTCTGTCGATAATGATAGTAATAATAAAAGGGAAGTTTGTGATGTCAAGGATATGAAGCGACAACTCATTCTACATTACACGAGTGTTTCTTTTCCATTGAAGCAGCTACATGTAAATTCACCATTCGGAAAGCGAAAGGATCCGTTCACCGGAAAGAATGCACAGCACAATGGTATCGACCTGTTTGCCCGAAGTGATGATGTCTATAGCATCATGCAAGGTAAGGTCATCAAGTCCGGGGTTGACAAGAAATCTGGGATATATGTCAAGATGGAGTACGGAGATTATACAGTTTCATACTGCCATCTTTCCAAAGCTGTTGTTAAGCGAGGGGATATTGTTAATGCAGGTGAGATAATTGGTATTAGTGGTAATACAGGTACGAGGTCAACAGGCGAACATGTTCACATCTCAATTAAGTACAAGTCACACTATATTGACCCTACCATATTGTTTGACTTCGTAAGAGAAACACAGCTGGAGTGCTTGCAAAAGCTGAAAGAATTGGTGTAACAGAATACACGGCTTAGAACAGTGTGTTCTTGCCTCCGTGAGACCTTGACCACGTATCATATTCAGAGTAAGTAGAGCCGGTCCAAGAGTTTCTTCTCTTTCTGCGTCTGGTTGACTTCTTTGAATTGCCACCAAAAATAGCCTTAGCAATGAGGTGAAAAATGAAGAGTGTAAATAGTCCTTTCATACGTTCTAATGTATTGATTATCAAATGCAAAGATACGAAAAAAGCTCATATATACAAGTTCATATGCTGATATTCAAAGTGTTAATAGTTGAAAATCTATTCTAAATTATCGTATGGACACCACTTGCCAAAGATGGCTTCTATGTAAACTAGTATGGCTCTTTGTTCCTCAGAATATGAAAGGAATTTCCGACGTTTCTCTCCATCAAGTTCTTCCAATATATTTGCAGCATTTTGTTTCCATGAATCCATATCGAGCTGATGAGTGACAAACATCATTTCACCATGCCAGAAATTACTAATGGGCTTATTTCCTTTGATTTGTTCCGGCATTTCGGGCTCACCATGATAGTATTTACAGTATTCAAGGTTTTTGGGTGCCTTCTCTCCACTAATCAAATACCATCGATGCTCAACAGAAGACATTGCTTCTTCTATTGGGGTAAGACCTAGTTCAGATTTCTCACCAGAAGCTTGAATGTTTCGCATAACCCATGTACTATCATCTAGTTTATCCAAACGGAAACGGTTAAGCAGGACATAGCTTCTATAGATATAAACCCAACCATCGTCCAGGTAGAATCCATATAGATTATCCCAGTCGGGAGAAAAAGCCTTGAGGACGCGTCCTCTTAGTTCTTCAGATACTTCTCGATTCTCATAAGGGGTCTGAATATCTTTCCATATATGACGTTCTACATTGGTGGTTGCATTGTTTTTAGGATAAAATATGCGTTTAGTTGAACAAAACTCAATGATATCCTTATCAACTAATTTTTCAATATTGAGGTAACTACTTTCACCGTACTTCTTTTTGACAAGATACATACCACAGCCATACATGGCATCAGCTAGCGCTCCAACAAGTATTGCATTGAGATGTCTGTCGCCAGGCAATTTCATGGCTTTATGTAATGCACTTCCATAATCAAAAGAATCATAGAATGCCATCCATGCTCTGACCAATGTACTGAGTAATCCAGAGTCGCTTTTACAACGAGCATATTTGGTAATAGAACGAAATGTACCAGCAAATTCAACTTGCGCTGCGCGTTTTTTTGGCGAACCGTTCCTGAGTGCGAAGATAAGTTTTACAAGGTATTTGCAAGCGTATAATTCATCTTTATCGTCATACAAGCAGAACGTATGTTCATTTTTCTCTGTTTCTTCTATCGTATCATAAGCCCATGCAATAGCAATTGCACGCATCAGGGGCTGTGGCTTAAGATTTTTAAAATTAGAATTATCAGGTCCGCTTTCAAGCACTCTGTTACAAACCTTAAGATTCGATATAAGCAGTTTCCCGTTTGCCTTTATACACTCGCCAAGAGGGGAATATTTCACATCCTCGCATGTCAATTGGGAAAAGAACAGTTCTTTATTCTTCTCGTATGTACCAGCTGCTATATCGCCGATTAATGCACCAATCATAATTTTATATTAGTCAAACATCATAACTATACCACCTGCATCTTCGTAGTCAGTACATCCACACTTTGGGCATTTGACAACTTTGTCAGCATCGCCAGTTGTGTTGTCTTTCTTGCAGCCTTTGATTTCTTTGCCCAACATGCCAACTCACAGAATAGTGAGTCCATTCGTTCCCACATTTCTTGCATTTCAAGTTCTTTGTCTGTCCCATAATACTATTTATTATTGTCGAAAATTTCTTTTAATCTATCAGAAGCTTCCTTCGTAAGATATTCCTCGGGTTGGACATTATCAATAGTCTCTTCATCAAGAAATGCTATATCTTCTTGTTTCATGATAATTGGACCTTTCACATTGGTAAAGACATAATGCATACAATCATCAACCATGCGTAGCTCTTCTTTATCTTCTACGAAAGGTTCGGCATCATCACCAGTTGCAATGAGGTGCATCAGATAAAGAACACAGTCATTATCTCTTCGATGGATAAAAACGACATTGTCACCTTTTATTGGTAAGTTTCGTTCCCAAGGTGGGAAGCCACCCCAACGGAAATATGTATTGCCTTTTTTTATCAAATCCGAGGCAATTCTGTCGTACAAATCTTCACCAAGTGCAAAACCTCTCAGCTGGTCACAATGATTATCTTCTACTTCTTCTTTGCTTCTGATATAGATGTCAATATGAAGACGGTCGCTATATGGACGGTGTTCATTCAGTTCACTGATTTTACATTCGAAAACATCACTCCAACCCATATCTAGCATCATAGCTATATGTTCATTCTCGCTTCTAGGTATATAGCCGAGAATATAATCAAAGTCAAAGTCGTCGGGATTACCATCATAATCATCAGCAAGAACAACAGCTACAGCGTTCTTGTCATGTTTATTCTTCTTATCACGCACCAATGCAATTTCTGCACCAACATAGAGCTCTTCCCAAATGTCATCAATATCATGAAAACTAATGCCGGCCACAGCACAGTTCTTATAGAGTGCTCTTTTGTAGTGAAAGATACGTTCTGGCGGTGCTTGAATATCTCCCTCTAATGCTGGCATACCTTCGGTTGCAACAATCGTTTCGCCGTCATCTTTCAGTTGGTCTTGTAGTTCACTCATTTGCTTTTGGTAGAGCTTTTCAACTTCTTTGTTCATCATATCGTCAAACTCTACAAGAGGTACACCTTTTTCTTCTAGTTGGCGTTGTAAGTCCCTCAGTTCAGCATCACAACGGGGGCATGTTCCTTGGCAGTTGCCTTCATGATGGCATTCTGTTGGTTCATAAACCAATCCGTATTGCTCTGCTATTTTTTTACGCATTGATTTCAATACCTCACACATTTCTTTTCCTGTATTCATATCTTATCAATTTTGAGGGTTGCTATATGGTAATCTTTTGATATATTCTATTTGCTCAATATGGGTAAATCCCATTGCTTTGATTTTACTAAGTTCCCATTTTACGCTACGTTCATCCTTAAACTCAGGGATAAGAGGTATCTTAATTACAACTTTTTCCTCGCCAACTATATCTCTTAGAAGCTTTAGCCTACTGTAGAGTGGTGCGACCTTGACACCCGTGTATTCTTCGAAGATGATGGGTTCCATGGATTTAATATCAACAATCCAAAGGTCAACAATTTTGGAAAGCTCTTTGATGATATATTCGTTATAATGCAAGCAGGTCTCAAGTATAATCTTCCATTCTGGGCCACATATCTTACGGAAAGATTTGATAAATCGCCATTGCAATGCTGGCTCACCACCACCAAAACATATACCGCCACCTGTCATTCCAAAATACAGGTTATCTATCTTTACCTTATTGTACAAATCCTGTGGCGTTAGCAATGAAACACCTTTTGCTGGTGTTTTTCCATCTGCCTCAAAGACAGGCTTGTGACAGAAATCGTTCAGGCAATACTTACATTGAAGTGGACAGCCCATGAATGTAACCAATGTGGTTATTCCTGGACCATCTGTTCCCATGCGTAAACGGCTAATGCCAAAGACAGGTGCGGTAATCATATTATTCGTCTATTAGATACCAGTATGGAGCCGGAATGTCTTCCTTCTCTCGTCTTGTTTTGTCTCCTTCTAGTCGGTACAAAATGGAATTGACCTCATTCTTTATAACACATAATACTTCAGCAATGTCTCTTGCCGTCATAGGGTCATCTTCTGTGTGAGGAACTGTATTAAGGATTTGATCTTCCAATGGGAGTAAGCTCCAATATGGTGGAGTGCTTTCCTTTTTTTGCAATATAATCCCTTGCAGGCCGTAAAGTTCTGAATTGATTTCTGTCTTTGTTAAGTCGAAAGCTAAAGCTAATTCAGAAGCCTTCACTGCTTCACCTTTATTACGGATGAAAGTAATAATATCTTGCTGTAGTGCCATATCTTTGTTCTTTAATCGGTTAATTATAAATCTTTTATTCTCCTATGAATTGCGAGCTTTATATCAAATTCCTTTTCAGGATTGATATACAGAATGCCTTTTGCGTGTGCAAAAAGATTAAGACTGATTCTTTCTATTGCTTCTTCTAGTGTAGCATATTCATTAATGTGTTCAAACTCTACGTCTTCCCATTCATCTTCATTTAGAAAATCCTTCAATGATGATTCATCTGAGTGGTATGTATAGCTTTCGTCGCTGTTTTGGAAAATTTCAACACAGCCACCTTCACTGCCAATTTTTAATAGTAGAGTTTGCTCTTTATTCATATTTTGTGAGAGTTAATCGAGTTTAATGTGCAAATATAGGTTTTAGTTGTACCAAGATGCGGTACATATTATAACTAATTGTTACTCTTTGTATAAATCTATAGCCTTTTGATGAAGCTCGCAGACTTGTTTAGCAAGAGTCGCTGGCTCCAATACTTTGATAAGATGAGATTTAGATACGAGATACCCTGCAAAATCAAGAGTTGTATGAAGTCTTAGCTCAAAGTCAGAATAATCAGGCCCTTTAACTATTTCTTTTTGGCTGGAGTGTATGGGTAAGTCTCGCATTGAGAATCTCTCTGTACCATAAGCTCTGACAACTACTTTCTCTTTCTTGGAGTCATCACCACTGACAATGCCAAAGAAATCAGCAAAGTAGCATTCTGCATCAAATGCTTCATCTTTGGTAAATTTCTTGTCCGACACATTTATGCTCTGCATTCTGTCAAAGGAGAGTGTTCTGAACTCGCCGTTGTCTTTTCTCTTGCAGAGGAGGTACCATCGTCTGTGAAAGAGTTTGATGCAATAAGGCTCAACAAAATATACCTTTTCTTCAGATGAACTGTATTTTTTGTATTTGATACTCAGTACCTTGCATTTTCTAAGTGCATTCATTACCATTGTAAGACCTTCACCTTCTGTTGGTATTGTTTCGAGAATTATGTTCTCATGAAGGCTACGGCACTCACTGATAGTATTGTTTACCGATAGGGTTGACAGCATCCAGTTCTGAATAGAGTTTTCATCGAGAACGTGGTCATTACCGATAAAGTATCTGAAATGATCTTTCCGGTCGCATTCAATGTATATGCCAAATATTTGTTCTATGGCATCTTTATGACGGTTGAATGTAGTACGAGCTAGTTCTAGTCCGCCACTCATCTCTGTTTCTCTCCACTTGTCATTTAATTCTTTCAAAGTGATTCTCTTGGCTGTATGAATGGTTTTTACGAGCCAAATATATTCTTTAAAGACTACTCCTGCTTTCTGCATATATCTTAATTTAAAATAATGTTTTGTCGGCGAATTTAGAATCTACTTCAATCTCCAACCCTCTAAATCTTTTCAAAAGATATTTTTCGGTAACACTCGACGGAACCGCTATAGATAAGTATTGTTTAGCTCTTGAACAAGCCACAAAAATTAGCCGTTGTTTTTCTGTTACTTCAATTAGGCTATTATCTAATTCAGGTATATCTTTTATGGAAATGGACTGTGCGCTTTTCTTGTCGTTAAGAAATAGTAAAACAGCATCAACGGAAGCGCCTTTTACAGAATGAATAGTTTGAACTATGATTTCATTGTTATCTACTGAATAGTGAGAATTAACGGTTTCACTTAATAGGTCTATCATCTTGTGGCCAGCAATTTTTTGTTTGATAACAAAATCCATGTCACGTTGGTTAAGAACTCTCATAAGAAGTTGTCGGCATTGAGTATCCCATTCCTTAACAGACAAATCCAAACTTGGTATTTGTGAAATCAATCTTATCAAATTAGAATTGAATTTATAGTCATCTTTCTTGCTTTCAATAAAATTTTTCTTCTTTGTCACGTCTTTAAAAACTATATCCGCAACAACCCATTTCATAATTCGTATCGCATTTATCATATCATTTTTTTGAAATGACAGTTTAGTTCTAATGATTTTGTCAGGCAATGGTGATTTCCATACATTTACAGGATCGCTTATGCCAGACAATTTCTTAACATCATTATTAGCCCTAGTAAGAATTAAACTAGATTTAAGGCTTTTAGCATCACATAGCTTAATGAAATCATTGATAACTGCTCGGTCATTCTTTTCTTCATACCTTATAAATCTAATCTTTAGATTCATATCATTGTTTACACTAGACTTTATGTTGGGTGTGTTGCTTGGTTTTAATCTGCTATAGAAATTAATAATTCTTTGTACAGATCGTCGATTTTCTGTGAAATGAAGTAGATTCCAATCTGGATCTTGAGAAAATGCTTTTAGTTGAGATGGGTCTGCATCTCTCCATTCGTATATTGTTTGATTTAAATCTCCTATATATTCTAAATTAGACAAATTATTTGATTTTAGCATGTTGAAAATTTCAAATTGCAAATCTGAAGTGTCTTGTGCTTCATCAACAATGATATATGGAAATCTATGAGCTAAAGCTTTACAAATGTCTATATTTTTCTTTAAAATGTAACGAGCAATCCATATCGCATCGCTACTAGTGATAACTCCTCTTTCTAACCTATTTTTGAATACCCATACACAGTAGTTCCAAAGTTCTTGGTTTTCTTCAGAATGAGGTTTGGATACAATTTGTTTATCAATTTTAAAACCTTGGCCTATTTTTATAATATCCTCTGGTTTATATATGTATGGTAATGGATTAAAGGATTTTTCGAATCTAAAATATTCGTTTCCTTTGGATTCGTAAAAGAAGAATCCATGCATTATCTTTTTGTCATTTATTATAGTCGGTTTTTTTTGACAATATTTGCATAGCTTCCAAAAAGGTGAAACGATGTATTGTGTGATAAAGCTATCTATAGTAGATACTAAATGGGGATACTTTAAGCTTTCTCCATGAATTATTCTATACGTACTTAGGATTTCGTTACTGGCCGTATTTGTGAAGGAAAGACATAATACGCCTATTCCTTTGCCGTATATATTATTGATTTCATTAGTTATTGTTTTAAGCTTGTATGCAACACTTGTGGTTTTGCCACTACCTGGACAAGCAAGAAGAATGTTATATCTCCTTGCCTTTAGGTATTCTTTTCGCTCTTCGTTTATCTTGTACTCCATATCAAAACTTTATTTTATCACGAATTCAATAGCATCGATTATATATTGAGGTACAGAAAAAACACATTCATTTTTTTCTAATTTATTTTCTAGGTAAAATGAGAAATTTTGAGCAAAGTCTGATTTTCCAGGCATACATTTCCAAAGGAGTAATGCTGTATTAAATCGTTCATCTTCCTGCAAATTCGCCCCAGCAATAGAATTAAGATATGCATCTACCTTTAAAATTTTATCTGAATAATTCTCTTTAAGGTATATATATAAACTATTTTTTTGAATTTCAGTTTTATTGGTATAGACATTTGAATTTGCTATTTGGAATTCCAATGTCTTTTCTCCATCTGAAATCATAATATTGGGAGAATTATTTTGAAATGATCTAAGATTCTTTACTCTTGTGCAAACATCGCTATTCTTTATATTATAACGTAAAGTGTTCAGTAATTCGTAATTATTTACAATCAACTCATTGAGATTATACTTACTATTTTTGGAATCCGTATATTGATCTGCATCTGTTATAACAGATGCTTTTATAGGCAGTTTCTTCTTATCATCACTAGAATTGAAGAGCATTAGAAATTGGTAAAATGCAGTACCTGTCATGACAAGTTCTATTTCATTTTCAGTTAATGTCTTGTTGATAATCTTAGAAAATGTATTTAGAAGCAATCCTTCTGAAATACCTTCTACAAATAATACTCCTTTTGAAAAAAATAATTGTGATCGAGTTACATCAATATATCTCATTATCATTTTTTTATAGAGCTCCGTGTCTTTTTCATTTATCACAGTATTGTCATTCACATTTGATACAATACCTTCTTTATCCCTTTTAGTGAAACAATCATTTATGCAATATGCTTTATCTTTCAATAAAATAAGATTTTCCAAAGGTATATGTGACGTTAATGTAGGAGAGTGTGTCGTTATGAACGTTTGTGAGTTTGAGTTATCGTCCGCATTTTTTAAAAAATCATACAGATTTATTTGAAGTTGGGGATGCAGGTGTGACTCAGGCTCTTCTATTAATAGGGCATAAATTGAATTAGGATCATCTTCATGACAATCTCTTATATCACTTAATACTGTAGCGATGTAAATTAGGTTATTATACCCTAAACTATTTTCCCATAAACGGTAACCTGAAATGTTACTATTTTCGCTAATAGGTATAT